>Ga0066675_10000526_pt1 | contig 14928 bp, 10 predicted proteins | sample GraSoiAngelo_124_FD_62295 | JGI IMG/M metagenome (GOLD analysis project Ga0066675, IMG submission 62295) | Grasslands soil microbial communities from the Angelo Coastal Reserve, California, USA - 14_0927_05_20cm | ecosystem: Environmental > Terrestrial > Soil > Grasslands | place: USA... | reverse complement strand
ACAGCATCCATTCGGCTTTTCGCAACTTTTTGTAATCGTCGCCCTCTTTCTTGGAAACAGTTTCCGCTTCAGGCCTTGCGGAGTGCATAGATCCAGTTCAAGGTGTCCCGAATGCTTTTTTGGCTAAGCCAAGATTCGGGCAGACCGCTAATGAGGTATGCAGCTAAGTGCGACTTGTCGAGGTGCGGTCGTCCCTTTCGCCCACCACGATATTCAGAGGTAAGTTCCGCAGAGGCCGGCGCCAGTTCCAGATATGGAATTCTGCTGTGAGCTGATCGATGCCTTGCGTCAATTCTGCTGGAAGTTGCATGAATGCTGGTGAGCCCCTTGAACGGCAGTGCACTTCAATGTTTCAAACTAGTCGTTTTCACTCATAACGCAGGAAGGACACTATATGTCTCGCCAAGCTGGAACTTATGCCACCATCGATACGACTATGGGAAAGATCGTCTGCCGGCTATTTGAGAAAGACGCACCGAACACCGTCAGGAATTTCACCGATCTAGCTCAAGGAAAGCGCGACTGGAGCGACAACATCAGCGGTAAGAAAGGTCCGGGCCCGCTCTACAACGGAACTATCTTCCATCGCGTGATTCCCGATTTCATGATCCAGGGCGGCGACCCGAGCGGAACAGGCATGGGTGGACCCGGCTATAAGTTTGCAGATGAGACCAAGGGGTCTCCCCACAAGTTCGACATGCCTGGCAAACTCGCGATGGCGAATGCTGGTCCCAACACAAACGGCAGCCAGTTCTTTATCACGGTTGCAGCTACGCCATGGCTCACAGGCAATCACACGATCTTCGGTGAAGTAATAGAAGGTCAGGACATTGTGGACGCGATCACGAAGGTCAAGCGCAATTCGCAGGATCGCCCTGCACAGGATGTGAAATTGAATTCGATATCAATCGATAGAGTTAATTAGCCCATAAGCCAGCGACTACTACATAGGCCCATCGGCGCTGGGGCCCGTAAATCTGCGGCACGGTCGAGCCCACTGCACGCAGATACGTCGAGAGCTGCCCGCGATGACGAATAATGTCGAGCCAAAAAAACCCAAGCGTTGTCGTAGCCTGTTTCGTTCATGACAGCTTGCCCACCCAATGATGAAAGGTACGAGCGCATCGCATCGCGTGGTGTCAACCTTGTGAAGTTTCGCGCTGGCCTCCTGATGATTGCGGCCATATGCGGCGAAAACTTCTTTCATCGTCGGCGGCGCAGGCACCTCAGCCACTCCAATTCACCTTTCTATAGTCCGTCCGCAAGTGCAGCTTTTCGCGAGCGATCAACGAATCGATCTTCCGCGCAGTCTATGATTTCGGATCAGGACGGTAATTCGAAGCTTCCGGAATCCGTTCAATCACTTTGCGCGTCGAGGCGACTTCTTCGTCCCACAATTTGAGGAAAATCTTTCGAAGTCATTGAATTCCCGAGACAAGATTATCTGCGAGCCACCCTATGCTCCGATAACTTTCACGAGTTCCTGCACAGCATCAGCGCTCTTCTTCAGTGCCGCCTGTTCCTCAGCTGTCAGCTTGATCTCGATGATCTGTTCCAGGCCACGTGCTCCGAGCTTGCACGGCACACCGACAAACAGACCTTTGATTCCATACTCTCCCTGTAAATACGCCGCACAGGGCAAGATCTTCTTCTTGTCTTTAAGAATGGCCTCTGTCATTTCCGTGGCGGCTGACGACGGGGCGTAATAAGCACTGCCGGTCTTCAGATACTTCACGATTTCCGCGCCGCCATCGCGCGTACGTTGCACAATACGATCTAGAGTCGGCTTATCCATCAGTTCTGTAATGGGAATGCCGGCGACAGTTGAATACCGGGGAAGTGGAACCATGGTATCACCATGTCCACCGAGGACGAATGCGGTTATGTTTTCTACACTGACCTTCAACTCTTCAGCGATAAAAGCTCGGAAACGCGCGGAGTCGAGTACACCGGCCATGCCAATCACCCGCTCACGATTGAATTTGCTGATGCGAAAGGCAGCCTGAGCCATCGCATCCAGCGGATTCGAGACCACAATGAGAATCGAATTAGGAGAATTTGCCACGACCTTGCCCACTACATCCTGCATGATCTTGTAATTCGTGTTGAGCAGGTCATCGCGGCTCATACCGGGTTTGCGGGGTATCCCCGCAGTAATGATGACTATGTCTGAATTAGCAGTGTCGGCGTAATCGTTAGTACCGATAACGCGCGAATCACGTTTCTCAATCGGCATCGCCTCCAACAGATCAAGGCCTTTGCCCTGGGGAACACCCTCAATGATGTCGATCAAGACGACATCCGCCAATTCCTTTGAGGCTATCCAGTGTGCGGCGGTGGCTCCTACATTGCCGGCGCCGACAATTGACACTTTCTTGCGCATTCTTGTTGCTCCATCGCAATTTTGGAAAAGCAAGAGTGAATACGGAGACACAAAGGTCAGCGAGGAGTTGAGTCTTAGTGTTCGAAATTGTAGAGAAGGACTGGAACTAAGAATTCTGACCGCTATGCCTCAATGTGCTCTGTGCCCCCTGTTCAATGTTTTACGCTAAGGCGACTTCGCGCCTTGCACCGGCGAGAGCGTCCATGTTTCCAATCATGTAGCTGGCGAACTCGCTCGTCTTGACCTTAGTGGCGCCTTCCATCTGGCGCTCGAAGTCGTAGGTAACCCTCTTTTGCCGGATGGTCTCTTCGAGCGCATTTTCAATCAACCGCGCGGCTTCACGCCAGCCGATCAGCTCGAACATCATCACGCCCGAGAGAATCACCGAGCCTGGGTTGATCACGTCCAGATCGGCGTATTTTGGTGCGGTGCCGTGCGTAGCTTCGAAGATCGCGTAACCGTCACCGATGTTTCCTCCCGGAGCGATTCCGAGCCCGCCAACCTGCGCAGCGCATGCGTCAGAGATGTAGTCGCCATTCAAATTTGGTGTAGCGAGAACACTGTACTCCTGCGGCCGAATGATGACCTGCTGGAAGATGGAGTCGGCAATTCGATCATTGATCATCAGCTTCTTCTTCCACTGGCCATTGCCGTGAGACCGGGAAAGTTTGTCGAGAACGTCCTTCACTTCCGCGTGGACGCCCTTGCGGAATTCTTCGGCAGCGAACTCGAGACCGGGCTCTACCTGCTGCGCGTTTTGCTCAATCGTAATCTGCGGGCTCTTATCTTTGTTGTCGAGAATCCAGCTCTCGCGCTCGGTCACAACCCGATCACGGAATTCAGCTTGGGCAACCTCGTATCCCCACTCGCGGAAAGCGCCTTCAGTGAATTTCTGGATATTGCCTTTATGAACGAGCGTCACCGATGGACGTTTGTTTTCCAGGGCGAACTGGATCGCACGACGCACGAGCCGCTTTGTTCCTGTGATCGAAATCGGCTTGATACCAACACCCGAATCTTCGCGTACACGCTTTTTTCCGCCGGCGAGCATTTCCTCATTCAAGAACCGGATCAGCTTACGCGCTCCATCGCTTCCTTCTTTCCACTCGATGCCTGCGTAAACATCTTCTGTGTTCTCTCGGAAAATAACGACGTTCAATTTCTCCGGATACTTCACCGTGGAGGGAACGCCAGCGTAATGCTTAACGGGACGCACGCAGGCATACAGATCAAGCTCCTGCCGCATGGCGACGTTGAGCGACCGGATGCCACCACCCACAGGTGTGGTGAGGGGACCTTTAATGGAGACGCGCAGGTCCTTCGCAGCTCGCAATGTGTCCTCCGGCATCCAGTTCCGGAATTGTGAAAACGCCTTTTCGCCCGCGAAGATTTCGTACCATACTACGTGACGCTTGCCTCCATACGCCTTCTCAACCGCCGCATCAAAAACGCGGCGTGAGGCCTTCCATATGTCACGACCAGTACCATCGCCTTCAATGAATGGAATGATTGGATTGTCGGGCACGCGATATTGCCCGTTTTCGTAGCGAATCGGCGAGCCTTCCGAGGGGAGAGGAACGCCGTTGTACACCACTGCCATGGGCGACTGCTCCTGTGAAGTTATGAATGTAATGCCAAGCTTTCAAAACTAACATTCGCAGCTAGTTGGCGCAAACTGAGCGGTATTCATCAGTCAAACAGGGGAGGAACAACGCTATCCTCCAACTAAATTGGACACGACGCGATGGCGCGAGTAGATGCTGGCGCAAGTTGGCCAGTTTTCGGTCGTTCGAAGGCTCATCGGAATAACCATTGAGCGACTATGATGATCTAGGCTCTCCTGTGGCTCTGAGCTTTCGCCGGTCGATTTCACAGTCGCTTGGCGTGAGCTCAGAAAGACCAACTCTGGAGCTTCTTCCTACCTCCGAAACGTCACTCAGCCGGCCCTCGTGGGCCGGCTAATTTTTGACTTCGGTCCGTTGGCCATCGTCATATGTGGTGAACCTTAGCGGCGCCGTAGATAACAGAGAAGGGCACAGAGGCTGTGCCGTTCTCTTTGGACTTCTTTGAGGGTAATCGTTAGCGCAGCGCTGCCAAAACGATCACATCTTCTGAAGTCGGAACGCTCTTCGCTATCTCGGCTTCGCGGCGACTGATCCTGAACTGCCGTCCAACTTTCTCACCCTGAAGCCAGATCTGCGACAGAAAGTACTGGTCTCCGTACCGGTGGAATACAAGCCTGCTGTTCGGTGAAGGATTCAAGGTTTCTGCGTTGTTTGCCGAAGCAAGCATGTTCTTTGCAGCGTTTTCGCCACGAACCGCGAGCACGCTGCCGGTGGCCGTTGCGAGCGACTGAATGCTGTATGCGCCAGCGGGCAGACTCGACTTACCTACAGTGAAGTCAAAAGGAACATTCGCTTTAACGTTGACGCCCTGAGCGTTTGCGCATGCCGCCACGAGCAGCAGGCCAAGAACGCCAAGCAGATTTACGATTTGCCGTTTCATATTGCCTCCGTTTCGTGTTGAGGCGGTGGAAGCAATGCGCATATTCCGTATCGCCTTCACTGCTCCTGCTCTTCGCTTCCGTCTCCACACTTTCCGCGATGGGTAAATGCAAACGGCATGCCAAGGTGGTCGAGCGCTGTGATGAGTTCCGGTGGAAAACGCTTCAACTTGATGACTCCATTAAACATTTTCGTGCTTCATCAGATGCCGCAACTTCAAGCTCCCTGAACACTCGTTCTCATCCCGTGAACCGAATGGTTAATCCAAGCCGGGAAACGTGAACCGATGGGTTGCGATTCTTTCATCCGCTTATTAGAAACAGCAAGGGATGGTCGGGTTTAGGATGTACGTGCCAGAATTTCACCAGGACGGAATAGACAACCAAGCCGATCTCACCTTCCCCAAATAGAACAAAGGCCAACGCTTGCGTCATCAGATTTCGCTCGGTGAGTCCGAGCACGACACTAATCGGATTCAGGATGTCGGCCAGAAACGCGATGGTGTTCGCGATCGCCGTCGCTCCGCGGGCATCGACGACGTAATCCTCGCCCTCGCGCCTGACCTGCACCCGTAGACATGAGTAGAATTCGCTGCGGTTGTCCATCAAACGCACATACAAGAATGCGGCGCGACCGTGTAACTTGAGGTAGCTCTGGACCTTCTTTTTCAGCTCCGCACGATAATGAGCATCGTCGGCATGGTGCGGAATGAGATTAATCTTCTTATCGCGCAACGAGTTCCATAGCTGTTCCGACTCATCATCTACAAATTCAAATTCGGAGACTCGCATTTCCGTCGCGCGCAAGTAGCGACTTACGGCGCTGAGAACGAGCAGCAGCAGGATGAAGCAGCTAGCGATAATCACTCCGTCAGGTCGTTCGATGACATTGGCGACTAACGTGTAAGCGAACACAATCGTGACGACCCAGTAATACGAAGCCTTAACGTACGAGAACGGATTCTCTCTCGAACTCTCGCGCCATAGCGCCAGCGCCACAGCCACAGCGGCAGAGAACATCAGCACTAACACGCCAGTCGCGTAAGCGCTTCCCTGGCGATCGACGTCGGCTTTGAAAATTACGGTAACAATCACGTCGATCGCGAGCAGCAATAGGACCAGCGGACGGCGATACGCTACCCACGGTGGCGCCATGCCGAATCGTGGTAGATAGCGTGGAATCAAATTCAGGAGTCCGGTCATCGCCGACGCGCCGGCGAGCCATAGCACAAGAATGGTGGAAAGATCGTAGAAGCTGCCGAAACGGTTTCCAATGATCTCGTGTGCCAAATAAGCAATGGCGCGCCCGTTGGCGGGACCGCCTTCCTGATACGCACTTTCTGGAATCAGCAACACCGAGACGAAACTGGAGAGCAATAACAAAACGCTCATGATCGCCGCAGCAGTGACGAGCAGTTTGCGCGTGTTACGAATGCGTCCGGCAGGTACAGCGTAGTTGTCTGCCGCCTGATCTTCTCCGCCGCCATTAACTAGCGGCATGACGGAAACTCCGGTTTCAAATCCGCTCAGGCCCAAAGCCAGTTTGGGAAACACCAGTGCCGAAGCAACAAAGATGGCGGTCCAGTCTCCATGCCCCTGTAAAGCCCGCGTCCAGTTCGCGAGCAGCTCCGGTCGCCGATACACGATGCTCCCAGCATAGAGCAGCACCCAGATGTTCAGCGCGATGTATGGAATTGTAGTGGCTGCGACCACGACAATGGCTTCTCGAAATCCGGCAATGAAGACGATGGCTAACAACGCGAGCAAGATGAGCGTTACATCAAGCGTGTGCTCACCAATGAAGCGGTGCAGATACGGATTCTGGGTTGCGTGCCGCGCGGCGTCCGCCGCGGAGAGCGTCATGGTAATGACAAAATCGGTTGCCGCGAATCCAAGCAAGATCAGAACGAAAATCTTGCTCTTCCATCCTGAAAACAGATTCTCGAGCAACGCAATCGAGCCCTGGCCGGCATAGGATCGCGCCGCGACTTCCGAATAGATGGGAACAGCGCCAAAAACCGTAACCAAAACAAGGATGCCGGTCGCGGGAACCGACAGCGCGCCAGCGGCTAGCAATGCGATTCCCGGTTGATAACCGATAGTCGAAAAGTAATCGACACCGGTAAGCCATAGCACGAGATACCAGGGATGCGTGTGGTCCGCAGGCTCGGCTACATCCAATGGGCTTCCGCTGAACAGGAAGCGAGTAAGCGCGTCGTAATGCCGCGGCTTGACTTCAGGACGCAGAACCGTTGTCTCTGGCAAGTTCAAAAACGTGATACCGAGGGAGGTTGGGATGCAACGCTCGGAGGCAACTCAAACCTGATTGCCACAGTTGTGGATTCACCTCGCACTTAGTGTCCTGGCAGCTTTCGTCTTTTGTGGCGCAATCAAGTACCAGGCCTCGCCAATATGCGCTGCGAGATCTTCATCGCTAATGCGCTCCAGTTCAATACCAAGCCAGCCTCGAACACCGACGTAAGGCGGCTTAAAGTAGCTCTTAGGGTCGCTCTTGATGAGAGACGGTTGGAGACCAGGCTGCGCAGCAATCCATACCGCCACATGTCCATCGTTATGGTGGTTATCGGCGAACATTACGAAGACCTTCTTGTGCACGAAAAAAGTTGGCGCGCCGTGCGAGAGCTTTTCCGTGGTGGCAGGCAGAGCAGTGCAGATTCTCCGAACCCGCCCCAGGTGCTCACCATCGGTGTCGCGCTTTATTCCCCGTACGGTACCCAGATGTTTTTTACTTGAACCGCGTGCTGCAGGAACCATCGGCCCTCCGCCTGGTCATTGTTGAACCAATCAATGACTCGGCCCTCGTTGGTAAAGACTTGCTTGAGATTTCCTATGGACAGCAATTTCACCTGCGCCGCGCTGCCTTCGTCAGTAAACGACCATATGGCATCGACATCGTCGTGTTCAGCGACGACTTTGGTCAACTCGGCGGCCCGTCCCGTAACGATGTTCACAACTCCGGCAGGAAGGTCGCTGGTATCAAATAGTTGATACAGATCGCTGGTAATCAGCGGATATCGCTCCGACGGAATCGCCACAACGGTATTCCCCATCGCGATTGCCGGGAGTACCAGCGAAAGGAATCCAAGCAGCGGAACTTCAGCCGGAGACACGATGCCAATAGCGCCGACCGGCTCGTTCATGGCTATCGAAACATTGCGGAACGGAGGATTGTGGACTGCCCCGTCAAATTTATCGGCCCATGCGGCATATGAGAAGACGCGTTCAATGCTCTGAGCCACCTCGCGCGCAGCCTGCTTCTCGCCCACTACTCGCGCCAGGCGCGCGCTTATTTCATCAGCCCGCTGGGATAGATTCTCGCCGACGTAATACAGTACCTGTGCACGATTGTGAGCGGTCGCCTTTGCCCAGCCTTCAGCTTTACGTGCGGCCTCAACCGCATTGCGAATGTCCTTGCGATTGCCGAGCGGAGCCTCGCCGAGCAGAGTTCCGTCACTTGCATGGATGGGAAAGCTGTATCCCGAATCGGGACGAGTCTGTTTACCGCCGATATAGAGCTTTACCGTACGGTCGATACCCGGACCACTAGCAACAGATTCGCCTTCTTCCGCAACTTGGCTAGCCGCAGGTGCTGATGACTTAGGTAGCGCGGCGGCCTGCTTGAACCATGCCGGCTCCAGGTACTCAAGCAAGCCTTCTCTGCCGCCCTCGCGGCCGTAACCGCTCTCGCGATATCCGCCGAATCCGCAGGCTGCATCGAACAGGTTGGTGCTGTTCACCCAAACCACTCCGGCTTTCATCTGCGAGGCTACATGTAGGGCAACGTTAATGTTTTCGCTCCACACGCTCGCGGCAAGACCATACGTCGTGTTATTCGCCAGCTCCACAGCCTCGCGAAGCGTGCGGAATGTCATAGCAGCAAGCACCGGCCCAAAGATTTCTTCCTGGGCGACCGTCGAGCTCGGATGAACATTCGTGAGCAGCGTCGGCGGATAGTACAAACCTTTCACCGGCAACTGCGTGCCGGGCTGGTTGCAGGTTGCTCCTTCCGCTACTCCTTGGTCGACCAGCTTACGAATTCGCTCGAGCTGAACGGGGGCAACAATGGCTCCAATGTCGATGGCCTTATCGAGAGGTGAGCCGACGCGCAAGGTCTCCATACGCGCGCGGATTTTCGTGACTAGAGATTCAGCGATGCTCTCCTGCATCAACAGGCGCGATCCCGCGCAGCAGACCTGTCCCTGATTGAACCAGATGCCATCAACGAGCCCTTCCACCGCGCTATCAAGATCGGCATCGTCGAAGATGATGAACGGCGACTTCCCGCCCAGTTCGAGCGACAGCTTCTTATGACTCTGGGCTGTGGCTTTGCGAATCGCGCGTCCAACCTCGGTCGAGCCGGTGAAAGCGATCTTGTCCACATCGGGATGCTTGACCAGCGCCTCGCCCGTGCGTCCATCGCCGGTCACAATATTGACCACACCCTTTGGCAGTCCAATCTCCTGACAGATTTCTGCGAATGCGAGCGCAGTAATCGGCGTAAACTCCGCCGGCTTCAGAACCACGGTGTTTCCGGTCGCCAGCGCGGGCGCGATCTTCCAGGCAAGCATTAACAGCGGGAAATTCCACGGAATCACCTGCCCCACAACTCCGCAGGCTGCGTATCCTGGAAACTCCTGATGCAGGAGCTGCGCCCATCCGGCATGATGATAGAAGTGGCGCGCTACAAGAGGTATATCGATATCGCGGCTCTCTCGAATCGGTTTGCCATTGTCGAGCGTCTCCAATACGGCAAGCTGGCGCGAGTGCTTCTGCACCTGTCGCGCCAGGGCATACAAGTACCGTGCCCGCTCATGAGGCGTGAGCGAGTTCCATCCTGGGAACGCAGCGCGAGCCGCTTTGACCGACGCGTCAACATCGGCCGCGCCTCCTTGAGCAACACTGGCGAGCTTGTCTCCGCTCGCTGGATCGGTAGTGTCGAAGTACTCGCCTTGCATCGGTTGCTGCCAGCCGCCATTTATGAAGTGTCCGAACTTGCGTTTATGACGATCGAGCCATGCAAGCGACTCTTTCGGGTCCTCAAGTGCCGGACCGTATTCCATCGATTCGAACTTTTCGGCAATTTTGCTCATAGAATTTGACTGCGTGGTTCCGGCCGCCGTCTCACCCCAGCAGCCGCAACACCGGCGTCCGCCGGAGACCCCGCCGGCCGTTTCGGCTGGCGATTTCCATGTTGTTGGATAAGACGAATAGCTGGCTCTCGCGCAGTCGTTTGCTTACAAGATGCTCGCATTTAAACGCGCTCCTGGTTCTGCACACAGCGTACCGGCCGAGGGCGGCCGGAACCACGTAAGCAAAGACTACTCAATTCATTCATGCGATCGGATGTCTGTAATCCGCCGAGTAACGACCCGTGGCGTAATACTCGAGCTGCCGTTCAATGTCCGCCAGCATTCCACTGGCACCAAAGCGGAAGAGATTCGCGTTGAGCCAGCGGCCGCCGAGTTCATCTTTGATCAACGCGAGCCATTCGAGCGATTGCTTGGCCGTACGAATCCCACCCGCAGGTTTGAATCCAACGATCATGCCCGTGCGCGTGGCGTATTCGCGAATAGCGCGTACCATGACGAGCCCTACGGGTAAAGTTGCGTTTACCGTTTCCTTTCCCGTGGAGGTCTTGATGAAATCCGCGCCAGCCATCATCGCGACCATGCTGGCGCGGGCAACATTGCGCAATGTGGCGAGATCGCCGGTGCCGAGAATCGCTTTCATGTGCGCTTTGCCGCAGGCTTCTTTGAAAGTTGCGACCTCGTCGTACAAGGCTTGCCAACTCCCGCTGAAGACATGTGCGCGGGTGATGACGATGTCGATCTCCTGTGCTCCGGCATCCACCGAGCGACGGATCTCGCCGACACGTTCGGCCAACGGGGAAAGTCCGGCGGGAAACCCGGTTGAGACAGCGGCCACCTTGACCCCGCTGCCTTCAAGAGCACGAACCGCCGTCTCCACAAAGCTATGGTAGACACAGACAGCGGCAATCTTGAGCTGGAAGTCGTCCAATCCCAACTGCTTCATGATCGACTGCTGTACTGGCTGCTTTGCCTTCGCGCATAAGCGAAGGACGCGCTGATGGGAGTCGTCGCCGGAAAGCGTCGTAAGATCCATGCAGGTAATGGCGCGCAGCAGCCATGCCACCTGCCACTCCTTCTTCACCGTGCGCCGCGTAACCAGGCTTTGCGCCCGGCGCTCCACCGCGCTGGTATTCACGCGAACGTCTTCTACCCAGTCCAGATTGAGTGGCACACCGCAGTTGGGCTGCAGCTCGCCTTTTTGGATCGGCGTGGTATGCGCCTCGGCAATACGGCGTTCGAGGTCGGTTTTCACCGCCATAATTGTTCTCCCCTAACAAGAAGCGTGACAATCATAATGAGGCTTTGCGGAGTTCGGTATTAGATTACGCAATGATACGCGCCTGATTTTCGTACTAGTCCATGAGGCATCCACGATTGGCCGATTCCCAAACCAGAGAACGGTGCTGACCTAACTCTGAAAGACGTTCCCTTCCCCTTTTCACGTAAATTCTCGTTTTAAAGGACTTACGGGTAGAACCAACATGTTTGCAACACAACATCTTCGATTGTGGGTATCGAGCAATCGAACATCTTGTGTTTAGGGGGAGAATCTTTCCAGGTTTTACGTAGATTTTTTGGGCTAGCTTCATCTCCATGGCGAGGTCGTAGAGCCCATTCCTTTACCATCGTGCAGTACCTTCTCAGTCTGGAACGCTGGCGTGCCATCCACACCTCCTTGCTATGACACAGAGCAAGCGAAGTCAACAGAGCAAACGAGGCTTTCGTTTCTATCGCGGAGAATAAGGTGACGGAAGAAGCGGCTTGCAGACGCGGAAGAAAAACCGTACTCGGCGCACCCCACAATTGCTTCGTTTGCAGCCGCGTTAGAGCGATGGATTTTCAATCCGTTGCTTTACGAAAACAAATCAATTTTAGTAATACCGCTGATCGACATTGATTGCGCGATGTTGATTACGTCGTTCTGGCCGCTCTCGGCCGGGCTTTTTGATTTTGATTTCGCGATTTGCGGTCGGAATTCCTGACATAGTCGCCAGAGCGAGTAATCACGGAACTGCACATGTAGAACCGGTCGAGCGCGGCCGGAACTACAAAATCACATAACCAAGTCGTAAATGCTCTTTTTCTCCTCGGGGACGAGTCCAATGGCATTCGTGACTGCCTTTCTGCACCGTTGTTGTAAACTTTCCGGTTTCAAAGTGTTCACCTACCATGGGCTTCCCGCCGGAACGTCCGGCAAAGTCTCAGCAAAAGCGAATTCCTTTGAGGAGCGATACGATGCGTAAACTCCTGAGCCTGGCGCTCGGAATGATTTGTAGCACCGCTGCGATGTCGGCACAGACAGCCGACGAGCTCGTCGGAAGGAACCTTGAGGCCAAGGGCGGAGTGGACAAGATCAAGGCAATTAAGACGCTCAAGTATTCGGGCAGGTTCCAGCAAGGAAGCTTCACCGCACAAGTATCGGAAGAAGCAAAGGCTCCTAACAACATCCGCGAGATGTTTACGGTTCAGGGCATGACCCAGGTCCAGGCTTACGACGGTAAGACCGGCTGGCAAATATCTCCTTTCCAGGGCCGGCGCGATCCCGAGATGCTCGGTGAAGATGATCTGCGCGACATCGTTGAAGATGCCGACTTCTATGGTCCGCTGGTGGACTACAAAGACAAAGGCAACACCATCGAGTATCTCGGGCGTGACTCGGTCGACGGCGATGACGTGTACCGCTTGAAGGTCACGCTCAAGAACGGCGACATCGTTTACTACTACCTCGATCCGGACACTTATATTGAGATCCGCACTGAGCGTCAGCAGTTCATCCGTGGCGCTGTGAAGGAAAGCCAGACTGATCTTGGCTCGTACAAGCAGGTAAACGGCGTGTTCTTTCCGTTCTCGATCGTCAGCGGTCCGAAGGGCCGCCCCGAGCAGAAGGGGACGGTAACCATCGAGAAGATGGAAGCGAACATCGATATTCCGGATTCGGGATTCAAGATGCCGGCTGCTCCGGCAACGCCCGCTGCCAAGCCCGCGGGCAAGCCGGGCGTGGAATAGAGGATTCTACTTGCACGCAAGCCCTAATGAAGCTGGCATCCTGAGGCTTTTGGTGTCAGTGCCGGCGGCGGTACTGACATGAACAACACAAGCTGCAGCACCGAAAGGACTTCTTCGAAATGACTTCGAGCACCAAAGTGGGAATGTACCTGCGCCTCCTAACTGCTGTGTCGGTTTCCCAAATTCTCTTCGCCAGCTCATCCCTCGCGCAGCAACCTGAGCCAAAATCCGTGCGCTTTGATGCTGGAACCATTTCGGGACTTCCCGCTCGCAACATCGGCTCTGCAACCATGAGCGGGCGCGTTGCGGCTGTAACCGCTTTTGCCGATAAGGGCCGCCTGACCGTCTTCGCCGGAGCAGCAAGCGGCGGTGTTTGGAAGTCGGTGAATGGAGGCAGCAGCTTCCGTTCCGTTTTCGATCAGCCATCTGTGCAGTCGATCGGGGCGCTGGCCGTTGATCCCACGAATACGAAGATCGTGTGGGCAGGCAGCGGCGAGAGTTGGATGCGCAACAGCGTCTCGATCGGCGACGGCATTTACAAATCCGTTGACGGCGGCGAGAACTGGACGAACGTTGGCTTGAAAGACTCAGAGCACATCGTGAAGGTGATCGTGCATCCGAAAGAAGGCAACACAGTATTTGTCTGCGCGACCGGATCTGCCTTTGCCGACAACGATGCCGGTGGTGTTTACAAGACGACCGATGGCGGCAAGAGCTGGCGCAAGGTGCTCGCCGGCGCAAACCGTTCTACGGGTTGCGGACAGATGTCGATGAGCCCGCAAGAACCGAATACTTTCTATGCGAGCACGTGGGATTTCCGCCGCCAGCCATGGACCTTCCGCTCCGGAGGTCCGGGCAGCGGAATCTTCAAATCTACCGACGGCGGAGAGCACTGGAACGAGATCACCGAGAGCAGCGCCAAAGGGCTGCCGCCGAAGCCGTACGGCCGGATCGCGATCGCAGTAGCTCCGTCGAAGCCACAGACCGTGTACGCGATGATCGAGTCGAAGGCCAGCGCGCTCTATCGTACTGACGATGGCGGACAGAACTGGAAGAAACTCGACGCCAGCCAGTACATGGTCTGGCGTCCATTCTATTTTTCCAATCTGATCGTCGATCCCAAGAACGAGAATAAGGTGTTCAAAGTCGATCTCGTTCTGTTGCTGAGCGTGAATGGAGGTGAGAGCTTCAGCGCAGTTTCAAATCAGGCCCACGGCGACTTTCACGATGTGTGGATCAATCCCGACGATCCCAACACGATCTTCGCAACCGACGACGGCGGGCTCTGGCGCAGCTTCGATGGGGGAACGCGCTGGGAGCACCAGATGAACCTTCCGGTCTCCCAGTTCTATCACGTGAGCGTGGATAACCAGATTCCCTACCACGTGTACGGCGGGCTGCAGGATAACAGCTCATGGGTAGGTGACTCTTCGTATCCAAGCGGCGTCACCAACTCGCGTTGGGAAAACATGTATGGCGGCGACGGTTTTTGGATGTGGGAGGACCCCTCCGATCACAATTACATTTACGCGGAAGCCCAGGGCGGCGAGATCGGGCGCGTAAATCGCTGGACGCATGAATCGCGCGCAATTAAGCCTTATCCGCAATACGGCGAGAAGAAGCTCCGCTTCAACTGGAACACTCCAATCCAGATCAGTCCTAACGATAAGAACACGCTGTACCTGGGCGCCCAGTTCCTCTACCGGTCGCGCGATCATGGTCAATCTTTCGAGCGAATTTCTCCTGACCTGAGCACGAACGATCCCGAAAAGCAGAAGCAGGAAGAATCTGGCGGCATCACCGTCGATAACTCCGCGGCGGAGATGAACACGACCGTCTACAGCATCTCCGAGTCTCCCAAGAATGGACAACTTATCTGGGTGGGAACTGACGACGGCAATATCCAGATCACGCGCGACGGCGGC
>Ga0066675_10000516_pt1 | contig 15042 bp, 15 predicted proteins | sample GraSoiAngelo_124_FD_62295 | JGI IMG/M metagenome (GOLD analysis project Ga0066675, IMG submission 62295) | Grasslands soil microbial communities from the Angelo Coastal Reserve, California, USA - 14_0927_05_20cm | ecosystem: Environmental > Terrestrial > Soil > Grasslands | place: USA... | reverse complement strand
GGTCGACGAGAAGCTGACCGACCTCCTCGCATTGCCCGCCGCGCTCGGGCTCTCGCCGGCCTGAAGCGGCTGCGTCACAATTGAACACGTGACGGGCCTCGTCATCTGGTTGATCGCAGCCGTTCTTCTCGCGATCGGCGAGCTCCTGACCCCGGGCTTGTTCTTCCTCGGGCCGGTGGCGCTCGCGGCCGTCGGTGCCGCGGTCACCGCCGGTGTCGGGGCCGGTGTGGTTCTCCAGTTGATCGTCTTCATCGCCGTCTCGGCCGGCTCGCTCGCGTTTCTCCGGCCGATCGCCAGACGTCACATCCGGATGCCGGCGCTCATGCGGACCGGGACGGCGGCTCTCGTCGGCACGAAGGCGCTCGTCCTCCAGCGGGTGGATGCGAACGGCGGCCGCGTCCGGATCGGCGGCGAGGAATGGTCCGCCCGCGCTTTCTTCGAGGAACAGACCTTGGAGCCCGGCACCCGCGTCGAAGTTGCGAAGATCGAGGGCGCGACCGCGCTCGTATTCGAATAGGGGGTTTTCGATGGTGACTCTGATTGTCGTCCTGGTTGTCGCTGCGTTCGTGCTCGTCACGCTCGCGAGAACGATCAGGATCGTTCCGCAGGCCCGGGCCGGCGTGGTCGAGCGGCTCGGCCGCTACTCGCGCACCCTGAGCGCGGGCCTTGCGATCGTCGTCCCCTTCATCGATCGGATCCGGGAGATGATCGATCTGCGAGAGCAGGTCGTCTCCTTCCAGCCGCAGCCCGTGATCACCGAGGACAACCTCGTCGTCAGCATCGACACGGTCATCTACTTCCAGGTCACCGAACCGAAGGCCGCCACCTACGAGGTCGCGAACTACATCCAGGCGATCGAGCAATTGACCGTAACGACGCTGCGCAACGTGATCGGGGGTCTCGACCTCGAGCAGACGCTGACGTCCCGCGACCAGATCAACGCCCAATTGCGCGGCGTCCTCGACGAGGCGACGGGCAAGTGGGGGATCCGAGTCAATCGCGTCGAGTTGAAGGCGATCGACCCGCCGGCATCGGTACAGGAATCGATGGAGAAGCAAATGCGGGCCGATCGCGACAAGCGTGCCGCGATCCTGAACGCCGAGGGCGTCAAGCAGTCGCAGATCCTCGAGGCGGAAGGCGAGAAGCAGAGCGCGATCCTCCGCGCCCAAGGGCAACGCGAGTCACAGATTCTCGAGGCCGAGGGCCAGGCCAAGGCGATCGACACGGTCTTCAAAGCGATCCACGAAGGCAAGCCGGACCCTCAGCTCCTCGCCTATCAGTACGTTCAGGCGCTACCGGAGATCGCTCACGGTGAGGCGAACAAGGTCTGGATTATCCCGAGCGAGTTCGCGCAGGCGCTCGGACATCTGGGTGGCGCGCTCGGAGCGACCCCGCCGGACGAAAAGTGACGCGTTTGCCCGCAAACCGGCGACTCTCCTACACTCAACCGCGGTGACGGAGGGCTCGAAGGTCCAGGACGAGCGGCGGCGACAGATCCTGCAGGCGGCTGTGCGGGCGTTCGCTCGGAAGGGCTACCACGCCTGCCGCGTCAGCGACATCGCCAAGGAGGCGGGTGTCGCCTACGGTCTCGTGTACCACTACTACCGCTCGAAGGAGACTCTGCTCGAGTCGATCTTCAAGGAGACCTGGGGCGCGATGCTGGCGACGATCCGGTCAGTGGAGCAGCTCGACGAGCCGGCGCGGGAGCAGGTGCGGAAGGTGACCGAGATCGTGCTCCGAACCTGGAAGCGCGACCCGGAGCTGGTACGCGTGCTCGTCAGAGAGGTGACGCGCAGCTCGCAGGTGCAGGAGGAGACCGACGAGATCGACCTTGCCTACCAGGCGCTCCAGCGGATCGTCGAGCAGGGCCAGCAGACGGGTGAGTTTCGCAACGACGTCGATGCGCGTCTGACGGCGACGATCTGGTACGGCGCGCTGGAGGAGATCCTCACCGGCTGGGCCTTCGGCCAGCTCCCCGACCGCGAGGAAGATGTGAGCCGCGCCGAGCATGCCGTGGTCGAGATCGTCGCGGGCGGGCTGGCTCAGGACAGGGCCGCGGCTCCCGCCTGATGTCGACCCAGACGGTTTCGCACGAGCTGGCCATGCTGCCGCCGGTTCAGCGGCGGTTGCTCTGGACGCTCGGCCTCGGCGCTTTCGGGCTCGCCTTCTCGATCACGACCATCTCGGTGGCGCTGCCGCCACTCCTGCACACGTTCACGACGTCCGGCTCGTTGATCGGCCTCGTCATCGGGGCCGAGGGCTTCTTCGCCCTGACGCTGTCGCCGATCGTCGGCCCGTGGAGCGATTCTTTCCACACGCCGCTCGGCCGCCGCCGCCCGTTCATGCTCGTTGCGATCGGGCCGATGGCGTTTTGCCTGCTGCTGATCCCGTTCATGCCGAACCTCTGGACGACGACGCTGCTGGTGCTCGCGTTCTACTTCGCGTACTACCTGTACGAGCCGCCGTATCGCGGGCTCTATCCGGACGTGCTACCCCCCTCGGCCTACGGCCGCGCGCAGGGGGTCCAGCACGTGCTGCGGGGGATCGCGCTCGGGATCGCGCTGGTTGGCGGAAACTTCCTGCTCAAGGTCTGGCAGCCTGCCCCGTTCCTGACCGCGGCCTTTGTTACGACCGCCGCCTGCGGGTTGACGATCCTGCTTGTGCGGGAGGACGGCGGGCACGGACGCGTCTTCGCGGGCTTCTGGGCCTACATCAAGCAGAGCTGGAACATCTTCTGGCAGGAGGGGGACGTCCGGCGCTTCCTGCTCGCGAACTCTGCCTGGGAGGGTACGTTCGCGGCCGCGCGGAGCTTCGTGATCCTCTACGTGATCGACGGCCTGCACGAATCGAAGACGGTCTCGGGCGAGATCCTGGCCGCAGTCGCGGTCGGTTACGTGATCGCGGCCGTTTTCGCGGGCCGGCTGGGGGACCGGTTCGGGATCGCGCGCGTGATCTTCTTCGCCTCGTTCATCTACGGGACGGGCTTCCTCGTCGGCGGGCTCGCCGAGCAGTGGCACGTCTGGTACTTCGGGCTGATCATTCCCGTGGCGATTGCCGGCGGAACCGTGATGACCCTCGCGTGGGGCCTGCTCTACAAGATCGTTCCGGCGGAGCACCGCGGCGCGGTCTCGGGACTCGCGACGACCACAAAGGGGATTGGGCTGCTGATCGGGGCTCCGGTCGCGGGCATCGCGATCGATCTCGCCCGACCGTACCTCGATGCGACGAACGGCTACCAGATCCTCTGGCCCGTTTGCGCCCTGCCGATCCTCGGAGCGATCCCATTGCTGGTCAGGTTGATGCAGGCAGAGGCAGACGCCGAGGTTGGCGGACCGCCGGTAGGGGCGCCCGTCTGATCCAGCCTCAAGTGCCGGTTGCTACAGGGCGCTCACGTTGCACGGGCGCGAGTGCCGGCGCCCATGAGCAGAGCGGCGAGACCTCGCCGTCGCGGCCGTTCAGCGCCCTGAAGCCGAGCGCGTGCTCGGCCTGCATCAGCTTGTGGATCTGGGTCGTCCCCTCGTAGATGATCGGCGCCCGGGCGTTGCGGAAATAGCGCTCGATCCCGTACTCGGCTGAGTATCCGTAGGCGCCATGAACCTGGACGGCGAGATGCGCGGCGCGGAACGCCGTCTCTGTCGCGTGCCACTTCGCGAGCGACGTCTCGCGCGTGTTTCGCTTGCCTTCGTTCTTCATCCACGCCGCCTGCATCACGAGCAGCTTCGACGTCTCGTACCCGAGCACCATCTCGGCGATCATGTCCTGGACGAACTGGTACTTGCCGATCGGCTGCCCAAAGGTCTCCCGTTCGCGTGCGTATTCGACCGATCGCTCCAGACACGCCCGGATGACACCGCAGGCCCCTGCTGCGACCGTGAACCGGCCCTGGTCGAGCCCGTACATTGCGATCTCGAAGCCTTGGCCCTCTTCGCCGATCAGGTTCTCGGCCGGCACCTCGACGTTCTCGAAGAACAGCTCGCCTGTCGAGCCGGCCCAGACGCCGAGCTTGTGCTCGGTGTCGGCAGCGGTGAAGCCCGGCATCCCCTGCTCGAGCACGAACGCCGAGATGCCCTTGTGCTTGGCCGCGGGATCGGTTTTTGCGAAGACCAGCGCGTGGTCGGCGACGGAGGCGTAGGAGATCCAGTTCTTCGAGCCGTTGAGGACGTAGACGTCGCCGTTGCGGCGTGCGGTCGTCTTCATCGCCGCGACGTCGGAGCCCGCCGCCGGCTCTGTCAGGCCGAAGCACGCGATCTTCTCGCCCCGGGCCTGCGGCACGAGCCAGCGCTGGATCTGCTCCTCGGTTCCGTAGCGCAGAAGCGCGAGCGAGTTGAGGCCTACGTGGACGGAGATCAGCGTTCGAAAGGCAGCCTCCCCGCGCTCGATCTCCTCGCAGGAGAGCGCTTCGGCGACGAAGTCCAGGCCGGCGCCGCCGTACTCCTCCGGGATCACGATGCCGAGCAGGCCGAGCTCGGCCATCCCCTCGATCACCGACATATCTAGGCGGTGCGCAATGTCGTTCTCGATTGCGCTGGGAAGCACGCGCTCGTTGACGAACGTCCTTACCGTGTCCTGGATGAGTCGTTGCTCGTCGGTCAGCTCGAAGTCCACGGGGCAAGTCTATGGACGCGCCCGCGCGCTCGGCCCGTTCCTCCTGCCCCTGGCCCTTGTCGGCGGCGTGGCGCTCGACAACGGAGGCTTCGACGCGACCGCGTGGGGCTGGAGCACGCTCTTGCCGCTCGTCATCGTTGGAACCGCCCTCGTCCTCGGCCGCGCCAGGTCTCCGCATGGCTTGGCCCGTGCTTTTCTCGGCCTGCTTGGTGCTTTCACCGCGTGGACCTGGCTTTCGGCCGCGTGGTCGAACGATGTCAGCGCCTCGGTGCTCGATGCCGAGCGGCTCCTTCTTTACCTGGCTGCGGTCGCCGCCTTCCTGCTGCTCGAACGGAGTCAGGTGACGCGCTTCCTGGCCGGTCTGCTCGCGTCCGTATCCCTGGTGGCCGTCTGGGCGCTCTCCCTACGGGCGTTCGGCGGCCCCGGGTCGTATGACGTCGCCTCTGTCTCCGCCGATGCGACCAGGCGGCTGGCCGCCCCGCTCGGATACTCGAACGCGCTCGGGCTGATCGCGGCAATCGGCATCGTGCTCGCGCTGGGTCTCGCCGTCCGACTGCGGCGACCGTTCGCAGCCGCCCCTGTCCTCGTGCTCGCGCCGACGCTCTACTTCACATACAGCCGCGGCGCGTGGCTGGCGCTGGCCGCCGGCGGTATCGCTGCCCTGGGGCTCGCCACGCCACGGATGTCGCGGCGGGCCATGGTCGCTGTCGCGATCGTGGTGATTTGCGCCGGCGCGATCGCGCTCGTGCGTGTCGGCGGCCCGAGCGGCGCCGTTCGGCAGTTCTCACATGCGGCGCCCTCCGTCAAGGCGGACCGGAGCCGGCGCCTCTTCAGCCTCTCGGGGAGCAGCCGCGCCCAGTACTGGCACGTCGCCTGGCGCGATTACGAGGGGCATCCGTGGCTCGGCTCCGGTGCAGGAAGCTTCCAGCGCCAGTGGCTGCGTTCGCGGCCGGCTGACCTGCCGGTTCTCGACGCGCACAGCCTCTATCTCGAGACCCTGGCCGAGCTAGGGCCGGTCGGGCTCGGGTTGCTCGCGGCCCTGCTCGCGCTCCCGGTCGCGGCCGGCGTGATTGCGCGGAAGCAGCCGCTCGCGGCGCCTGCTTTCGGAGGCTATGTGGCCTATTTGGTCCAGGCCGCGCAGGACTGGGACTGGGAGCTGCCGGCGGTCACGCTCGCCGGGCTTGGATGTGCGGTTGCGCTGCTGATTCTCGCCGGGCGCGAGCCGAGGCCTCCCGTCGGCCGGAAAGCGCGGACGGCGGGAGTCGGCGCCGCAGTCCTGCTGGCGCTGGTCGCGCTCGGGGCTCTCGCTGGCAACCAGATCCTCGCCGCCGCGAGTGCGTCGCTCGATGCCGACGAGCCGGCCCGGGCGGCGCGCGATGCACGCTGGGCCAAGCGCCTCGTGCCGTGGTCGCCCGAGCCGTGGCGCCTGCACGGGGAGGCGTTGCTCTCGCAAGGAGACCTCGACGGAGCCAGGCGCGATTTCCTGACCGCGCTCCGGAAGGACGCATCCGACTGGGATTCCTGGGTCGACTTGGCCCTGGTTACTCGAGGAACGACGCAAAGGCGGGCTGTCGAACGGGCGCACCTCCTGAACCCGCTGGAGCCAATCCGCTCAGGAGGGGGTTGAGTAGTTTGCGAGAATGGTCGATGGACACGTCGAACTGCGGTGCCCCGCATTCGATCTTCCAGGAGGGTCTAAAAAATGAAATCGATCTGGACTCATCGCCGCTTACGTCTCGTCCTTGCCAGTGTGGCGACGCTCGTTACTGGCGCTGCTCTCGCCTCGGCAGCGTTTGCCGGCATGCGCGCGCTCGATCTCGGCCCGGCAGCCGCGAGCCAGTACCCCGGCAAAAAAGTGACTGTTTGCCACAAGACTCATTCCAAGAAGCATCCTTGGGTCAAGATCCGGATCTCTCGCCATGCCCTGAAGGCGCATTTGCGCCACGGTGACTTCGTCGTCGACGACCAGAACCCGTGTCCGCCGGTGCCGGCTCCGACCGCCAAGAGCCACAAGCATCACGGGAAGGGCAAGCATCATCAGAACGCAGCCAAGGCCAAGCACCACGCCACCGGCAAAAGTCACGGCAAGAAGTGAGTCGAGGCGCCGCGAGCGCCTGACGGTGGGGAAGAGCCCCGGGGCACCGGGGCTCTTTCGCTTTTGTAGGGTCAACACGTGAAACGGCTGGCCGGGACGTACGCGCGGATCGCCGAGCTGCCACTCGAGATCGAGGAGTACCGACTCGAGCGGCTCGAGGCTCCCGTGACGCGCGATCTCCTCCGCGTCACGACGCTCGTCCGCCTGGCTGGCGGTGGGGAGGAAGGTCTCGGCGAGGACGTCACCTGGTACGCAGAGGCGCATGATCGCGAGCAGGCGGCCGGTCCCACCCGCCCATTGGGCGGCGCCTGGGTGCTCGAATCCTTTTCCTCGGCGCTCGGGATCGAGGAGCCGCACAAGCGCTGGGCCTACGAAAGTGCCGCGCTCGATCTGGCGTTGCGCCAGGCGGGGCGCTCGCTCGCCGATGCGCTCGGCCGCACGCGGAGAGCCGTGACCTTCGTCGTCTCACCCGGTCTCGGCGATCCGCCCTCGGCCGACGCGCTGAAACGGCGCTTGGTGCTCTACCCGGAGCTGCGCTTCAAGCTCGATCCCTCGAGCGAATGGACGGACGAGCTCGTTCACGAGCTCGCTGCGACCGGCACGGTCGACATAGTCGATTACAAGGCGTTCTACTCGGATCCTGACTCGGCTCCGCCCGACGTCGCCCTTTACCGGCGCGTCGCAGAAGGCTTCCCCGAGGCTTGGCTCGAGGACCCGGCGCTGACCGAGGAGACGGATGAGGCCTTACGGCCACACCGCGACCGGATCACATGGGACGCCCCGATCCACTCCGTGGCCGATGTCGAAAGGCTCCCTTTCGGCCCTCGGACGCTGAACGTGAAGCCTTCGCGCTTCGGCTTCGTCCGTGAGCTGCTCGAGTTCTACGACTACTGCGAGGATCGCGGAATCGGCCTCTATGGCGGCGGCATGTTCGAGCTTGGCGCCGGCCGCGGCCAGGTCCAGCAGCTCGCCTCGCTCTTCCACCCGGACGCGCCCAATGACGTGGCTCCCGGCGGCTACAACGAGCGCGAGCCGCGCGCCGGCCTGCCGACCAGCCCTCTGCGGGCGCCGGCCGACGAGCCCGGTTTCCGCTGATTTACCAAGGCGCTCGCTTGCGACGCCGACCTGGAGGACGTCCCGGCTTGGCCGGGTCGTCCGTCTAATCAGGCTGGCAGGACGTGACGTCGGTTTTCCGAAACGTTTCTCAGGTCATCTGCCTCTATATTGACTCGCGAGTCAATCGTGAGCGCGACCGAGATCACGAGCGGTATCTCCTTCTCCTTGAGCGACGAACAGCGTGCGCTGCGGGAGCTCGCGCGAGAGTTCGCCGAGAGGGAGATCCGACCGGTCGCCGCCGACTACGACGAGCGCTCGCACCATCCCGCCGACGTGATCGCGAAGGCGCACGACGTCGGACTGATGAACCCGCACATACCGGAGGAATACGGCGGCCCTGGTTTGTCGGCCTTCGAGCAGATCCTGATCGGCGAGGAGCTCGCCTGGGGCTGCTCCGGCATCGCGACGTCGATCGTGGCGAACATTCTCGGCTCGCTGCCCGTGCTGCTCGCGGGGAGCGAAGACCAGAAGCGAGAGTGGCTGCCGCCGCTGCTCGAGGAGCCGCTGCTCTGCTCGTTCGCGCTGACCGAGCCGGGCGCGGGGTCGGACGTCTCGGCGATCCAGACGACGGCCGGGTTGCGAGGCGGCGACTACGTCCTAAAAGGGTCGAAGATGTTCATCACGAATGCCGGGCAAGCCGCATGGTTCGTCGTCTTTGCCTCGACCGGCCGGGAGGCAGGTCACCGCGGTCTGTCGGCCTTCCTCGTCCCGGCCGACTCCGACGGCGTGGTCGTTGAAAAGCACCTCGACAAGCTGGGCCAGCGCTCGACAGACACCTCCGCGCTCGCCTTTGAGGAGGTGCGGTTGCCGGCGGCGAACCGGCTTGGCGAGGAGGGCGAGGGATTCAAGATCGCGATGCGGACGCTGGACCTGACACGGCCGGGCACCGCGGCGGGTGCGGTCGGAGTCGCGCGCGCGGCCTTCGAGCATGCCGTCGAGTACTCGAAGAGCCGCGTCCAGTTCGGCCAGCCGATAGCGATCAACCAGGGCGTCAACTTCCTCGTGGCCGACATGGCCGCGGAGATCGAGGCCGCAAGGCTGCTGACGTGGCAGGCCGCGTGGCTGATCGACCAGGGCAAGCGCGCGACGCTGCAATCGTCCTATGCCAAGCGCTTCGCCGCCGACACGGCGATGAAGGTGACGACCGACGCCGTGCAGATCTTCGGCGGCTACGGCTACATGAAGGAGTACCCGGTCGAAAAGCTGATGCGCGACGCGAAGCTCTTCCAGATCTACGAGGGCACCTCGCAGATCCAGCGGCTCGTCATTGCACGCGAGATTTTTTTGCCCAGGAGCGGTTAGCCGCGGAAGGCTGGTTCATCGCGGTAGCGGGTTTGGCGGTCGCGCCGCCATGTCGGCGCGACCTCTTCTGGTCGGCGTCGCAAGCGACGCCTTTTGGGTGGATCGCTCCCGACCTTGCGCTTCCGGAATAAGCAGTCAGCGGCGGCCGATCCGCCTGGCGGCGCCGCTAGACTCCCGCCTTCGTGGCTGCGGATTCACGGGCCGTTTCCGCGCGCGCTCGGCGCAAGCGGAGGACCTCGATGCGCGTGCGCGTCCAGCGCGGCGCGCTTGGGTTCCTGGCCCTGGCTGTGACCGGATCCGCTCTCGGGCTCGTCTTCGCGGGGTCACCTGAGCGGATCGCCGCCGGGGTGCGAATCGATGGCGTGAACGTCGGCGGCATGAAACCGGGCGCAGCGCAGCGGCTACTCGAGCGGCGTGCCCGCAGACTCGAGCGGGTCCCGGTGGTCTTCGTCGCCGGTCAGCGGCGTTGGCGCGTAACCCCACAGCAGCTCGGGGTCCGCGCCGACTGGCACGCCGCGGTTGGACTCGCGCGGCGCCACGGGGACGGATTTGGTCCCCTGCGCGGCTTTCGGCGGATCGGCGTGAGAGTCTTCGGGGCCCAGTTCGCGCCGCCGGCGCGCGTCTACGAAGCGGCGCTCGGCTTCGAGCTGAACCGCTTCGCGCGGGCGATCTACCGGCCGCACCGCGATCCGCAGCTTCGCCTCCACGGCCTCGAGCCGGTCGTGATCAGGGGAAGCGCAGGGCAGAAGCTCGCTCGGCCGGCCGCAGCACGTGTGGTCGTCGCGGCGCTGGCGGGGTTCTCGCGGCAACCGGTCGCTCTGCCCGTTCGAAGCGAGTCGACCACGATCTCGGCCGGCGAGCTCGCCGCCGCCGCTGCACGCGTTCGCATCGCGTTGTCTGGACCCGTCCAGATGCGCTGGCGGACGATCAGTTGGACGATCGCCCCGCAGCAGCTACGAGCAATGCTCGTCCTGCCCGGCGAGGGCTCGGCGCGGCTGCGCATCGGCGGGCCTGCGGCCGAGCGCTATTTTGCGCGCCTCACCCGAGCGCTCAACCGGCCGGCCCGCAATGCCGGTTTCGCTGTTTCGCAGGGCGGCGAGGTCGGAATCATCCCGTCGCGACTGGGCCGGAAGCTGGACGTGGCGGCAACGTCGGCGAGCCTGCTCGAGGCGGCGCTCTCGCAAGACGAGCGCACAGCGCGCATCGTCGTCGCGATCGAGAAACCGGGGCGTACGACGCGCCAAGCGCGAGCGATGGGCATTCGGGGCCTCGTCGGAAGCTACGAGACGATCTACGGCGGCGACGCGAATCGCGTCCACAACGTCCAGCTCGTCGCGCAGCTACTCGACGGTCACGTGATCGCTCCAGGGTCGACGTTCTCGTTCAACCGGGCGACCGGCGCGCGAACCGCAGCGAAAGGCTTTCGCGAGGCACCGGTGATCATCAACGGTGAGCTCGGGACGGGCCTCGGAGGCGGCGTTTGCCAGGTCTCGACGACCGTCTTCAACGCCGCATACGAGGCAGGGCTGAAGATCACCTCGCGCACCAACCACGCGCTGTACATCAGCCATTACCCGCTTGGCCGCGATGCGACCGTGGACTATCCGGACGTTGATCTGCGCTTCGTCAACGACACACCGCACTGGCTGCTGCTGCGTACCTTCGTCGGCTCGTACTCGCTTACGGTCGGGCTGTACGGGACGCCGCAGCACCGACGCGTCGTGACACAGGCGCGCCCGCTCGTCGAGACGGGGCCCCCGCCGGTCAAGCACGAGCCCGATCCGAGTCTCACCAGGGGTCAAACCACGGTTGTGGACGGTGGGGAGCCTTCGCGCTCGACCAGCGTTCGCCGACTGGTCTACCAGCACAGCAAGCTGCTCTACGACGACACGTGGTACTCGTCCTACCGGGCCGAGCCCAAGCTCATGCTCGTCGGGACGAAGCCAAAACCCGCACCGGCCAAGAAGAGGAAGAAGAAGCCGCCGGTGACGACGACCACCACCACGACGACCACGACCACGACGCCTACGGCGCCGTAGGCGCTGTCCGCGTAAGCGGACCAGTGGAGGGAAACCAGCGCGAAGCGATCGGGAGGTTCCCCAGGCATACCTAGCTCAGGGCTCGGCCTTGACGATCTCCTCGACGAGCCGGCGGCGGAGCCGCCTGTCTGCGTAACGGGACCAAGCGGAGGGAAACCAGCGCAAGGCGATCGGGAGGTTCCCCAGGATGGCAGGTCAACCTTCGACCTCTGTAATCGCTTCGACAAGCCAAACCGGCACCCGGGTCGGGCGCAGCGTGCGGGCGTCGGCGCACGCGTGTCCGGTCGACCCGTCTGCGATCAACTCGCCCTCGCGCTCGACGCGATAGCTGAACCGGAAGCGCGCTCCGCGAACGTCGCTGCACCGCGCGTAGACGGCCAGCCTGTCGTCGAAGTGGGCCGGCACGCGGAAGCTGACGTTCGCGTCGAGTGTCAGTGCCTCGATCCCCTCGGCCTGCAGCTCTGGATAGCCGCCGCGAAAGCGGGCGAGGTACTCGATCCGCGCGACTTCGAACCAGACGAGGTAGACGGCGTGATGCGCTATACCCTGCGCGTCCGTCTCGGCAAAGCGAACCTTCACCTCGGTCGAGAAGCCAAAGTCCACGGCCGAACTCTCTACGATCGGCGCCATGGCCGCGTCGGCGCTCGCCCGTCTGATCAGGGCGAACCAGCCGTGCGTCGTTCTGACCGGAGCCGGCGTCTCGACCGAGAGCGGGATCCCCGACTTCCGATCTCCGACCGGAATCTGGGCGGAGTTCGACCCGGACGAATATGCGTCGCTGCCCGCGTTTCGAGCTGAGCCCGCGAAGGTCTGGACCTTCTACAAGCCCCGGATCGCGATGCTGACGGAAGCGGAGCCGAATGCCGCGCACCGAGCTCTTGCCGAGCTCGAGCGGGGCGGTCTCGTCGAGGCCATCGTGACGCAGAACATCGATCTCCTCCACGAGCGCGCCGGCAGCCACAACCTCGTCGAGGTGCACGGCTCGATCCGCACCGCAACGTGTCCTGCTTGCGGTTCCTCGTATCCACGGGAGGCCGTCATGGAGAAGCTCGCGCACGCAGACGCCCCTTCGTGCGACCGCTGCGGCGCGATTCTCAAGCCCGGCGTCGTCTTTTTCGGCGAGCTGCTACCGGCCGACGCGATCGAGCGGGCTTTCGAGCTCGCGAGGCGGGCCCGACTCCTGCTCGTCGTGGGCTCTTCGCTCGAGGTGCATCCTGTAGCCGCGCTGCCCGAGGAGACGCTTGCGGCCGGCGGGCGCCTTGCGATCGTCAACAAGGGGCCGACGCCGTATGACCGGCGCGCCGATCTGAAGCTGGAAGGGAGCGCCGGGGAAGTCCTCGGCGCAGTCGCCGACGAGTTGCTTTCCTAGGCGACCGCCTAAACCCGGCTGTTGGGAGATGTGCGTCGCGGCGCTTAAGCGACTGCGCGGCGCAGTTGACGTTCGCCGAGCAGCCGGCTGCACTGGCTGCAGTGCACGCGTTCGACTTCGTAGGGAATGCCCTCCCGCTGGCGCAGCGTGTAGCTCGTCACCTTGGTATGCCGGTGCGGAGCCCGGAACGGGATTGGTTTACGCATGTCACTCAAAGTAGCTTCGCCCTCGGAACCTACGACGCTCGAAAGGGTGAAGAAGTTGTGACAAGGCGGAGACGCTCAGGCCCGCCTGATTCCGCTTGGCAGAGGCGTACCGTTTCGCTCTTCGTGAAACGAGTACGTATCAGGAGCGGTTAGCCTGAGCGTCACGGGGCACGAAACGACGAAAGGAATCCGATGGCTTCACGACGACAGGGCGGTTTGATGGGGATCAGCGAGGAGTTGCTGGGGCGGATCACTGAGCTTCCCGGCGCGAAGAGCCTGCTCGACGGCCTCAACACGCTGCGGGAGCGGGTCGACGAGCTCCAGAAGCGGATGCGCGGCCTCGACGAGCTGACGCGGCGGGTCGACGCGCTCGAGCGGAGGGTCGATCAGCTGTCCGGCGGCGCGCGCTCCACAGGGCGCGGCTCGGCGCGCAAGCCGGCTTCCTCGCGCTCGTCCGCGGCGAAGCGAACTGGCTCGACGCAGTCGCGGGGAAAGACGCAGAAACGCGGTGGCGGGACCAGCGGCTCGAGCCCATCCTCCTAGCCGGCTGGATCACAAAGCGGGTACGCGGAGCCGCAGGGCGCGCGGAACGAGCTCGAACCGCGCCGGGGTCGTGCCCGGCTGCTCGCCGTCGAGCTCCACCGGCAGCGGCTCGGCGGCGTCGATCTCGACGGTCGAACCACGAAGTAGCTCGGCCTTCGGATGCGGCAAGTGCTTCCCGCGATAGGTCTTCGGCAGAGTGAACAGCAGGTCTCGCTTCGTCAGGTTCCCGATCAGGAGGACGTCGAAGGTGCCGTCGTCGGGCTCCGCCTGAGGGCAGATCATCATTCCGCCCCCGAAGTAGCGGCCGTTCGCGACGACGACGTCGTGCATCCGCGCGCGCCGCGTTTCCTCGCCCACACCGACCGTGATCTCTGAGGTCCGCCAGCGGGCGAAGACGGCGAAGGTTGCCCAGAAGTACGACGCCCTGCCGCCCAGCGCCTTGCTGGTCTCGTTCGCGCGCTTCGCGATCGCTCCGCTCATGCCGGCGCTGGCGATGTTCGCGAAGTACGCCTCCGCGGGTTTGCCCTTCCAGGAGCGAAACCGCGCCCGACCGAGATCGATCTCGCGGACTCCGCCGTCCCTGGCCGTGCGCAAGGCGTCGTCGAGTCCACGTGGAATCCCGTACGTGCGCACGAAGTCGCGGCCGGTGCCCTGCGGGACGATTGCGAGATCGACCCCGGCGCGGCCCGCGATTCCATTCACGACCTCGTGGACGGTCCCGTCTCCTCCGACGGCGACGAGCAACTCGGCGCCGTCGTCGGCCGCCCGCCGCGCGAGCTCGGTCAGGTGTCCGGGCCGCTCCGACAGCAGTGCGTCACCGCTCAGCCCTGCCGCGGCCGCACGGTTCGCGATCTCCGGCCACCGCCTGCCGGTGGCGCCGTTCTCCGAAGCCGGGTTGACCAGGAAGACGGTGCGGGGGCTCTCATTCATGTGTTTCGAGAAGGCTCATCGGCGGCGGCTTTGCCGACCGGGATTGGACGGACGCCCCCGGCAAAGCCGGAGCGTGTCGGCGTCGCAAGCCAGCGCCTTAATGCTTCGGGTCGGCGGTCGCGGTCGCGAGGGCGATCCGTGTCATGCGGTCGACGGCGGCCTGCAGCTCATCGTCCGAGATCCGCTTGAACTCGTTCTCGACGACCACGTCGCTGACCGTCAGGAGACAGCCGGCCTGGACGCCACGAAGGGCGCCGAGTGTGAACAGCACAGCCGCCTCCATCTCGACCGCCAAGATGCCGCGAGAGGACCAGCGCGCGTACTGCTCGCCGTCCGGGTTGTAGAAGAGATCGCTCGAGACGATCGGTCCGACGCGGAGCGGCTGGCCGAGCTCTTTTGCGTGGTGGACCGCCCCGTGCACGAGCTCCCAGTCCGAAGTCGGCGTGTGCGGCTCCCCGCCGACGAGATGCTGCGCCGTCGCGTCCGCCGCGACGGCCGAGATCGCGACGATCATGTCGCCAAGCTGAAGGTCCGGCTGCAAGCCGCCGCAGGTGCCGACGCGGAGAAGCCGCTTGACGCCGAGCTGCACCAGCTCCTCGGCCACGATCGCGGCCGAGGGACAGCCCATGCCGGTCGCCTGCACCGATACGGGTCGCCCCTCGAACTCTCCGGTGTAGCCGAGCATGCCGCGCTCGCTGTTTCGCTGGACCGGGCTGTCGAGATAGGTCTCCGCGATGTACTGGGCGCGGAGCGGGTCGCCCGGCAGCAAGCAGGCCTCCGCGTAGTCGCCGGGCTCGGCGCGGACGTGAATCGGCACGACGCAACCTTAAGCCGAGC
>Ga0066675_10000514_pt1 | contig 15044 bp, 13 predicted proteins | sample GraSoiAngelo_124_FD_62295 | JGI IMG/M metagenome (GOLD analysis project Ga0066675, IMG submission 62295) | Grasslands soil microbial communities from the Angelo Coastal Reserve, California, USA - 14_0927_05_20cm | ecosystem: Environmental > Terrestrial > Soil > Grasslands | place: USA... | reverse complement strand
CTCAAGCGCCTGTTGATGGCGTAAGGAGCGACTCATGCCCCGCGTCAAGAGCAACGTCGCGCGCCTGAAGCGCAAGAACAAGATCATGAAGCTCGCCAAGGGCTACTTTGGCGGGCGTTCCAAGCTGTGGAAGGCCGCGAAAGAGTCGGTCGAGCGCGCCCAGAAGTACGCCTACCGCGACCGCCGCCGCCGCAAGGCGGACTTCCGCCGTCTCTGGATCACGCGCATCAACGCCGCCGCGCGGCAGCATCAGCTGTCTTACAGCCGCCTGATGAATGGGCTCCGCAAGGCCGGCGTCGAGATCAACCGCAAGGTGCTCGCCGACCTCGCCGTGCGCGATCCCGTGGCGTTCGAGCAGCTCGCGGAGGTCGCCAAGCAGGCACTCTGACCATGCGCGACCTCCTGGCGGCCCTCGCCGAGCTGCGGGAGCGTCTGCAGGAGATTCCGCAGGCGGACGAGCGCCGGCTCCACGATCTCAAGACCGAGATCCTCGGACGCAAGGCCGGCGCACTCACCCAGATTCTCGGGCGCGTCCCGACGCTCGACCCGTCTTCCAGAAAAGAAGTCGGCGCGGCCGCGAACGCGCTGAAGCTCGAGTTCGCGGCCGCCATCGCGGCCCGGGAGCGCGAGCTCAAGCGCGCTGCCGGTTCCGTGGCCGGCCTCGACCTCACCATGCCCGGGCGCGCCGTCTGGCGCGGCGGCCTCCATCTCGTCACCCAGGTCGTTGACGAGATCTGCGACATCTTTCGCGAGCTGGGCTTCACCCGCGCGGTCGGGCCGGAAGCCGAGACCGAGCGGTACAACTTCTTCGCGCTCAACTTTCCTAAGGACCATCCCGCGCTCGACGCGCAGGATTCGTTCTATCTTGGCGACGACCTCCTGCTCCGCACGCACACGTCGCCGGTGCAGATCCGTACCCTGGAGCGCTACCCCCCGCCCATCCGCGTCGTCATTCCCGGCCAGGTGTACCGGCGCGACCCGTTCGATGCGTCGCACTCCCCCGTGTTCGAGCAGATCGAGGGCCTGGCCGTGGACGAGGGAATCAGCTTCGTCGATTTCAAGGCCACGCTGGCCACCTTCGCTCGGCGCTTCTTCACCGCCGACACCCGGGTGCGGTTCCGGCCGTCGTTCTTTCCGTTCACCGAACCGTCGGCCGAGATGGACGTGCAGTGCCAGATCTGCAAGGGCGTGGGGTGCGCCACCTGCAAGCAGACGGGCTGGATGGAGATCCTCGGCTCCGGCATGGTGCATCCGGCCGTGCTCGAGAACTGCGGCGTCTCGAGCGAGCGGTACTCGGGATTCGCCTGGGGCATGGGCCCGGCGCGCATCGCCATGACTCGCCACGGCATCGCCGACATCCGTCTGTTCTATGAGAGCGACGTGCGCTTCCTCGCGCAGTTCGCGGGCGGGGTCCGGTGATCGTCTCACGCCGCTGGCTGGAGGCGCTGCTGGGTCGCCCGCTGGACGCACGCGAGGTCGCCGAGCGGCTCACGATGCACGTCGCGGCCGTGGATGCCGTCGTGCCCCTGCACCCGGACCTCGGCGACGTCCTGATCGGACGCGTGCTGGAGGTGAAGAAGCATCCTAACGCCGATCGGCTGTCGCTGTGTCGCGTCGACGCCGGTGGAGCCGGCGGACCGGTCGAGGTGGTGTGCGGCGCTCCCAACGTGCAGGCGGGCAAGACCTACCCCTACGCGCCGGTCGGCGCCACGCTGCCGGGCGGGCTGAAGCTCGAGCGCCGCAAGATCCGCGGCGTCGAATCCAACGGCATGCTCTGCTCGGCCAAAGAGCTCGGCCTCGGCGAGGACCACGCGGGCATCCTCGAGCTCGACACCGCCGCGCCGCCGGGGAGCCGGTTCGTGGACGCCGTGCCCGTCGCCGATCATCAGATCGTCATCGACGTCCCCGCGAACCGCCCCGACCTGCTGTGCCACAAGGGGGTCGCCCGCGAGCTGGCGGCGGTCCTGGGCGGGACGGTCAAGCTTCCCCCGATCGCTGGAGGCGCGGCTCCGGCCGGCGGCACCGCTCGGGGGGGGAGCGCGGCGACGGCCGCCGAGGGCGGCGTCCCCGCCGGCCGGAGCCGCGCTTCCGCCCCGAGCGGGCGCGTCACCTCGGGCGTTGTCGATGGTGTCGAGGTACGTCTCGAAGATCCGGAAGGCGCTCCGCGCTACATGATCGCCGTGATTCGCGGCGTGAAGGTCGCCCCCAGCCCCGGGTGGCTCACCGGCCGTCTGAGTTCGATCGGGCAGCGTCCGATCAACAACGTCGTCGATGCCACGAACTACATCCTGTTCGAGCTCAACCAGCCGCTGCACGCATTCGATTTGGCGAGACTCAACGGGTCCGCGGTCGTGGTACGGCGGGCCAAGCCCGGAGAAAAGATCGTCACACTCGACGGGCTGACCCGGACGCTCACCCCGGACATGACCACGATCTGCGACGCCAAGCGGCCTACGATCATCGCGGGAGTCATGGGGAGCGCCGATTCGGAGGTGAGCCCGGCCACGACCGACCTGGTCCTGGAGTGCGCCTACTTCCAGCCCACCCGGATCCGGCGCACCCGTCGCGCGCTCGAGCTGTCGAGCGAGTCGAGCTACCGCTTCGAGCGCGGGATCGACATGCTCGGTATGCCGGACGCGCTGCGTCGCGCCATCGAACTGATCGTCGCGGTGGCCGGCGGGGAGCTGCGCGAGCCGCCGCTCGACCTGTGGCCCGAGCCGCAGCAGGAGAAGACCATCTTTCTCCGGCCGGAGCGCGTCGCCCACTTGCTCGGCATGCCCGTCGAGCCGGGCGAGATCGAGCGACGGCTCACCGCCGTCGGCTTCTTCCTGGCGCCGAAGGACGGTCGGCTCGCGGTCCAGGTGCCGGCGTGGCGCCCCGACGTGACCCGGGAGGTGGACCTGATCGAGGAGGTCGCCCGGCTGAAGGGGTACGACGCCTTCCCGGATGAGCTGCGTCCCTACCGTCCGGGGACCGTCCCCGACGCGCCCGAGGAGCAGGCCCGCGCCCGCGTCCGCCAGGGCCTGGTCCGCCTCGGCCTGCTCGAGGCCCGCACGATGCCGCTCGGCCCTCCGGACGGGCCGGACTCGGTGACGATTCTCAACCCGCTGTCGGCCGAGGACGCCCACCTGCGGCGCCGACTGCTGCCGGGGTTGATGCGACGGGTCGAGTACAACTGGGCCAATCGCAACCGCGATATCCGACTGTTCGAGGTCGGGACCGTGTTCCGAAAGGAATCTGGGTCCCCCGTGGAAGAGTGGACCTCCGTCGCCGCTGTCCTCACGGGCGCCCGCCGGCCGCCGCATTGGTCCGAGGGTGCGAAACTACCTGATATGGACATATGGGACTTGAAGCACCACTTTGAGTTAGCGGTAGACCTCGCCGCCCCCGGTTGTACCGTGGAACCTGCAACGGGCGGGGAGTCGGGGTGGGTGGCGGTGCAACGGGGAGGAGAGGTGGTGGGGCGGGCTGGCCCCCTCGAAGCCGATGCCCCGGTCTGGGCCGCCCCGTTGTTCGGGCTCGAGGTCCGCCTGGCGCTGACGGGCCGGGCTCCCGTGGTGTATCGTCCGCTCCCGGTACAGCCGCCGGCCGAGCGAGACGTGGCGTTGGTGCTGCCGGGGGGGGTGAGCGCCGCGCAGGTAGCCGCGGTGTTGCAGCGCGCCGTGGGCCCGCTGCTCGAGCGCTTCGACGTGTTCGACGAGTATCGTGGGCCCGGGATCCCCGCCGGCCATCGCGGTGTCGCGTGGCACTGCAGCTTCCGCGACCCGGAGCGCACGCTGCGCGAGGCGGAGGTGGACGCGGCGCTGGCCCGGGGGCTCGCGGCTCTGGAGGACGAGCTTGGCGTACGACGGAGAGAGGGCTGATGGACAGGTGCTCGACCAGCTCGAGACGATCCTCCGCCACGTAGCGGAGGAGCTGACGGGCTGGCGCGCGCGCGCCCTCAAGGCCGAAGCCGACTTGAAGGAGAGTGGCGCGCGCGGCGGCGGTGCGGGCGGGGCCAAGCTCGATCTCGAGGCGCGCGGCCGCGTGGCGGACCTGGAGCAGGAGAACAAGGCGCTGCGGCAGCGCGTGGAGGCGGCGCGCCTGCGCGTGCACGACCTCCTCTCACGACTCACGTTCCTCGAGGAGCAGGCGCGCGATTCGGGCGGCAACGGCGGTGGACGCGCGGCCGGGGGATCGGGGACGGGGGGGGCCGCCGGCGTAGGTGGAGGCGTCCCATGAGCACCAAGAAGCACGCGGTCAAGGTGATGATCGGGGGCGACGAGTACACGGTGCGGTCCGATCTGGCGCCCGAGTACACCCGCGAGGTCGCGGCGTACGTGGACGAGGCGCTCAAGAAAGTGCTGGCGCAGGGTCCCATCGTGGAGACGCACAAGGCGGCGATCCTGGCGGCGCTGGACATCACGAACGAGCTGTTCCAGGCGAAGAAGGGCGAGCGCGAAGTCGCCGCCCGGCTCGCCGCGCTCGCGGACGATTTGGCGAAGTTGCTTCCCCCCGGGAAGCGCAAGGCGGTCGTCGGGCAGCTCTAGACGAGTCTCGCTCCGCCTGCCACGCGGAGCGGTGCTGGAGATAGATCCTATGGTGGACGTGCTGGGGATTGTCGCAGGCCTCCTCGGCGGAGGCGTCGCGGCCGGCGTGGCGTTCTACGCGGTGGGGCGCCGGGTCGAGCGGCGCACGGCGGACGCCGCGGCGCGGGCGGCGGCGGCGGAGAGCGAGCGGCTCCTGGCGGACGCGCGCCAGCGCGTGGTGCTGGCGGCGCGCGAGGAGCTGATGCAGGCGCGCGAGACGTTCGAGCAGGACGCGGCGCGCCGCCGCCGCGAGACCGAGCGGCGCGAGCAGGTGGTCGAGCAGCGGCTGACGGGGCTGGAGGAGCGCGCGCGGGGGATCGAGCAGCGGGGCCGCGCGCTCGAGGAGCGCGAGCAGGCGCTCGCCGCGCAGGAGCTCGCCGTTCGTGCCCGGCTCGAGCACGTCGCCGGGCTCACGGCGCAGGAGGCCAAGCAGGAGCTGTTGCGACACCTCGAGGACGAGGCCCGGAACGAGGCCGCCGCCCTCGGGCGGGACCTGAAAGAGCAGGCGCGCCGCAACGCCGACAAGGAAGCGAAGAAAATCCTCGCGCTCGCCATCCAGCGGCTCGCCCCGGAATCCACGGCCGAGACCACCGTCTCGACAGTCGCGCTGCCCTCCGACGAGATGAAGGGCCGGATCATCGGTCGGGAGGGCCGCAACATCCGGGCGTTCGAAGCCGCGACCGGTGTGGACGTGATCATCGACGACACCCCCGACACGGTCGTCGTGTCGTGCTTCGACCCGGTGCGGCGCGAGGTGGGGCGCCTCGCGCTCGAGCGCCTGATCGCCGACGGGCGCATTCATCCGGGTCGCATCGAGGAAGTCGTGGAGAAGGCGCGCGTGGAGGTGGAGGCGTCGATCGTGGAGGCGGGGGAGCAGGCCGTGTACGAGACCGGCATCAAGGGTATGCACCCCGAGCTGGTCAAGCTGGTGGGCCGGATGCGCTACCGCACATCCTACGGCCAGAACATCCTCGAGCACTCGAAGGAAGTCGCCTGGCTCGCCGGGATCATGGCTACCGAGCTGAAGCTCGACGCGCAGCTCGCCAAGCGCGGCGCGCTGCTGCACGACGTCGGCAAGGTGCTCACCCACGAGCACGACGGCACCCACGTGCAGCTGGGAGTGGAGGTGGCGACCAAGCACGGCGAGCATCCGATCGTGATCAACTGCATCGCGGCGCACCACGACGACGTGGCGCACGAGTCGCCGATCAGCGTGATCGTGCAGGCGGCGGACGCCGTCTCCGGGTCGCGTCCGGGGGCCCGGCGCGAGGCGTTCGAGACCTACGTCAAGCGGCTCACGCAGCTCGAGCAGCTCGCCGGCGAGTTCGCGGGCGTCGAGAAGGTCTTTGCGATTCAGGCGGGCCGGGAGGTGCGCGTCGTCGTGACACCGAGCGCGATCGACGACGGGAAGGCGGGCGAGCTCTCCGACCAGATCGCGCGCAAGATCGAGCGCGAGCTGCAATACCCGGGGCAGATCAAGGTCGTCGTCATCCGCGAGACCCGCGCGGTGGACTTTGCCCGCTAGGCTGATCGACGGCACCGCCACGGGCCTTGCGATGCGCGCGGAGCTCGAGGGCGAGCTGCGCGCCCTCGCCAGCCGGGGCGTCACGCCGGGCCTGGCCGCCGTCCTCGTCGGTGACAACCCCGCCTCCGCCACCTACGTCCGGATGAAGGGCAAGGCCTGCGAGGAAGCAGGGCTCCACCACGAGACGGTACGCCTCCCGAAGGAGACGACGCAGGCCGAGCTGCTGGCGCTGGTGGATCGGCTCAACGCGGATTCGAAGATCCACGGCATCCTGGTACAGCTGCCGCTGCCCAAGCAGATCGACTCGCAGAAGGTGCTGGGTCGCGTGGCGCCCGCCAAGGATGTGGACGGCTTCCACCCCGAGAACGTCGGCAAGGTGTCGATCGGGGACCCCACGGGGTTTCGGCCCGCCACGCCGTTCGGCGTGCAACAGCTGCTGGTGCGCAGCGGGATCGACACGACCGGCAAGCATGCCGTGATCGTGGGCCGCTCCAACATCGTCGGCCGTCCCATGGCCGCCCTGCTGCTGCAGGACGGGCCGGGCGGCAACGCCACCGTCACGGTGTGCCACTCGCGCACGCGCGAGATCAAGGCGGTGACCCGCCTGGCCGACATTCTGATCGTGGCGATGGGAAAGCCGGAGTTCGTGACGGGTGACATGATCAAGCCCGGCGCGGTGGTAATCGACGTGGGCACGAATCGCGTGGACGACCCCGCCACCAAGAAGGGCTACCGCCTCGTGGGGGACGTGAAGTTCAACGAGGCGAAGCAGGTGGCGGGAGCCATCACGCCCGTACCGGGAGGCGTGGGTCCCATGACCATCACGATGCTGCTTTTCAATACCGTCCAGGCAGCTCGCCAATGGGCGAAATCTTAGATCTGTTCGCCGGGGTCTCCCCCGAGGGCGCCTGGACCGTGACGCAGGTGACCCGGCGCGCGCGGGCCGTGGTCGAGGCGGGGCTCGCGCCGCTGTGGGTGCGGGGCGAGGTGAGCGGATTCAAGGCGTGGCAGAGCGGGCATTGGTACTTCGGGCTGCGCGACCGGACCGCGCAGCTGCGCTGCGTCATGTTCCAGAAGGACAACCGCCGGCTACCCGCGCCCCCCGCGGACGGCATGCAGGTGTTCGTCTTCGCCCGGCCCACCCTGTGGGAAGAGAAGGGGGAGTTTCGCCTCACCGTGCTGGACCTGCTGTCGACCGAAGCCGGTGGACTGTGGCAGGTCGCGTTCGAGAAGGCCAAGGCGGCGCTCACCAAGGACGGGCTGCTCGATCCGGCGCGCAAGCGGCGTCTGCCCCGCTACCCGCGGCGCATCGCGGTCGTGACGAGCCCCGACGGAGCGGCGCTGCGCGACATCATCGCGGTGACCACCCGGCGCTGGCCCGTCGCCGAACTGCTCGTGGTCCCGACGCGCGTCCAGGGCGATGGGGCGGAGGGCGAGATTCGCGGGGCGCTCGCCCTGGTGACGCGGCTCCAGGGCCTCGATCTGGTCATCATCGGGCGCGGCGGCGGCTCGCGCGAGGATCTCTGGACCTTCAATCACGAGCGCGTGGCCCGCGCCGTGGCGGCGCTTCCCGTGCCCGTGATCTCGGCCGTCGGACACGAGACCGACGTGACGCTGTGCGATCTGGTGGCCGACCTGCGCGCGCCCACGCCCTCCGCGGCCGCCGAGGCGGCTACGCCCGATGCCGCCGAGGTGTTGGTCGACCTGGACCATCTCGGCGCGCGGCTGGCGCGGGGGCTCGCGGCACGCTCCAGTCGGGTGGCCGAGCGCCTTGATCGCGGCTTCGACCGCCTCACCGGCGTCCTGGAGCGGCGGCTGGAGCGGCACCGACAGGCGCTCGCCGGCCTCGCCGGTCGGCTCGACGCGCTGTCGCCGCTTCGCATCCTCGAGCGCGGCTATGCGCTGGCGCGGGACGAGCAGGGCCGCGTGCTGAAGCGGGTCGCGCAGTTCACGCCGGCGCTGCCGTTCCGACTGCGCGTCACCGATGGCACCGTGGCCGCCCGGGTGACGGAATCCTGATGGCGCGCGCCCGCGAGCCTCTCAACTTTGCCGAGCAGCTCGAGCGGCTCGAGGAAATCGTGCGCCGGCTCGAGGGCGAGGAGCTCGACCTGGACGCCGCCCTCAAGCTGTTCGAGGAAGGGGTCGAGCGCCTGCGGCAGGCGCGGGAGCGCCTCACCGCCGCCGAGGCCCAGGTCAAGCAGGTCCTCGCCGATCAGGCCGGCAATGTCCGGGTTGAAGACCTCGACGGCTGACCGCGCACTGGAGGCGTACCTCGCCGAGGCCCGGACCCGCGTGGACGCGGTCTTGGAGTCCTGGGGGGTGCGGGCGGGGCAGTGGTGGCCCGGCCCGGTGCCCGCGGCCATGCGCTACAGCCTGCTCTCCACCGGCAAGCGGCTGCGGCCGACGCTCGTCTTTGCCGCGGCCGAGGCGGTGGGCGGGGGGGGCGCGTCGGAGCACGTGGCCGAGCTCGCGGCCGCGGTCGAGGTGGTGCATGCCTACTCGCTCGTGCACGACGATCTTCCCTGCATGGACAACGACGACCTGCGCCGCGGGCGGCCCACGACGCACCGTGCCTTCGACGTGCGGACCGCGGTCGTGGCGGGCTATCACATGGTCGCCCTGGGCGCGCGGGTGCTCGACGCGGGGCTCGCGGCGCTCACGCCCGACGCCCGCCGGCGGATCGCGCTCGAGCTGTTTCGCGCGGCCGGCGCCGGGGGCATGATCGGCGGGCAGGCGCTGGACCTCGAGGCCGAGGGTCGGCGGCTGACACCGGCGGCGCTGGAGGACGTCCATCGCCGCAAGACCGGCGCGCTCATCTCGGCCGCCTGCGTCATCGGCGCCATGGCGGCGGGAGCGCCGGGCGCCGCGTGCGAGGCGCTGCGCGGCTACGGGGCCGACGTGGGGCTCGCCTTCCAGATCTACGACGACGTGCTCGACGCGACCGCGACTTCCGACCAGCTGGGCAAGACAGCGGGGAAGGACGCGGCGGACGGCAAGTCGACGTTCGCGACCCTGCTGGGCGTGGGCGCCGCGCGGGCCGAAGCGGAGCGTCTGGCGGCACGGGCGGTGGACCGCCTGCGGCAGGCGGGGTTAGTTTCTGCTACGCTCGCGGGCCTGGCGCACTACATTGTGACGAGGCCGAATTGAACCAGTTGCGGATTAACCAATTGCGGATTGCGGATTTCGGATTGCGGATTGGACACCCGCCCTTCGAATCCGCAATCCACAATCCACAATCCGCAATCTGTCGGAAAGGGTACCTTGGCTCTTCTTGATTCGATCGCGGGTCCCGCGGACGTCAGGCGGCTCTCCAAGGACCAGCTCCAGCCGCTCGCCGACGAGGTGCGCCGCCGTCTGATCGAGGTCGTCTCTCAGACGGGGGGGCACATCGGGGCCGGGCTGGGGGTCGTCGAGCTGACGGTCGCGCTGTGCTACTGCTTCGACTCGCCGCGCGACCGGATCGTGTGGGACGTCGGGCACCAGGGCTACCCGTGGAAGATCCTCACCGGCCGCAACGACCGCCTCCCCACGCTGCGTCAGCCGGCTGGCCTGTCGGGATTCCTGCGGCGCGACGAGAGTCCCCACGACCAGTTCGGCGCGGGGCACGCGGGCACGGGCCTCTCGGCCGCGTTCGGGATCGCCACGGCACGCGACCTCAAAGGCGAGCAGTTCAAGGTCGTCGCCGTGGTGGGCGACGGCGCGCTCACGTGCGGCCTGCCGTACGAGGCGATGAACAATGCGGGCCACTCGGGTCGCGACGTCATCATGGTGCTGAACGACAACGGCATGTCGATCGCGCCCAACGTCGGCGCCATCAACAAGTACCTGGGCTCCATCATCGCGAGTCCGATCACGGTGCGGATCCGCGAGCGCATGAAGGGGCTGATCGAGTCCGTCTCCCATGTCGTCGGCGGGCAGAAGCTCGTCGATTTCGCCAAGACGATGGAGGAGAGCATCAAGAACTTCTGGTCGCCGGGAATGCTGTTCGAGGAGCTGGGGTTCCGCTATTTCGGGCCGATCGACGGGCACAACATCGCGCAAATGGTGCAGACCCTGGAGATCGTGAAGACGCTCAGAGGCCCCCGCGTGGTGCACGTGATTACTGAGAAGGGCAAAGGCTTCCCCCTGCCGCATCCCGACACGGAGAAGTATCACGCCCGCGCGCCCTACGACCCCGTCACGGGCGAGCTGCGACCCGTCAAAGCGGGACCGCCGCAGTGGACGGCGGTGTTCGGCGAAGCGCTGGGGCAGCTCGCCGGGGAGTACCCCAAGCTCGTGGCGATCACCGCGGCCATGCCGTCGGGCACGGGCACCGGCGTGTTCCAGAAAAAATGGCCCGATCGGTTCTTCGACGTCGGCATCGCGGAGGCGCACGCCGTGACGTTCGCCGCCGGGCTCGCCACGCAGGGGATCCGCCCGGTGGTCGCGATCTATTCAACGTTCCTGCAGCGCGCGTACGACAGCATCATCCACGACGTGGCGATCCAGCGACTGCCGGTGCTGTTCTGTCTCGACCGCGCCGGCATGGTCGGCGAAGACGGCCAGACGCACATGGGTCTGTACGACATCGCGTACCTGCTCGCGGTCCCGAACATGACGGTGACGGCCCCCAAGGACAGCGCCGAATTGATCGGGCTGCTGCGCTGCGCCCTGGAGCATGCCGACGGGCCGTTCTCGATCCGATACCCGCGCGACCGGGCCCCGGGTGAGGCTCCCCCCGCGGCCGAAGTGGCGCCCATCCCCTACGGCACGTGGGAAATCCTGCGCAAGGGTCGGGAATGCGCGCTGCTCGCGGTCGGCGCGATGTGCCAGCCGGCGGTGGCCGCGGCGGAGTTGCTCGCCGCCGACGGGCTCGACGTCACCGTCGTGAACTGCCGGTTCATGAAGCCGATGGACCGCGAGCTGCTGGACGGCCTGGTGCGCGACCATCGCCTGCTCGTCACGGTGGAGGACGGGACCGTAACCAACGGCTTCGGCGCCCAGCTTGCGGGACTCGTCGCCACGGTGGCCCCGGAGGTGCGCGTCGGCCTGCTCGGGGCGCCCGATCGGACCTACGAGCACGCGCCCCGCGCCCAGCAGCTCGCGGACGTCGGCCTCACGGGCAGCGCGATCGCCGCCCGCGTGCGTGCGCTCGCGGCGGAGGAATCGCCCGCGCACTCATGAACGTCGGGGTGGTCGGCAACCCGAGCTACCGCGATCTCAAGAGCATCCTCGCGCATCTCGCGCAGGTCGCGCCCCGGCTGGGTCTTACGTTGTTCACCGAGGAGCACATCGCGGTGCTCTGGCCCGAGCCCGCGCCCGCCCCGCTGCACGGCGCGCCCCAGCTCGAGTGCCTCGTCACGCTGGGCGGCGACGGCACCCTGCTGCGCGGCGCGCGTAGCCTCAACGGCGCCCGCACCCCCATTCTCGGCGTGAATCTGGGGCGCGTCGGCTTCCTCACCACCGCCAACGCGCAGACGCTGGACTGGGCGCTCGACGTCCTGGTGCGCCGGGCGTACGCCACCGAGTCGCGCCTCGCCCTCGCGCCGTTCATCCTGGACAAGCAGGGCAAGACCCGCCCCGAGCCGGTGGTCCTGAACGACGCCGTGGTCCACAAGGGCGGCGTGGCCCGCGTCATCCGGCTGCGCGTGTCGGTCGACGGCGACGAGGTCGGCCAGTACTCGGCGGACGGGATCGTCGTGGCGACGCCCACCGGCTCGACGGCCTACGCCCTCTCCGCCGGCGGGCCGATCGTCGTCCCCGGCGTCGACGCCATCGTCGTCGCCGCCATCTGTCCCCACACGCTGGCCGTGCGCCCGCTGGTGGTGCCCTCCCAGGCCAGCGTCACCGTGGAGCCGATTCCTCCTTGGACGGAGGACGTGCTCGTGTCCTTCGACGGCCAGGTCGGCACCACCATGCAGGCCGGTGAGCGGCTGGTGGTCAAACGCGCCGAGCAGCCGGTCCTGCTCGTGCGGCTCGGACCCGAAGGCTTCTTCGCCCGCATGCGCAAGAAGCTGCAGTGGGGCGACCTCTCCGACCGCGAGCGCCAGTAGTGCTGACGGAGCTGCGCGTCCGCGACCTCGCCGTCATCGCCGACGTCACCCTGTCCCTCACTCCTGGCTTGAACGTCCTCACCGGCGAGACCGGGGCGGGCAAGTCCATGCTCGTGGACGCCCTGGCCCTGCTCCTGGGCGAGCGTGCGTCCAGTGACGTCGTCCGTCCCGGCGCTCAAAAGACCGTGATCGAAGGCGCGTTCGAATTGTCCCCTACCGCCCTCTCCCGCCTTCTACCGCCTTTTACCGCCCTTGGGGTGGACGTCGAGGACGGGCGCCTCGTCCTCAAGCGCGAGATCAGCGGGGAGGGGCGCTCCCGCGCCTGGGTCAACGGCAGCCCCACCACGGTGGGCATCCTGACGCAGCTCGGGGCCTTGCTGGTTGACCTGCACGGGCAGCACGAGACCCAGTCGCTGCTCAAGGCCGACGCACAGCGCGACATGCTCGACCTCTACGCCGCGGCGGCCGTGGAGCGGGCCGCGGTGCGCGACGCGCACGCGCGCTTACGGGAGCTCGAGCAGCGGGAGGAGGCGCTGCTCGCGCAGCGCGACGACGTGCAGCGCAAGGCGGACTACCTTCGCCACGTGGTGGAGGAGATCTCGCGCGCCGGGCCGCGAGTCGGCGAGACGGAGGCGCTCGAAACGGAGGCGAAACGTCTCGCGCACGCCGACGAGCTGGGCAGGCTGTCGCGCGAGCTGGAGCAGGCGCTCGAGACCGTGAATACGGCGGGCCTGGCCCGCGCCGCAAAGCTGTTCGCGAGCCTGGCGAAGCTCGACCCGTCGGTCGAGCCCTGGCGGACCCTGGTGGACGGAGCGTTCGCCAACGTGGAGGAGCTGGCGCAGACGGCGCGCGACTACGGCGCGGGGATCGAGGGCGATCCCAGCCGGCTCGCGGCGGTGGAACAGCGCCGCGATGCGCTGTACCGCCTCACGCAGAAGTACGGTCCCGCGTTGCCCGACGTGCTCGCCACCCGGGACCGCGCCGCGCGCGAGCTCGAGCTGCTCGACACGGCGGACCTGGACCTGCGCGAGATCGCCGGGCAGCGGGCGACGGCCGCGGCCGATTTCGCGCGCGCCTGCACGGCGCTCACTGCCAAGCGCCAAGAGGGCGTCGAGCGACTAGCCAAGGCTGTGAACCAACTCCTGCCGGCGCTCGGCATGCCGGGAGGCCGGTTTGGTGTGACGCTGCAACCGCGCACCGCGCACGGCGCACACGGTGGCGAGGACGTCACCTTCGTCGTGCAGCTAAACGTGGGCCTCGACGCGCGCCCGCTGGCCAAAGTCGCTTCGGGTGGCGAGCTGTCGCGCCTCATGCTTGCCCTCAAGGTCGTGCTGGCGGAGCACGACGCCGTGCCGACGCTCGTGTTCGACGAGGTGGATCAGGGCATCGGGGGGGAAGTGGGCGGGCGAGTGGGCGAGGCGCTGGCGGCGGTGACGCGCGACGAGCGACGCCAGGCACTCGTCATCACGCACCTGCCACAGATTGCGGCGTACGCCGGGCACCAGCTGGTCGTGGCCAAGGGAGCGCGCGGCGGGGTCGCGACCAGCGACGTACGGGCCGTCACCGGAGAGGCGCGGACCCGCGAGCTGGCCCGCATGCTGGGCGATCCCGACATGGACAGCGCCCTCGGCCATGCGACCGAGCTGCTCAGAAAAGCTTCCGCGACGTCCGCATCACCAGCCGATACACCGTCGCGCCCGGGACGAAGCCCCCGCCGCTGACGGTCTGCTCGATCGAAAGGCCGCCTTCGACCATGGCACCGTGATAGGTCATCGCAAAGCCGAGCCGCAGCCGGTGCTCCGAAGTGCCCTGGTCGAGCAGGCTCGCGGCGGTCGGCGCTCCCAGGCGCGTCGCGAGCGCGATGGAATCCTGGGGTGACTGGAACGCGTAGCGGTCCTGCTGCTTGGTCCAGTAGCCCGCGGTGAAGCCGGCCGCGAACTCGGGTGCGAGCCGGACCAACGGCGCCACGTCCACGCCGACGTAGTCTCCCGGATCCCACCGCAGGCTCGCCGTGGCGGCCACCGGCACGAGAAACGCGTTCGGGGGCGCCACGCGGCGCACACGCGTCCCGGGGCGCTGCAGCCCGGCGCGGACGGCGAGGTTGAGCCACAGTGGGCCTGCAATCAGCTCCTGGGTCAGCTGCCCTTCGAGATCGGTCTGGTGATCGCCGATCGAGGGAGCGAGCAGGTCGTCGGCCGAGTCCCGCGCCCCGGTGGGAAGGCGCACCAGTGCCTTCACGGCGGCGGCGTAGTGAGCGCCGGCCAGGAGGCGGTACTTGGCGGCGAGCTCGACGTCGCCGAGCCCGTAGCGAAAACCGGTACGGAAGGGAATCCGGTTGTATCCGAACCCGATGGCGCTGTCGACGATCGCCGCCTGCAGCAGGGCGCCGCTCACCGTGTCCGTCGGCAAGAGAAACGTGGTATCGAAGCCGGCGACGCCGAACGTGGACATGTCGCGCCTGATGCGGGCGACCGCGCTGTCGATGCCGCGACCCGCGCTGGAAGAGTCGAGCGGCATGAAGGGCGAGCCGACCTGCGCCACGCCGTACACGGTGCCGTGGAGGGCGTCGCGCACGGAACGCCAGTACGCCAGGCTGTCACGTGCCGGGCACGAGGGCGTGCAGGAGCCGTACAACCCGGCATTGATGTTCTGCTCGAAGCGCGCCAGCGTCGTGTCGAACTGCGTGAAGAAAGCGAGGTAGGCCGCGTCCGCGCCGGCGACATTGAGGCGGGGGTTGAGCCCGAGATTGGCGCTCGTGTTGGACAGTTGCATGGCGCTGCGCGTCGCGAGCCGCACGATCGGCACCGTCAGGCTCACCGAGAGGCGGCTCGTGACGCCGAGCTCGGCGGTGACGGGGTAGGTGCGGCGCTCCTGGCGCACGCTCAAGAGGCCGGCCCCGAGGCTCGCCACGAAGCGCGG
>Ga0066675_10000506_pt1 | contig 15186 bp, 6 predicted proteins | sample GraSoiAngelo_124_FD_62295 | JGI IMG/M metagenome (GOLD analysis project Ga0066675, IMG submission 62295) | Grasslands soil microbial communities from the Angelo Coastal Reserve, California, USA - 14_0927_05_20cm | ecosystem: Environmental > Terrestrial > Soil > Grasslands | place: USA... | reverse complement strand
CCGTTCATCGATGCGATGGTATCCGACGGGCTTTGGGACGCCTACAATCAGTATCACATGGGCATCACGGGAGAGATCGTCGCGGAACGGTTCCACGTCACACGGGAAGAAATGGACCGCTTCGCCCTGGAGAGCCAGCGTCGCGCGGCGGCCGCCACTCAGGAGGGCCGGTTCAAGGAGCAAATTGTTCCGGTCGAGGTGCCGGGAGGCGGACGCGTCGACGTGGACGAAGGGATCCGGACGGACACTTCCCTCGAGAAGCTCGCGAAGCTGCCGCCCGTGTTTCGGGAGGGAGGACAGGTGACCGCGGGGAACGCGTCCCAGCTGAGCGATGGCGCGGCCGCCATGGTGGTCCTGTCGGAGAAAGCCGCGGAGCGGCATGGCGTGAAGCCGCTCGCTCGGGTGATCGACTACAACACGGTTGGCATGAAACCGGAACTCGTCATGGAGGCGCCGATTGCGGGCGTGAGAAAACTCCTGAAGAAAAATGGCATGACGATTGACGACATCGATTTGTTTGAGCACAACGAGGCGTATGCGGCCGCGAGCGTCACGGTGATGCGGGAGCTCGGGATCCCGCATGACAAGTTCAATGTGAACGGGGGTGCGGTCGCCCTCGGTCATCCGATCGGATGCAGCGGTGCGCGCGTCCTCACGACACTCATCTATGGGATGAAGGACCGCGGCGCGAAGCGCGGGCTCGCGACCTTGTGCCTCGGCGGCGGTAACGCGGTCTCGATGATCGTCGAGCGGCCCTGACCGCAATGCGGCGGTTTCAGAGTGACGACTTCGCGGCCGTGGTCATCCCTGGTCCGACCCCCCATCCGCGGCTGTGACCGGTCCAGACGCGGGGCGTTCGGGGCCCGTTTTCCCGCCGTACAGCTGCTTTTCGAGGTAGCCGTGTATCCGCTCCACCGTTTCGGGTGACGGAGAGGGCGTGAACAGACTGATGACGAACGCCGCCACGAAGTTCGCGATGAGGCCCCAGACGCCCGCGTGGAGCGTGAACGGGTTCACTTCGATAGGTACACCGATCCTGGGGCCGAAGAGAGTCACGAGGGTTACGATCTCGCCAATGACGATCCCGACAAAGATGCCCGTCTTCGTGAGCCAGACCCGCTTCGCTGGGAAGACGATGCAGAAGACCGCAGGCACAAATTGGAGGACCCCAGCGACCGAAAGTGCAACGAGATCGAGAATGAGTCCAGGTCGGAGAATTGCGAAGAACCAACCGAGGAACGCGAGGCCGATCATCACGAGGCGACCGGAGTTCACGACGAATCGTTCGTTGGCGTCAGGCCGGAAGGTCTTGCGGTAGATGTCATGCGTCACGACGACCGCGGTGGCCATGAGGAAGTTGTCTTGCGTGGACATCGCCGCGGCGAGGGCGCCGGCGAACAGGACTCCCACTAGGATGGCCGGGGCGTACTGGACGGCGAGGAGCGGGAGGGCGGCATCCGACGTGCCATATTGCGCCGTGATGGTCGCCATGGATGGAAACGCGCCCGTCCCGATTAGGTACGCCACAGTCAGTCCCGTAAAAATCGCCGGGATGTAGATGCTGCTCAGGTAGATTGCCGTGGCGACGGAGGACCACTTGATCGTCGGCGGGTCTCGGGCCGCGTACAGTTTCATCTGGAGATGCTGCATCGTGATCGGGAGGGCGAGGCCGAAGAGGAGGACCAAGGAAAATAGCGCGAGCGGAGCGCTGAACCCCGTCCCGGCGACAGTCAGCAGGTCGGGCTTCGTCTCGAGGATTCGATCGATCAGCGGCCCGGGGCCTCCCACTGCGACGAATGTCACGAGGATTGCGACAGCCCAGACGACGGCGTACATCCAGATTCCCTGCAAGACGTCGATCCAAGACGATGCCCGCTGTCCTCCCAAGATTACGTAGGCCACTGTCACGAGGCTCAGGGCGAGAGCCCCGACCTCGTAGGGAATCAGCCCGCCGCTCCCAATGTCCAGGATCAGGCCATAGGCGATCGCCTGCACGGTGACATAGGGAACGACGAACACCGCCATGATGATGGCCACGAGGACGCGCAGCGACCGGCTCTCGTAGAAATCGGCAATCATGTCCGCCAGTGTGATGTACCCGTGCTTCCGCCCAAGATGCCACATGCGCGGGCCAATGAGCCAGACCACGAGGGCGGCCACGGTCGTCCACGCGAACGACCCGACCCACCACGCAACTCCGGTCGTCGCAGACACCGCGGTAGACGTGAGGACCGCGAAGGCGCTGTGGTACGTCGCCGAAATGCTCAGGAAGGTCACGAGGAACCCGAGGCGGCGGCTCGCGACCCAGAAGTCTTCCGTGTTTACCTTGAGCCGGCGCCAGGCGAGGCCGCCGACTAACGCGACGAGGGCGATATAAATCCCGACAACGGCGAGCGTCGGGCCGGCCCATTCCGCTGCCATCCTCTTACTTCCAGACTTTCCACGCCGCGATGATCATCGTCGCGAGCAGGGCGCCCCACCAGGCGGTGGCCCACACGAAGATGAACGGCAGGCCGAGGATGCGAGGCTCCACGTGATTGGCGATCTGCCAACCGGGCCACTGCCCCATCAGGTAGATGAAGAAGATCCAAGCGACGAGGATGGCGGTAACTCGCCTCCTAGGAAGGAGATGGCTCCTCTGTACTGTGGAGACGGCCTGCACAGGGGCCCCGTTAAAGCGGCACCGCGGTCCCCATATTAATTCCTTTGAATCGCTTGTCCCCAGGGACCTCGCCCGCTCGATGGAGAAGAAGGGAACGATCAGTCGTCCCGGGTCGCGGTCGAGAGTCCATCGGCCGCGTCCTCAGCGAGCTTCTGGGGATCGCGGTCCTTCGGGTCACCGTATCCGCCACCCCCGCCGGTCAGGAGGACCACCTGATCTCCGGGCTGGAGGAACGTCTCGTCCTTGGAACGCAGAGGCTCTTCCGTCCCGTCCGCCCGGATTACCAAGTACCTCGAAGGAGTCCCCGATTCGCCGCCGAAGAGGCCCCACGGAGGGATCAGGCTCCGTTCTCCGACGATCGTGAAGCGCATCGGGGCCAATGCGATCCAAGCCCTCTCGAGCCCGCAGCCGCCCCGCCATTGGCCCAGTCCCCCGCTGTTCGGCCGGAACCGGTAGCGGACGAACCGCATCGGATAGTAGCGTTCGATGACCTCGATCGGGGTGTTCAGCGTGTTCGTCATGTTCACGTGAACCCCGTCCACACCGTCCAGCCCCTTTCGGCCACCATAGCCGCCGCCGTTGGTTTCGTAGAAGGCCCACGGCCGGTGGGTCGCGGGGTGGATGCCCCCGAGCATGACGTTCGTCATGCTCCCATGGGAAGCGGCGGGGACCCGGTCCGGGGCGGCGGGAGCGAGGGCTTTGTAGATCACGTCGACAATCCGCTGAGGCGTCTCCACGTTTCCGGCGGCGACCGCCGCAGGCCAAGTGGGGTTGACGAGCGTGCCCTCGGGCGCGGAGATCTCCACCGTCCGGTGGAATCCGTCGTTGAGCGGGACATCCGTGCGAAGCAGACTGCGCACCGAGAAGAGCGTCGCTGCGACCGCGACGCCGAAGACGGAGTTCACGGGCCCCTCGACCTGGGGGTCGGTCCCCGCAAAATCGACCCGGATTCCGTCCCCTCGAACCTCCACGGTGGCATGGATGCGGATCCGTCCCTCGCGCCTCGGGCTCGCGGACTCCAGATGGTCCTCCGCCTCGTACTGCCCTTGGGGCATCTTCCCGTACTCGATTCGGACGGCCCGCTCTGTCTGGTCGAGGATCCGGTCCCAGGAGGCCCGGATCGTCTCCGCCCCGTAGCGGGCCACGACCTCCCGGATCCTCCGCTCTCCGAGTAGGTTCGCCGCGATCTGCGCACGGAGGTCTCCCATCGTCACCTCGGGCATCCGGACATTGCTCGTGAACGCCCGCACCAGGTCGACCTGCAATTCATCCCGCCGCAGGATCTTGACTGGCGGGAGGATGATCCCCTCCTGGAAAATCTGCTCAGAGGCCGCGCCGATGCTGCCCGGCACCGCCCCGCCCACATCGGCGTGGTGGGCCTTGTTCGCGGCATAGGCCACGGGTGTCCCGTCAAGGAACACGGGCCGGATCACGGTCACGTCATTCAGGTGGGTCCCGGCGATGTACGGATTGTTCAGGAGGACCATGTCCCCCTCTTCGAGGAGGATGCTCTCCCGGTCCAGATACGCGAGGGTGTTCCGGAGACCCCACGGAAGGGATCCGAGGTGGACTGGGATGTGCTCGGCCTGGGCCACGGTCCGGCCGCGGTCGTCCAAGAGGGCGCAGCTATGGTCCGCCCGCTCCCGGATGTTCGGCGAATAGGCCGACTTCTTCAGGGCGACGCCCATCTCTTCCGCCGCGTAGATCAGGCTGTGCTTGACGATCTCCGCCGTGACCGGATCAACGTCGACCATGGCCTCGCAGCCTCAGATTGCGATATTCATCGACCTCTGCGACCCATTCCGGTGGAATCACGGTCGTCGCATCGTACTGCTCCACGATCGCGGGTCCCTCGAGTCGATTGCCGGCGCGGAGGGCCTCCCGGGCGTAGACTCCGGTGTCGTGCCACTGGTCCCCGAAGAACGCCTTCCGGCGCGGCTGGAGGGCGTCGGTCGATGGCTTGGGGCCCGCTTTCGCTTCCCGGGCGAGACGCGGCTTGGTCACCGAGACCAGTGCCGCAAGGCGCAGGGCGACGACCTCGAGGGGCTCCGCCTCGGCGGCGTAGCCGTACACGTCGCGGTGCCGGCCGTGGAAGGATTTCGCGGCCCGGGTCGCGGCTTCTGGGTTGAATGGGCCTCCAACAGAGACGTTCAGTTCGAATCCCTGTCCTGCGTACCGCAGGTCGACGGATCGGAGGAGCGTCGCACTTCCCCTCCGGTAGTCGTCTCGGGCTAGCTGCGCGGCCGCTTCCGACTCCATCTCGGCGAAGGAGGCTTCGACCGCGGCGACATCCAGTGTGTCCAAGCGCCGGACCAGACCTCGGACGTAATCGTATCGCAGGTCGGAGAAGAGGAGTCCCACGGAGGAGAAGAGCCCTGGATTCGGAGGGACGACAACTTCCGCGATGCCGAGTTCGTCCGCGAGCTCCGCGGCGTGCATCGGGCCGGCGCCGCCGAATGCCATGAGGGCGAACTCTCGCGGGTCGAGGCCGCGCTCGAGGCTCACGAGCCGCACGGCCCGGGACATGTGTACGTTGATGAGTCGCAGGGCGCTCGCGGCAACCTCCACCGGCCCGAGCCCTGTGCGCTCGGCGACGACTTTCAAGGATTGCTGTGCGAGGTCCGTCCGAAGGGGCATCGCGCCGCCGAGAATCGTCTCCCCGAGTCGCCCCAGGATCCGGTTCGCGTCCGTGACCGTCGGCTCCGCGCCGCCACGGCCGTAGCAGGCGGGGCCTGGGTCTGCGCCCGCGCTGACCGGGCCGACCCGAAGCGCGCCGACGTCGTCGGCCCAGAGGATCGTCCCTCCCCCCGCGCTCACCTCCGCGAGGTCGACGGACGGATACCGAATCGGATATCCACTACCCTTCACCGCACGCCCCGCGTGGATGAGTCCGCCGAGTTCGTACTCCGGAACCGCGAGGGGTTTGCCGTCGAGGATGCTCCCTGCCTTCGCGGTCGTGCCTCCCATGTCGAGGCTCAAGACTCGGGGGAGGCCCAGCAATTCTCCGAGGGAGGCGGCGCCCACGACGCCTGCAGCCGGCCCGGATTCCACAGAGGCCACGGGCATCCTGCGAGCCGCCTCGGCGCTCAGGAGGCCGCCAGAGGAACTCAGGATGTACAAGGGGGCGCGAACCGCGAGCCGAGTGAGTCCTTCCTCGAGACGGGAGAGATATGCGCCGACGACGGGCAGAAGGACCGCATTGACCACGGTGGTGCTCGTCCGCTCGTACTCCCGATGCTCAGGATCGACCTCGTGAGAGGCCACGATCGCAACGCCGAGGTCTCCGAGTGCGGCTTTGGCCTCCAACTCGTGGACTGGGTTTGCGTAGGAGTGAAGGAAGGCCACCGCGACGGCTTGGCACTTGTCCTTACGGATCTGCAGAGAGACGGCGGCGAGGCCTTCGCGATCCAGGGGCGCGAGGACGTCCCCGTCCGGGCCGATTCGTTCCAGCACCTCGAACCGGTCCCGCCGCCGGACAAGGGGTTTCGGCCGCTGGAAGAACACGTTGTAGAGTTCGGGGCGGTTCTGGCGTCCGATCTCAAGGACATCCCGGAAGCCTTCCGTGGTCACGAGGGCGACCTTCGGCATCTCGAGGCGGAGCTGTCCGCGAAAGAGGTTCGTGCCGACGGTCCCCACATGGAGCACGACCCCGATTTGCCCGGGACCGACCCCCCGATGGAGAAGCTCCGCGACGCCCGCCAACACTCCTTCCTCGGGCGCCATGGGCTGCGACGGGACTTTGAGGAGATTGAGGCGCCCGGTGGCCTCGTCGAATGTGGCCAAGTCGGTGAAGGTGCCTCCGACGTCGACGGCCACGCGAAGTCCCGGCACGATTGCTTGCCCCGGAGAGCGTCTGCCTTCAACAAAGGCGATCCTGCTATTAGGGTTCCCACCTGCAAGTCATGCGATTCGCGGCCCACGATAGTTCCGAGTGTTTGCTCACACGCGGCCTCTCCCGACCCAGGATGCTGCGGGCCCTTCGGCATCATGACGGCCACGACGCGGTTTTGAATGATGTAACCTATCGCCAATTTAGTGAACCGAGTGGATTGAATTCCGGATCAGGACCTTGTCACCCACCCGTCCCGCAAACTCTTTTAGGACCCCTTCGTATGTCTCACGATTTCCGTTCCAGGGAGAAGCCGCAGGCTTGTTACATAGGGTACGCACCTCCGCAACGAAAGACGAAGTCCTAGGGCTCATGGAGCCTCTTGTCCGTGACTGGTTCCGATCGAAGTTCAAGGGCCTCACGGAGCCGCAGGCCTATGCCGTCCCACTCATTCATGCGAAGAAGAGCGTCCTCGTGTCTTCCCCGACCGGGAGCGGGAAGACGCTCACGGCGTTCCTGTCGATCATCAACGAACTGTATTCGAAACAGCTCCGGGGCGAACTCGAGGACCGAATCTACTGCCTGTACGTGTCGCCCCTCAAGGCACTTGCGAACGACATCAACCGCAATCTGGAGGAGCCCCTCCGGGAGCTCACCGAGCTTGCGGCGAAGGAAGGCAAGCCCGAGCCGCTGATCCGGGTCGGCGTCCGATCCGGCGACACTTCACCTCAGGAACGGCAGAAGCAGGTTCGACGGCCACCTCACATATTCATCACGACGCCGGAGAGCATCGCAATCATCCTCAGCACGCCGAAATTCCGGGAGCACTTCGCGAACGTGGAGTGGGTGATCCTGGACGAAATCCACGAGGTCTGTTCGTCGAAGCGAGGTTCCCTTCTCTCGATCTGCCTGGAGCGCCTACGGGAGCAGACGGGTCGCGAATTCGTCCGTATCGGCCTGAGCGCGACAATCGCGCCGATCGAGGAGGAGGCGAAGTTCCTCGCGGGCTTCTCGAACGGGAAGGTGCGGGACATGCACATCGTCGAGGTCGACACGCGCAAGGACCTCGACCTCGCGGTGCTGTGCCCGGTGCGTGACATCACGGCCGTTCCGATGGAGGTCGCAAACGCGAGGATGTATGACCTCCTCAGCGAACTGATCGACGATCATCGCACGACCCTCATCTTCACGAACACGCGGAGCGGAACGGAGCACGTCTCCTTCCGGCTGAAGGAGCGAGGCGTGGAAGACCTCGAGGCGCATCACGGCTCCCTCTCCAAGGTCACCCGCTTGGACGTGGAGCAGAAGCTGAAGGAAGGTCGGCTCAAGGCCGCGGTCTCGTCGACATCTCTCGAGCTTGGCATCGACATCGGATACATCGACTTGGTTGTGCAAATCGGTTCGCCGAAGTCGGTCGCGAAAGGACTCCAGCGGATCGGGCGCGCGGGCCATGCCTATGGTGAGACCGCGACAGGCCGGATGATCGCCTTCGAACCATGGGACCTCATGGAATGTGCGACCCTTGCGAAAGCCGCCTACGACGCCCGGATCGATCGGATCGATATTCCGCACAACCCCCTCGACGTCCTCGCTCAGGCCCTCGTCGCGATGTCCCTCGAGAAGCGTTGGGACCTCGACGAGGCCTTCGATCTTGTCCGGCGGTCGTATGCCTTCCACGACCTGCCGAAGAAGGATTACCTCGCGGTGCTCGACTACCTGTCCTCGCGGAATCCGGACATCAAAGTCTTCGCCAAGATTTGGCTCGACGAGGCCGAGGCTCGCTTCGGCAAGAAGAAGGGCACGCGGATGATCTACTACACGAACGTGGGGACGATCCCGGAAGAAGGGACGTACCATGTCTTCTCGGAACGCGGCTCCCCGCTCGGTGAGTTGAGCGAGAAGTTCGTCGAGTACCTGAGTCCGAGCGACATCTTTGTGCTCGGCGGACGCACCTATCAGTTCGTTCGTGCGCGCGGTACCTCCGTCTACGTGAAGGACGCCTCGGGCCGCCGACCCACCGTTCCCTCCTGGACGGGCGAGATGCTCCCGCGGTCCTTCGACCTGTCCATCGCGGTGGGCGAGTTCCGTCGAGACCTCGCCGCGAAGATCGGCAAGGACGGGGAGGCCGCCGCGAGGGAATGGCTCAAGGAGCAGTACCGCGTCGATGCGGGCTCCGCCCAATCCCTTGTGTCCTACGTGAAGGAGCAGGAGGCGATCAATCCGAACCTGCCAACGGATCGGCAGGTGCTCCTGGAAGGCTACCTCGACGTCAAGGGGAACCGGAACGTGATTTTCCACTTCCCCTTCGGGCGAAGGGTGAACGACGCGTTGAGCCGCGCGTACGCGTTCGCCATTACCGAGGCCCACCACACGAACGTCCGCGTCAGCGTGACGGATGACAACTTCATGATCACGGTCCCGAAGAAGATCGAGCTGAAGGGCCTCGTCAACCTCGTCACGAGCGAGACGCTCGAAGACCTCCTCCGGCGGGCGATCCGGAACACGGAGTTGTTCAAGCAGCGCTTCCGGCACTGTGCGACGCGGTCTTTCATGATCCTCCGAAACTACAAGGGCCGCGAGGTGTCGATCGGACGCCAGCAGCTCCGGTCCCAGCGGGTGCTGGACTGGCTCCATGAGATCGTGGACTTCCCGGTCGTCAAGGAGGCGTACAACGAGATCCTCCACGAGGTGATGGACCTCGACCACGCCGGAGAGGTCCTGCGGGGAATCGAGGCGGGGAAAATTGCGGTCGTGGAAAGCGACTTCGCGAGCCTGCCCTCGCCCTTCGCCCACAACGTCGTGCTCCAAGGGGTCTCGGACCTCGTCCTCATGGAAGACCGGTCCGCCCTTCTGCGGGAGCTCCACCGCAAAGTGCTGGAACGCGTCATGCCCACGGACCAGATCAGTTCGATCCAGTTCCAGCCGGGCGAGATTGCGGAGTACTTCCACCGCAAGCTCCCGAAGGTCGCACGGAAGGAGGACATCCTGTCGTACCTCGATCGCGTTGGCGACTCGAACCTCTTGCAGCAGAAAGGCCGGAATGTTTTCGAGGTCGCGTCGGCCTCGTTCGCCGACATCCGCAAGTGGGCCGGGCAACTCATGGACGACGGCCAGGTCGAGAGCGTCTGGACTCCGCAAGGGATCCACTGGACACTCAAGGACCACGTACCGACCTACGTTGCCGTGTACGCCCAGCGGTCGCGGTTGAAGCCGCCCGAGGAGAAGGTCCTCAAGGCACTCCAGGAAAAACCCCGGACCCACAAGGAACTTCTTCGGACGACGAAGATGGAGAAGGATGCCCTGAATGAGGTCGTGCGAAAACTCGAGCGGTCCTATCTGGTCGCCCGCCGAGGGGTCGAGGAGACCGTGTTCGCTGCGAGGGAGCCGATGCGCGGGAACTTCGAGGAGTCACTCGACAAGGTCCTCGCGAAACGACTCGAGGTGGACGGGCCTTACAGCGCCACCGAGATCTCGGTCGCCCTGGGCTTGGAGGCGGAGCTCGTCGAGGAGGTCCTACGCGGCCTCGAATCGGAGGGCGTCGTGTCCTCGGGCCACTTCCTCGTCGACAAGGAATTCCAGTTCATGCTCACGCGGGACCTGCAGCGACTTCAGCGGAAAGGCGAGACGCGGGAGGTGTTCGACGAGACGCTGGTCAAGGCGTTCCTCCTGGACAAGCAATTCCATGGCGTCGAGACGATCGACGACTACTTCGACCGGTTTCTCGAGGCCGGCATGGTCCTCGACGTGTGGAACCACACATCCAGGTTCGACTACAAGGAATGGCTCCGGCGGCGGGAATCAGGAGAGATCCTCGAGGGACGATTCCTGAACGGCCGCGTCCGGTACATCCGGGCGAAGGACGTGCCTCTCTTCCTGTCCTCCTTTCCCCGCAGTCCTCTCACCGACCTGGAGTCGAAGGTCCTCGAGGCGATTCGGTCCTCGGAAGGGATCGACATTTGGGGGATCGTCGCAAAGCTGCATCAGGAAAAGGAGCCCGTGAAGGAGGCCCTCGACAAGCTCGACTACGACGTCTATGTGATCCGGAAATTCCAAGGGGACGGATGGACCGCCCGCAATCTCTATGTGGCCTTCGATCCGCCGGAGAAGGGGGTGAAGGATCCGCTCGAGGCGATCGTGAAACGGTTCCTCGCGGCCTATGGACCGGTGCCCTTCTCCGGGATCCGGGAGTGGGCCCGGTTCGAGTGGGACGACCTCGAGCGGGTCATGGACCGCTTGGAGGAGCAGGGCGTCGTCGCCCGCATCCTCGTCACGGGCAAAGCGGAGTCCGAGATGTTCGTTTTGAAGGAGGAGTTGCCCGCCCTCCGGAAGACGACGGGGAAGGACCTCGCGGATCCTTTGCGGGTCCTCTCCCTCCTGGATCCGTGGACCCAGGCCCTCTGGGCCCAGGTCGCGAGCCGCTATGGAGAGGGCTGGTTCTTCCCGCTCGTGAAGGACGGCGACCTGGTCGGGATGGCGGAGGTCTGGGAGATGAGCGGTTGCATCGAGGTCCGCGAACTGGACGTCACATCGCCGGACCTGCTCGAAGAGGCAATCGCCGCCCTGGTCCGCGTGATGACCTTCTACACGATGCGCGGCGTGGACGTCCTGCGCGTCACTCGGTTCCTGAACAAGGACGTTCCGGACGTCGAGGACCTTTCTCCGTGGACGCGTGCGGGGTTCGTTCGCTTCTTCGACTTCCTGGCCCACGGGCCGATCGTGACCCGCGACTTCGAACGGCGGGAACTCGTCGCATACACATTGTCGAAGCAGGGGATCGCCCCCGAGACCCGCTTCCCGAATCCGATCGTTGCGGCGACGGCGCTCGGGGGCCTGCGGTCGGACTTCGCGGCCCGTCTGCGGGTGGTGGACTTCCGCTCCCTCGAGAGGCTGCAACGGAACGGGCTCCTCGCAAAGGGCCTCAACATCCCCGAATATTGGTCGTACTGCTCCGAGGCGGACCTCGGTCTGTTCAAAGCCGCGAAGGGAGCGCGCCTCACGAAGGACATGAAAGTGGTCCTCCGGCTGATCGCGGAGGAGGGCCCGATCTCCCGACAGCGGCTGCTGGTCTTGTCGGACCTGAACCGCCCGGCGACCGCCGCGGCCCTCCGGAAGCTCTACGAGGGGTCTCACGTGACCCGCGATGCCGACAACCGGTACCGGGTCGTGCCGGACGCGAAGATGGGCCGGGACGAGGCGCGCCGAGAGGTCCTGCGACGGCTCATCCGGAGCGTCGGGGTGACCTCCGCCGAGGCCCTCTCCGCCTACACTCGGTTCGAGTACAACATGGCGGAGACGCGGGCGCGTCTGCGGGAGTTCGAGAAGGAGGGCTGGCTGACGAAGGGCTTCCTGGCCCGCGGAGAGCGGACGGTCCTGTGGGTGGTGAAGGAAGACCTGGGGCGGATCGGGAAGCAGGAATTCCGACGGAAGTTCGTCCTCACCCCGCTGGACAACCTGTTCCTCTACCTCCGCGAGGCGATCGTGTCGAAGTTCCACATGGGGTCCTGCTACGTCGTCTTCGACGGGCCGGAGATGGTCGCGGCCTTCAAGGCTCGGCGGCGAAAGTCACAGCTCATCGTCACGGAGTTCCAGGGCGATTCCGCGGCCCGTCGGATCGTCGACGCTTGGGAGGCCGAGAACGATCTCGCGGTCGAGGACGAGGTCGAGCGCATCTCCGACCACGAGGTCATGGAGTGGTACGCGAAGATGTACGGCCACGCCGCGGAGAAGTGACCGATCGACGGGGTCGCGGCAGGTTCATAGTCTCGCCACGAATGCCTCCCGGGGGAGATCATGGGGATTCTCGGAGTCGACACGATCGCGATCGTCGTCTCGGATCGGCACAAATCGATCGAGTGGTACCGGGACGTCCTGGGCCTGGATGTCGCCTACATCGGCCCATCCATTTCGAATCCGGACCCGTCCGTCCAAGGGACGCCGGAGCGCGCGGGCCATTGGATCGAGATGGGCCCGTTCCGTCCGCAGACCCGAGTCCACCTCTGCCAGATGGACGAGACGGAACCCGGACCGACCGGAATCACGTTCCTCACGGATGACATCCTGGCCGAATACGAGCGCCTTCGGCGCTACGGCGTCGAGTTCCCCCTGCCGCCCGAGAAGATGGAATGGGGCGAGTGGCTCGGCCAGTTCTCCGATCCCGACGGCAACGTCTTCGATCTGAAACAGCCTCTCGCCGCCCAAGAATGGAAGGCCCTCAAGCCCCGCAAGAAGGATTCGAAGGACCGCGACGTCAAACGGGCTCGGCGTGTCGTCCCCGCTCGAGGCGGAGGGCGCGGTCGGCGCACGAAGCAGCCTCGTCGAACCGCCCCATCTTCGTGAGGACGAACCCCATGTTCACCCAGGCGCCGCGGTATCCCGGATCGATCCCGAGGGCGCGCTCGTAGCAGCGGAGGGATTCCTCGAGCTTGCCGAGGCGGGCCAAGGCGTTCCCTTTGTTGTTCCAGGCGACCTCGTACAGCGCATTCACCTTGATCGCGGCGTTGAAGGCCCGCAGGGCGTCGACGGGCCGGCCCATCCGGGCGAGCGCGTTCCCCTTGTTCACCCATGCGACCTCGTTACGGGGGTTGATATCGAGGGCTCGGTCGATCGCCCGCAAGGCCTCGTCGTACCGGCCGAGGAGGATCAAGGTCGCGCCCTTGCCGTACCAGGGGACCTCGGCGCCCGGAACGTCGGCGGCGGTCGATGCGATCGCCCGGTCGTACTCGGCGAGGGATTGCTCGTAGTTTCTCCGTTCGACATTCTGCTCCGCCCGGACGACCTGACGCCTCAGCACGTTCACGTTTTGCCGGCGCAGGATTTCCATCGACGCCACGGCCGCGGGCCACGGCATCGTGGCCAGGATGCCCACCAACCACACCTGCGTCGTCGCGTACGACGAATCGAGGTACGTGACCAACCCCTGGAACGCCAGCGCGACGGCGCTGGCGCCCGCCACAAGGACCCGTTGCGGAGTCCGGACAAGGCGGCGGGTGAGCCATGCGAGGCAGGCCGCGCTCCCGAGCGCGAGCGAAATGCCGGCCAGGGCGGCGTCGGCCCGGAAGAACGGGGCCAAGGCTCCCAGGACGATTCCGACGACGAGGACATCGGACTCGAGCTCGCCCGGCGATCGAAGCGTGTGTCGGCGGAACCCGTCCGCGATGTACTTGCTCAGGGCGGCCAAGAACACGGCGATTCCCGCGCCCACGAGCCTCTGATGGAGGGTCCCCGCCAGGAGGAGCCCGGCTCCTGCGGCGAGGACGAATCCGGCGAACGTCTCGGGGGAAATTTGGAGCCGCGAAGGCTCCCGGACCTTCTGCGGCAACGGTTTTAACCGCCCGGAAGGGGTCGGCACAGCCGGACGCGGAGGGAAAGCCGCTGGAGATCGAGTGGGGGGAAATGGCTTCCTCTTCTCTTGGATCGCGACCGGTGGCCGCGCGGCAGGCCGCGGGGGAGCAGGAGCGGGCCGGACCGCCGTTGTCTGGGCGGGCCGGGATGGCGGCCTCGTGACCGAGGGCGCCCTTTGGAGAGGCGCCGGTTCCGGCGGTCTGACAGGGGCGCGAGGGGATTGGACCGGAGGCCGGCTCGGCATCGCGGTCGGCTTGGTCGGCATCGGCCTGGGGACAGGCTTGGGGATCACGGGAGGCGGTGCCCTTGGGGTGGGCGGCCATCGGGCGGGTTCAGGGACGCGACGCTCCGGTTCCCGAAATCGATAATCGGCCCTTTCCGTCGGCTTCGGTGGTTGCGGGACCTTCGGTGCGAAGGGCTTGACCGGTGGTGGCGGAGCAGCCTCCACGATCGGCTCTGCCCCTGACTTGAGGGGTTCCCCACAGATTTCGCATTCTCGCAGGTCCGGATCGTTGTCGGCTCCGCACACGGGACAGAGGACGAGGTCAATGATGTCCTCTTCTTCCACCGCCGCGGGGGATTCGGGCTCCGGTTCGAACTCGGCCGCACATCGGGGACATTTCGAATCCCCGCTCGCGACGAACCCTCCGCAATTCGTGCAGATGAACAGGAGGCCGACCTCGCCCTTGTCGAGGACCCGGTTCGGATCCCGGTCTCGCAACTGGGTGGGGTGGCGGAAGCCCGCGTCGAACAGTTTCAACGCTCGGTCGCGGTCGAGCCCGAAGGCCCGGCTGAGGCGGACCACCGCCTCGTCAATCACGAAGGCCCCGCAGTTCTCGCACTCCGTCTCATCGGGAGGAATTGGCTCCTGACAGACGGGACAAAGGACCCGGGCCTGTTTCCCGGGCATCGATGTGGGCACTACAACTTCGCAGCGCATAAAGTCATTCCTTCGATTGAACTTCGCTCGACAACCGGACGAAGACGCGCTTAAGTAGAGGCCCCGCTTGCCTTCGTCCTCATGGCGTCCGATGCGGACTTCCTCGTCGCGTTCCTCCTGGGGATCTTGCCAGGCCTTGCGATTCTGTGGACGTCCCTCCGTCGGTTCGACCGACCCTATGTGGATCACACGCTCTTCGACGACCGCCGGGTGTTCGGCAGCCTCGCGGTCGGTCTCGTCTTCGGGTCGATTGCGAGCGTCCTCGCGCTAAACCTGCCTCGAAGTGACATCGCCTCTCTTCTGACGGCTCTCGCGGCGACCATCTTGTTCGAAGAGTCGTTCAAATTGGTCTGGCTGAACCGCCGCAGCTATCGCGGCCGATTCGACACGACGTTCTATGGAGTCCCACTCGGG
>Ga0066675_10000487_pt1 | contig 15412 bp, 15 predicted proteins | sample GraSoiAngelo_124_FD_62295 | JGI IMG/M metagenome (GOLD analysis project Ga0066675, IMG submission 62295) | Grasslands soil microbial communities from the Angelo Coastal Reserve, California, USA - 14_0927_05_20cm | ecosystem: Environmental > Terrestrial > Soil > Grasslands | place: USA... | reverse complement strand
GGCCGGAAGCCGAAGCGCTGCAGACCGAGGATCAGGAAGGCCGTGATCGCGGTGATGATCGCCGCCGGGAAGAGCGCGATCCCAAGCAGCAAGTGAAAACCCAGCGCCGCGCCCAGGAACTCCGCGAGATCGGTAGCCATCGCGATCAGCTCGGCTTGGATCCAGAGCGCGAACGACGTCCGGCGGGAGAATCGCTCGCGGCAGACTTCGGGCAGGTTCTTTCCGGTGGCGATCCCGAGCTTCGCCGAGAGCGTCTGGATCAGCATCGCCATCAGGTTCGCGGCGACGATCACCCAGACCAGCGTGTAGCCGAACTTCGAGCCGCCGGCGATGTTCGTGGCGAAGTTGCCGGGGTCGATGTAGGCGACGCAGGCGACGAACGCGGGGCCCAGGAACGGAAGGATGCGGAAGCTGCCTCGGCGCTCGCCGCGGAGCACGCGGCCGGCATCATCCGCGGTGCGCGCGGTGGCGTTCATCGAGGTGAGTCTAGCGAGAGTTAGGTACGCCTAAACTTTGCCACACGAAGCTCGGGCAGGTTGCGGTGCCGTTCGTCCAGGTCGAAGCCGTAGCCGACGAAGTACTCGTCCGGAACGACGAAACCGACGTACCGGACCGGGAGGTCGTCGACGAGGCGGCGGTATGGCCGGTCGAGCAGCGTTGCGATCGAGAGTGAGGCCGGCCTGCGGAGCGCGAGCAGCTTGCGCAGGTAGTTCAGGGTCAATCCGGTATCGACGACGTCCTCGACGACGAGCACGTGGCGACCCTCGACCGGCCCGTTCAGATCCTTCAGCAGCCGCACCCGCTCGTGGCCGCCCGGGACGGCGCCGCCGTACCCGGCGAGCTCGACGAAATCGAGCTCATGAACCGACGGGATCGCCCGCGAGAGATCGGCCACGAAGAACAGGGAGCCCTTGAGCGGCGCGACGAGCAGTGGGTCGAGGCCGGCATAATCGGCCGCGATCTGGGCGCCCAGCTCGCTGACGCGCGTCTGGATCTCCTCGGCGGAGAGGTACGTCTCGCCGACGCGCAGGTCGTCGGCTAGCGCGCGAGGTCGAGCCTGAATCGCTGGGCCAGGCGCTCGATGTCGCGCCGGTAGAAGAGCTTGATCCGGACGTCCGGGTAGCGCTCACGGAGTTTGCGCAACTTGCGGTTCTTTCGTGTCACGAGCGCCTGCTTCATCACGGTCACCTCGACGTAGAGGTCCTGCTCAGGCAAGTAGAAGTCGGGCGTGAACGCCTCCGTCACGCGGCCGTCTTCGGCCTCCTCGAGCGCGAATGTCCTTGGCTCGTACTCCCAGGGAACCCCGTAAAAGTCCAGCAGGCGGGCGCATTCGCGCTCCGCGTCGTTTGCGAAGCGGGCTGTCTCCGCGCTTCGGGCTGTCTCTACCGCCACTCAATCGAAAGTAGCAACGAGAGCGGATGCCGCGCCGGCATGCGCGACCTGCTATACGACCGCGAACCGATGGGGCGCCTGCGACTCACTCCGCAGAAACGCGAGTTCTTCGAGCTCTACTCCCGCGCCTCCGCGAACGCTGTCGAGATCTCGCGTCTCCTCGTCGAGCTACTCGAGCGATTCCCGGCCGAGGACGGCAGCCTGATCGCTCAAATCAAGGAGCGCGAGCACGAAGGCGACGACCTGACGCATGAGGTCGTCGACCTGCTCAATCGCACCTTCGTGACGCCGTTCGACCGCGACGACATGTACCGGCTCGCGGGCGCGATCGACGACGTTTGCGATCACGTCGACGAGGCGGCCGACAACCTCGGCACCTACGGCATCGAGCGGGTCCCGGAGAAGGCCGTCGAGCAAGCGCGTGTGATCCACGAGGCGGCACAAAACCTCGACGCCGCGGTCCAACGCCTGGAAGGGTTCAAGGACTCTCAGGCGCAACTGATCGAGCTGCGGCGTCTCGAGGACGAGGGCGACCGCCTGGTGCGAGACGCGGTAGCGGAGCTCTTCAACACCGTCCAGGATCCGATCGTGATCATCCGTTGGAAAGACATCCACGAGCGGCTGGAAGAGGCCGTGGACGCGCTTGAGAACGCGGCGGATGTTCTGGAGGCGATTCTCGTCAAGAACCGCTGATTCTCTGCGAAAGATGCTTCGCACTCCTCACAGCGCTGTTTTGCCGGTTCGCCAAGTTCCCGAGACCCGATGAACAGCATTTTGCTGTGGGTGGTCGTGGTGGTGGCCCTCGGCTTCGACTTCACGAACGGGTTCCACGACACCGCCAATGCCGTCGCAACCTCGGTCTCGACACGCGCGCTTACCCCCCGCACGGCCGTCTTCGTGGCGGCGGTCGCGAATCTCGCCGGCGCCTTCGTCACGACCGCCGTCGCGAAAACAGTCGGCAAAGGGATCATCGACACAGGCCTTGCGACCGAGAAGACCGTGCTGGCCGCGCTGCTCGGCGCGATCGCGTGGAACCTCCTCACGTGGTGGCGCGGCCTGCCGTCGAGCTCTTCACATGCGCTGATCGGCGGCCTGATCGGCGCGGCGCTCGTCCAGTCGGGATCGAAAGGGGTCGAATGGCACGGCGTCGTCCACAAGGTCGCGTTCCCAGCCCTTGTCTCGCCGGCGCTTGGCTTTGTAGGCGCGTTCGTGCTGCTTCTCGTCATCTATTGGGTGTTCGTCTGGGTCACTCCCGGAGTCGCCAACCGCGGCTTTCGGATTGGGCAGTTCGCCTCGGGGACATGGGTCGCGTTTACGCACGGCGCCAACGACGCGCAGAAGACGATGGGCGTGATCGCGCTCGCGCTCTTCGAGGCCCACAAGATCGATCATTTCTACATCCCAGCCTGGGTGATCGTCGCTGCCGGCCTCTCGATCGGCGCGGGCACGTACGTCGGCGGCTGGCGGATCATGCGCACGCTCGGCCAGCGAATCTTCTCGCTGGAGCCGGCGAGCGGTTTCGCCGCCCAGGTTTCCGGCGGGACGGTGATCTATCTCGCGACACGTTTCGGGTACCCCGTTTCGACGACCCACGTCGTCTCGGGCTCGGTGATGGGGGCAGGGGCGACGAAGAGGCTTTCTGCCGTGCGCTGGGGCGTCGCCGGCAACATCGTCTTCGCGTGGCTGCTGACGATTCCGGCGGCGGCGCTCGTCGCCGCGGCACTTTACTGGCCGGTGCAGGGCGTCTTCTAGACCCGCTCTAGACTTCGGCCATGAAGATCGCTCACATCTCGGACATCCATTGCGGCGAGGTCCATTTCGTGCCCGGCCTGATGGAGCGGGCGATCAACGAGATCAACGATCAGCAGCCGGACATCGTCGTCTGCTCCGGCGACCTGACGGCGATGGGCTTCAAGCACGAGTACGTGCAGGCGAAGGCGTATCTCGACCGGCTCGAGTGCGACAGCGTGGTCGTCATCCCCGGCAACCACGACTCGCGCAACGTCGGCTACATCCACTTCGAGGAGCTGTTCGGCTCGCGAAACCACGTTGTCCAGCGTGAAGGAGTCACGGTCGTCGCCGTCGACTCGACCGAGCCCGATCTCGACCACGGCCAGATCGGCCGGGGCCGCTACCGGTGGATCGAGGAGCAGTTCGCCGAAGGCAACGCCGAGCTGCGGATCTTCGTGCTCCACCACCACCTGCTGCCGATCCCGGGCACGGGACGTGAGCGCAACATCGTCTACGACGCGGGCGACGCGATCGAGTGCCTGCAACGTGCCGGCGTCGACATCGTGCTCTCCGGCCACAAGCACGTCCCCTACGCGTGGCGCCTCGAGGATCTGTTCGTGATCAACGCTGGGACGGTCTCCTCGCAACGTCTCCGCGGCAAGACGCGGCCCTGTTACAACCTGATCGAGATCACCGACCACCACGTGGACGTCTGGCGGAAATACCCCTTCCACGGGCAGGAAAGGATCATCCAGTTCTCGACCGAGACACGCTCGTTCGAGAAGTACACGGCGCGGATCGAGGGCGAGGTGACCTCGCCGCGATGAGGACGTTGGCGGTGATCGACGGTGAGCACTACCCCTCGACCGTGCGGGACGCACTGGCCGAATTGCCATATCAGTTCGTCGGCGCGCTCAGGGTCGGCGGGATCGAGAAGCTCCGTGGTGAGGCGGACTACGGCGTCCCGCTCTACGACGATCTCGAGGCGGCGCTTCGCGAGCTGGAGCCGGAGCTCGTGCTCGACCTCTCGGACGAGCCCGTGCTGGGCCCCGCGGCGCGATTCCGGCTCGGCAGCCGGGTGCTTGCGTTCGGGATCCCGTACTCGGGCGCGGACTTCCGCCTCGAGCCGCCAGAGCTGGAGCCCTTTCCGGTGCCCTCACTTGCGGTCTTCGCGACCGGCAAACGCGTCGGCAAGACCGCCGTTTCCGCGCATCTCGCGGGGCTGCTCTCCCGCGACAGCGACGTCATTGCCGTGGCGATGGGACGCGGGGGGCCGGAGATGCCCGAGGTCGCCGAGTCCCGTCCGAGCCTCGACGAGCTCCTGGCCCTCTCGCGACAGGGCCGTCACGCCGCGTCGGACTACCTCGAGATCGCGGCTGTCGCGGGCGTCGTCACGATCGGCTGTCGGCGCTGCGGTGGCGGGCTGGCCGGGGCGGTTGCGACCTCGAACGTTCCCGCCGGGGCCGAGCTGGCACTTCAGCGTGGGGCCGACTTCGTCGTCTTCGACGGCAGCGGTGCGGCGATTCCGCCGGTCGCGACAGGCAAGCGCCTGCTCGTCACGAGCACCTTCGACCCGCCGGCGCTCGTCACCGGCTACCTGAACGCCTACCGCATCCTGCTCGCCGACCTCGTGGTCGTGACGATGGCCGATGAGTCGACCCCGCACGAGGCGCTCGCGGAGGCGATTCGCGACGTCAAGCCCGAGGTGCCGGTGATCGCCGTCGGCTTTCGGCCACGGCCGCTCGCCCCGGTCGACGGCAAGCGTGTCGCGTTCTTCACGACCGCCGCTGCATCGGCGCACGCCCGACTTGCCGCGCATCTGACCGGGTATGGGGCGGAGGTTGTCCACGTCTCCGGGAACCTCGCCGACAGGCCGGCGCTCCGGCGCGAGCTGGACACGCTCGACGCGGACGTCTACCTGACCGAGATCAAGGCGGCCGGGATCGACGTCGTTGCCGAAGCCGGCGCGAAGCGGGGCGTCGAGATCGTCCTGGCCGCTAATGACCTCGTCCCCTGTCCCGGGCAGCCGGAGCTCGAGCCTGCCCTGCTGGCGCTCGCTGACGCAGCACGCGTGGAGCCGGTGAAGACGTGACTGAGCGCCGCCATCGCGAGCCGCTTCCGCTCGGCGGCGAGGATGGTCTGCCGTTCTCGAAGGGGCTGCTCGCCCGGGCACTGATCGCGACCGGCGTCCCGTCCGAGAAGGCATACGAGCTCGCGCTCACGGCCGAGGCGGACCTGGCCGCTGCAGGGGGCCGCGCCTCGTCGCTCGAGCGCCTTCACGAACTCGCCGTCGCGATGTGGGGGGAAGACGAGGGCGCTCAGGTGATCAGGCGGTTGCGCCTCTTCGGACGGCTCGACGATCTCGACCTGCCGATCGTCCTCCTGATCGGCGGCGCGACCGGAACCGGCAAGTCCACGGTGGCGACCGAGATCGCCTACCGGCTTGGGATCACACGGGTCACCTCCACCGACTTCGTCCGGCAGACGATGCGTGCGTTCTTCTCGCAGGACTTCATGCCCGCGATCCACTACTCGAGCTTCGAGGCCGGCGCCTCGCAAGACGAGGAAGACGAGGACCGCGTCCTGCGCGGTTTCCTCGCCCAGACCCGCAACGTGCTCGTCGGCGTCCGCGCAGCGATCGAGCGGGTCATGCAGGAGGGGTGGTCGATGGTGCTCGAGGGAGTTCATCTCGTTCCGGGGATGGTCTCGGCCGAGATTGAAGGAGCGCTCGTCGTTCAGTTCGTGCTCGCGATCGAGGACGTCGAAGCCCACGCGAGCCACTTCTGGTTGCGGGACTCCGCATCAGGCAGCGCGCGGCCGTTCGAGCGGTATCTCGACTCGCTGGGCGATATCCGCGAGATCCAGGACTACATCGTCGGCCGCGCCGAGAAGGCCGGCGTGCGGGTGATCGAGAACGGCAACATCGAGCTTGCGATCGGACAGGCAATGGAGCTCGTGCTCGAGAGCGCCGAGCGGTTCGAGAAAGTCGGATGACCGAGACAGCTCCGATCCGGCAGCGCGAAGGATCCGCGCTCGACCGCTACTGCCTTTGCGAGAGCTACGCGCGGGCGACCGAGCGTGCTGCGCTGGCGGGCGCGCGCTGGCTGGGGCGAGCCGACCAAGAGGGCGCCGAACGCGATTCCGCGGAGGCGATGCGGTCCGCGCTCGAGCACCTGCCGATCGACGGACAGGTCGTGATCGGCGCCGGCGGTGATGAAGACGAGACGCTCGGCCGCGGCCAGCGAGTGGGGGCCGGGGGAGAGCAGGTCGATCTCGCACTCGACCCCTTGGAAGGACGCGGAATCGTTGCGCGGGGCGGGGGAGGGGCGATGTCGATGATCGCGGTCGGCGAGCCCGGCTCGCTCCAGACCCTGCCGGACATGTACATGCGAAAGCTGGCGGTCGGCCCTCGCGCCCGCGCTGCGATCGACCTCCGCCGGCCGGTCGCCGAGAACATCCGCGGGATCGCCGAGGCCTTCGGGCGTAGCGTCAACGACGTGACGACGATCGTGCTCGACCGCCCGCGGCACCACGACCTGATCGAGGAGATCCGCGCCGCGGGCGCTCGGATCAAGCTGATCCAGGACGGAGACGTGACCGCGTCCATCTCCGCTGCGATCCGCGGCACCAACGATCACCTGGCGATCGGGATCGGCGGCACCCGCCAGGCGGTGATGGCGGCGGCTGCGCTCCGCTGTCTCGGCGGCGAGCTGCAGGCTCAACTCTGGCCGACGACGCGAACCGAGATCGAAGAGGCGCGCGAATACGGGATCGACGACCTCGAGAAGATCTTCACGATCGACGACCTCTCGCCCGGCGAGGTGATCGTGGCCGCGACCGGCGTATCGAACGGCGACCTGCTCCGCGGCGTCCGCTTCCTCGGCGACTCGGCGCGCACGCATTCGCTGGTCATGTGCACTCGCTGCAACTGGGTGCGTTTCGTGGACGGAATCCACTTCTTCGCCCGCGAACGGCGCGAGGAAGTGCGGCTGCTGAGCTAGGCTGGACTGGTGCCTACGAAGGAAGAAGTGGTCGACGCGCTCCGCGCCGTCGAAGATCCCGAGCTCGGAATGGACATCGTCGAACTCGGACTCCTCTACGACGTCGAGGTCGAGGGCCCGAAGGTCAAGGTGATCCACACCCTGACCTCGATGGGCTGCCCGGTTGGGCCCATGATTCAGGAGAACATCGACCAGATCGCGCGCTCGATGCCCGAGGTCGAGGACGTCGAGGTCGAGCTGACCTGGGACCCGCCTTGGTCGCCGGAGAAGATGTCCGACGACGCCAAATTCATCCTCGGTTTCGGCTAGCTCGTCGAGCCTGGGCCGACGTGGCCGCTCTGGACCTGTTCGGTTTGACCCGGCCGTGGCCGTTCGGGGCTAATCGATCCGCAGCACGATCTTGCCGAACTGCTCGCCGCGCTCCATGCGCTCGTGTGCGGCTCGTGCTTCCTCGAGCGCGAAAACCTGGTCGATGACCGGCCGCGCCCGGCCTGACTTCACCAGCTCGAAGGCGCCGGCGAAGTCCTCGCGGGTGCCCATCGTGGAGCCGTAGATCGTCAACTGCTTCCACCAGACCCGGTGGAGCTGGGCCGGAGGATTGGGGCCGCTCGTGGCGCCACAGACGACAACCCGGCCGCCTGCCCGGACGACGGCGAGCGACGTCTTCCACGTTGCTTCACCGACGTGCTCGACGACGACGTCCGCCCCGACGCCGTCGGTCGCTTGCTTCACCGCCGCGGCAACGTCGCCGCTTGCGTGGTTGACGACCGCGTCGGCTCCCAGCGCGCGCGCCTGCTCCAGCTTCGTGTCGCTCGACGAGGTCGCGAGCACGCGCGCGCCGAACGCCTTTGCGATCGCGAGCGATGTCGTGGCAACGCCGCCGCCGATACCCCAGACCAAGACCCACTCGCCCTCCTGAATCTGCGCCTTGGTCACGAGCATCCGGTAGGCCGTCTCGAACACCATCGGGAATGCCGCCGCCTGCTCGAACGCGAGCTCGTCGGGAATCGGAAGCACGTAGTCCTCTGGCACGGCGATCAGCTCGGCGTCCGTGCCGTCGATGTGCTCGCCGACGATCAAGCGGCCGTCATCGAGCCCCGGATTGATGACGACGCGTTCGCCCGTGTCGAGACGCTCGCCGGCCCCGTCGGAGCCGAGGATTCGCGGCTTCGGTACCGACGGCAGTCCGCTCCGGATCCAGAGGTCGATGTGATTGAGCGCCGCCGCCCGGATGCGGATGAGGACTTGGCCGGCGGCAGGCGTAGGATCGGGCGCATCCTCGTAACGCAGAACCTCGGGCCCGCCGTCCTCGTGGATCCTGATCGCCTTCACGCGGGCACAATCTTCCATATGAACGCCGCAGAGCTGGAGCGTCTCGCCGCAGAGGTCGGCATCGACGTCGTCGGTGCGACCCCGGCAAAGCCGTACGAAGAGACTGAGCGCCACATCCGCGCCCGGCGCGCCCGAGGCCTTTTCGCCGACATGCGTTTCACCATGGCGCAGCCCGAGGTCTCGTGCCGTCCGGAAAAGTTGTTGCCGGACGCGCGAACCGTGGTCTCGGCCGCGCTGTCCTACTACGCGGACGAGCCCGAGCGCCCACCCGGCCACGGGCGATTGCCGCGCTACACCTGGTACGACGCGTATGCGGAGCTGCGCGGGAAGCTCGACGAGCTCGGTCGGCGGCTGGGCGGCGACTACCGCGTGCTCGTCGACGAGAACCAGCACGTCGACCGCGAGGCGGCGGCGCGCTCGGGCGTCGGCTTCTACGGAAAGAACACGCTCCTGATCACCCGGCGGTTCGGCTCCTGGGTCGTGCTCGGCACGCTCATCACCGACCGAGAGCTGGACGCGACCCCGCCGCTTCGGCTCGACTGCGGTTCCTGCACACTCTGCATCGAGGCCTGCCCCACGGGCGCGCTCGACGAGCCCGGGACGCTCGACGCGACCAAATGCCTCTCGTACTGGACGCAGTCGGCACACGACCCGCCGGAGGAGTACCGCGAGGCGATGGAGGCACAGGTCTACGGCTGCGACATCTGCCAGGACGTCTGCCCCTGGAACCGCGGGATCGAGAAGCGGCGCGCCGGCGAACCGCTTCCTGCGGACGCGGAGCCGCACGTCAACCTCCGCGACTGGCTCGAGTCCGACCCAGCCGAGTTGCGCGAGCGGTACGCACGCCTCTACGTGCCGCGAAACGACGGCCGTTTTCTGCAGCGAAACGCCCGCATCGCGCTCGCGAACGAGCAGGTGCCCGCCCGTGAGCGCTGAGCTCGAACGGCTTCGCGAGACAGAGCGATGGATCGCGTGGGTTCGGCTCGCCTCCGTGCCGTTCGCGATCGTCGAGGTCGGCCTGCTGAGCACCGATTATCCGTCCGGTTACGAGAACTGGGCGTGGGCGACAACCGGCTTGCTGGTGGTCGCGGGGGTTGGCTTCTTCCTGCTCAGCCGTTCCTCCGGCGTGTTTACACGCGCCCCTCGCCGGTTTGGCCTGGTCGCGCTCGCGGTCGACACGACCATCGTGGGGGCCTTCGTCTTCATCTACCAGTACGAGATCGGGTCGCCTGTCAACCAGCTTTTCTTCGTCCTGCTCATCGAGGCGGCAGTCCGATACGGAATTCGCGGCGGCCTGCTGATGCCGCTCGCGATCGTGCCGCTGCTTGCGGTCGCAGAATGGTGGCGGGAGACCAAGTTCGACAACCCTCCTCACGGCTACCAACCGGACCACGTCGTCTTTCCGTGGGGCCTGCTCACCCTCACCGGAATGATCGTCGGCTGGCTTGTCGACCGGCTGCGCCAAAAGACCGCGACCTCCGAGGCGCAGGTCGCAGAGGCCGAGCTGCTTCGTGACGAGCTGGGCCGGCGAGCCGACGTGCTCGAGGCTGCGACACGCTGCGCCCGCGCGCTCAGCTCTTCTCTCAACCTCGACGAGGCCTTCGAAGCCTTTATCCGCGAGCTTCGTGGCTTCGTCCCCTTCGACCGGATGGCGATCATCCTCGAAGAGGGGGGAACCGCGCAGGTGATGGCCGTTGCGGGAGTCGGAGCCGAGGGGGTCTTCTCCCGTGGCACTCGGCAGCCGGTCACCCAGACACTGCTCGCCGAGATCCTTCGCACGGCTCAGCCGGTTTACCGCGAGGACATGACCGACGCTCGCTACTCGGAGGAGCGTGAGTTCATCGAGCTCGGGCTCCTCTGCAGGATCGCGGCACCGCTCCTACACGGGCCGAGGGCGTTCGGAATGATCTCGCTCGTCCGCCGGGAGCCACGAGCCTTCAAGAACCAAGAGCTCGAGCTCGTCGCGCTGCTCGGACGCCTGGTCGCGAGCGCTGTCCAGAACATTCGCGCCTACGAGGCCGAGCGCAGCACGGTGGAGGAACTGCGCCGCCTGTCCACGTTGCGCGCTGACTTCGTCTCGCTCGTCTCGCACGAGTTGAGGGCGCCGATGGCGTCGGTCGTCGGCTCGGCCCAAACGCTCCGCCAGCGCTGGCGAGAGCTCACCCCGGACCAGCGGGAGTCCTTCCTCGCCCTGATCGGCAGCGAGACGGAGCGCCTGGCGGCGCTAGTCGGCGACGTACTCGACACCTCCCGCATCGAAGCCGGCACTTTCACCTACCGCTTCGGCGACGTCGACCTCGGTGCACTCGTGCGAGACTCTGTCGCCGGCATTGCGCTTGCGCAGGACGAGGTCAGCGTGATCGCGGACATCCGCGGCGAGCTCCCGTCGGTGCGCGGCGACCGCGACCGGCTACAACAGGTGCTGACGAACTTGCTCGACAACGCGGTCAAGTATTCGCCGGCCGGCGAAGAGGTCAGGGTCAATGCCTTCCAGCAGGACTCGCGTGTGCGGATCGAGGTCTCAGACCGCGGCCCGGGCGTCCCTGCCGATCAGCAGCGCATGATCTTCGAGAAGTTCGGCCGTGGCCAGAGCGCCGGTTCTCCAGGGAAGCCCGGGACCGGCCTCGGACTCTTCATCGCGCGCTCGATCGCCGAGGCGCACGGCGGCTCGGTCGAGGTCTCGTCGGCGACTCAAGGCGGAGCCACCTTTACCCTGACACTACCGGCCGAACCCTCGAGCCGGGTTTAGACGGCCCCGACGGCGAAGCCGCCGTGGCCTCCATGTCGGCATCGCAAGCGACGCCTTGGTCGGCGCAAACCTTCACGCTGATACTCCCCGTTGACTAGCCCGCGGAAGGAACGCGGACGCGGGTGAGCCCGAGCTCGGCCTGGAGCGTGCGGGCCCGCTCGGCGATCCGCGTGCGAAGCTCCTTCGGCTCGCGCACGACCGCTTCGCCTCGGAACGAGAGGATCTCGCCGATCAGCCAGCCCTCGCCGCCGACCGCGACTTCTTCCACCGCCGAGCCGTCCTTCAGGAGCCTTGCCGTCCCGCGCTCGAGGCGCCAGCGTGCGACCTCGGGCGAGTACCAGATCTGAACCGGCCTGGCGTCGCGGAGGCCGCGCGGCTCGAAACCCTCACGCGGCTCGAAATCGTCCGCGAGCATCCTGGCGCTGCGCATCCGGTCTAGCCGAAAGGAGCGCTCGGCGTCGCGGGTGCGATCCCACGTGTGCACGTACCAATAGGGGAGGCGGCGCTCGATCGAGTAAGGCTCGACCAGGTGCTCCGACGTGGACTCCTCGCCCTCCTTGAGGTAGTCGAGCTCGACGAGCCTGCGCTCTCTGATTCCCTGGGTCAGAGTCGCGACGAGCCCCTCCTCGTCCTCGCCGATGTGCGGGGCAGGCGTCTGCGCGAGGTCGAACTCGCCGAAGGTCTCCTCGAGCTTCTTGCGCACGCGATCGAGCGGTGTGCGCGCGTCGGCGGCGATCATCGGCCCGACGAACTCGAGCGCGAGCCGGATTGCGCGAGCCTCGAGCGGGGTCAGCCGCGGCGGGGCGCGGAAAGTGTCGCCGAAGAGCTCCTTGTCCACTCGCACCTTCCCGTTGGCCAGCTCGGCATAGATCGCGTAGCAACCGCCGCCGAAGTTGACGAGGTTGAGCAACGAGAGGTGCTCCTCGAGCTCGTCGGGTGGGATGTGGAAGCGGTCGATCAGGTCAGCCGCGTCGACGACTGCGTCGTTGCTTTCGCCGCAGCGATCGAGCAGGTACGCCAGCAGTGCCTGGAGCACTGCGAAGCGCTCCGGCGCCACGGGCCCGGCGACGCGCTCGAGCTCGTCCTGCTCTCGCGGCTTCGCCACCGCCGCAAGCTCTTGCGGCGTCCCCTCGTGCCGGTCGCGGACGAGCCGTAGCGCGCGCGCGACCTCGCGCCTCAGCTCCGGCGGCGCGATCGGCGAGGCGCGCCCGTCCTGGCGAACGATCCAGGAGGCGAGCTGCCCGGCGTTCGAGTATTTGGTCACGAAGACGCCGTCTTCCACGCGGCCATGCTCCCCGTACGTCCGCTCGACCCACCAGGCGGTGTCGTCCCCGACCTCGATCCTCGCCTCCCCGATCAGATCGCCGATCTGCCACGGCGGACGATCGCGGTAAGGCTCGATCTCGAACTCCGCAGGCAGGCGGAAATCCCGCTCCCTGCGCGTCGCGAAGCGGATGTCGCCGCGGATACGTGAGACGCGGAACGTGCGAATGTCCTCGCGGACGAGGTCCTGGCCGACGACATACCAGGCGCCGTTGTCCTGGAAGAGGGCATACGGGTTGAACGCCCGCTCCTCCTCCGAGTCTCGGGAGATCGACCAGTAGTTGAACTTGACCGTGCGCTGCTTCGAGATCGCGCCCTCGAGCTTTCCGAGCCGGCCCGCGAGCTCGGCGGAGTACTCCGGATCGAGCACCTCGACGCGGAGGGCCGTGTCTGTCGGCGCCTCGGCGAACCCGGGTCGGCCCAGGGCGAGGTTCTGCAGCGCGAGCCGGAGCGGCTCCGCGTAGGCGAACTTGCCTTCGAGGAGGTAGAGCGCAGTCTGCAGCGCGGCCAGCTCGTCGTCCCTGAGATCGAGCTGAGGGAGGAAGTAGGCCTCGGAGCGCATCGTGTAGAGCTCCTCGCCCGTGTATTCGTCGCGCTGCGAGTGGAGCGGCACGCCGAGCGCGATCAGCTCGGCCCGATCGGAATAGAAGCGGCGCGCGAACGCCTCGTCCGACATCTCCTGATAGCCCTCGACGTTCCCCTTGATGTCGCGCGCGGTGACCGCCCGCCGTTCCGCCATCAGGAACGCGACGAGCGAAAGCTGCCGGATCAGCTTGTCAGTGTCGTGCGACACTAGCCGCTAACCGCAAAAAATGCTCCGCATTTTTTGCGGAGGATGGGTGGACATCGCTTGGCTCGTAGCCTTGGACACGTCGGCCCGAGCCTACCCGAGACCCGGCGCGACTACGAGCGCGTTACGCGGCGACGCGCGAGCGTGTTTCCAGGTGCTGGTGCGACGGACAGTAGTCGCGGTCGGGCAGCGGGGTGCGCTGGCACGGCTTTCCCTTGCGCGTCGTCGCGCGGCAGCGCGAAACGCCGCCGTCGAACGCGCCGGCCTCGATCTGCGACTCGATGAACGCGCACGCCGCCGTGACCCCCTCGCTCACAGCCCAGGCGACCTGCGCCTGCGCGGTGATCGGGAAGTAGCGCCGGATGTCCTGGAAGAGGGCGCGCTCGGGCTTGGCGAAGTAGAGAGGATCGGTCGCCAAACGCTCCATCGTCTGCTCGCATGCCTCGAGCACCTGGCGGCGGTATTCGATGCCGGTCTCGGGATCGACGTACGGATCTACGAGATCCTTGATCGAGCGATAGATCGCCCGCGAGTACTGATACATACAGGCCTGGATCTGCACCATTCGTTCGTCGGAAATCAGTATCCCGTCCAGCCTATTAACCCCCGGCAAAGCTTTGTTAAGTACCGATTAATCCTCGCTCACCATCTCCGACCGGGAGACAGCTTAAACGGTTCCGGGCCTGTCACAAACTCGGCCTCCAGGTTTTCTTGTGAGAAAACGCGCTAAGACCGGGAGAGGGCGCTTGCCGCGGCGTGGGTCGCCTCGCCGGCTATCACTCAAGGCGTGATTCGGTGCGGGTATGCGCGCCTGTACCCGCGGGACTGCGCTGTCGTGGCGGCCGTGTTCGCGTCGTCGAACGAGGTGTACACACCGCTGAAGAGCACGTAGTAACCGGGATGGAGACTTGCGTAGCCCGACGAGTCGATAATGCCGACGTCTTGGAGGCCGCTATGTTCAGCTGCACGCGCCTGCGCGAGCGCGAACGAACGGCCGTTCGCGGACGGCAGCGATTCGAGCACGACCGTCCAGCCGGTCTTGCCGGCGGGCCACGACTTCAGGGCCGCCGCTGGGGTCGTCGTCGTGTTCGGTGGCGCGGGTTGCGTGCCGGTCCCTGTCGACGGGACGGTCGGCGGCGTCACGGTTGGCTCGGGCGGCGTGATTGTCGAGGGCGGCGCGCCGAAGGGGCTCGTTCCAGTCACATAGCCGGCGCGCTTCTGGTCGTGTGAGACGAAGGCCGCCGCGCCGATCCCGGCGAGCGCTGCGATCAACAGCGCGAGCAGCGAAGGCCAGACCCAGTCGCCTGGATACCACCCGAGCCGGCGGCGCCAGGCGCGTCCCAGGCTCGGGACGAGCCCGCTCGCTTCGACCGGCAGTCGGAGACCGCATTCGAGGCAGTACTCCTGGTTCGGCTCATGCGGCGTTCCGCAACGCGGACAGAGCGGCCGGCCTGCGGCCTGCGGCTCACCGACGGGCGCTTCGCCGTTCCCCGGAGGCGAGGCGCTCACCGCCTACTCCTCCCAGCGGTCGGGCTTCGGACTTCCTTCCCCGGCGCCGACCCCTGCCTGCCTGATCACGGTGGCGTCCGCCTCGCGCTCGCCGTCGCCGTTGGCCGGCGCCTCGGCGGCTTTCCCACAACTAGGACAGAACCCCGCGTCCGCCGGCAGCGGGTGGTCGCATTGCGTACAGGTGACGACGGCCTGCTCGCCGACGGGGCGCCCGCAGTTCGCGCAGAAGTGGGAGCCCCAGATGATCGGCGCACCGCAGTCGCAGCGGCTCGCCGTTGTACGGCGTCCTGCCGCGGCCGCGGCGAGCATCGAGTCGAGCTCGTGCAGGCGCGCCTCGAGGTTCGCGATGTCGCGCGCCTGCTCGCTCAGCAGGTCTTCGCGGAACTGCTCCCGCCGGTACATCTCCATCGCGAGCCCGCCGAGATCCCGGAGTAGCTCTTCCCGGGCCTTCAGGATCTCCTTCCGCTCCCGCCGCAGCGCCCCTGGAGAGCTCGCTCGACGAATCGGGCCCTGCGGGGCCGCGTCGGAAGGCTCCTTCTGGCCGCGCTGAAGCCGACGGCGTCCAGGCAGGGGAAATCGCGGCAC
>Ga0066675_10000482_pt1 | contig 15456 bp, 13 predicted proteins | sample GraSoiAngelo_124_FD_62295 | JGI IMG/M metagenome (GOLD analysis project Ga0066675, IMG submission 62295) | Grasslands soil microbial communities from the Angelo Coastal Reserve, California, USA - 14_0927_05_20cm | ecosystem: Environmental > Terrestrial > Soil > Grasslands | place: USA... | reverse complement strand
GCCTGCGGGGGCGGGCACTGGAATACCCCGATCGTGATCGACGGGAAGATCGCGCTCCCGGAGGGGAACTCGAATTCCCACGCCACGAGCGGCGTGCTCGACATCTGGCGCTTGCCGTGAGAGCGGCCTCGCGCGCGGTTGCCTATCGCGTCGCCGTGGTGCTGTGGACGGCGATCGGTCTCCTTGCCGTGGGTGCCTATACGCGCCTCGCGGTGCTGGGCGGCCGGCAAGCCCAAGGTGCGCTCCTGGCCGCGGCGCTCTTCATCCAGCCCATAGGCATTTCACTGTGGGTGGCGCGGCAGCGGTTCATGAGCCGCGCCGACGCGGCGATTCGGAGCGCGGCAGCCGCCGTCGCCATCGGGTGGCTCCCCTTCGTTGCGCTGATACCGGCGCTGTTCGGTCGGTTCCAGTCGAGCTGGGATGCCGAGCGGCTGCAATTCGGGTTCGTGTCGACCGTCCTGATACTGGGGGGCCTTGCCGGAGGAACCACCCTCGGGATGCTGCGCTGGCGCCAGCAAGTGGAGCAAACGACGGATGTCCCCCCGCAACCGCCCGGGGGCTGGTGGCGGCGTTATCGAGGCTCGGTCGTCCTGTGGATGGCGAGCATCGCGTGCTACCTGTGGTTGATCGAGGCGTGGCGCTGGGCGAAGGGTGCGTCCCAGGGGAACGAGCTCGTGTTCGGTATGGGGGTCGCCGTGGCCGGACTGCTCCTGGTGGCGGGAGCCGCGGGCCGTGTGCCGCCCAGTGCAGACGCCACCCGTGACAGCTTGATCCGCAAGTACGCGAAGGCATCGCTTCCGGGCACGCTGATCATCGTGTTACTCCTGTTGTACCTGCAGCTCGGCTACTACGTCATTGCGCTCGTCTTCCGTCCGTGGACCCTGCTGGTCTACTGGGTCGCCGTCTGGGTGCCGGTGTTGGCGTGGGCGGTGCTGCTGGCATGGTGTGAGCGACCATCCACCGGAGCGGTGGCCACTCGAGTGCCGCGCAGCGTCACGCTCGTGGCGGGTGGCGCTGCCGGACAGGTCGTGGCGCTCGCCGCCGGGTTGCTCGCGACCATACCGGACTCGATGGGCATGCACGGCGTCGGTTGTTTGGCCACGTATCGCGAGGCCGCTCGTGAGTACTGGTTCTGGAAAGCCTACAAGGGCGTGGGGTCCGAAGCGATCTCCGGAACGCGCCTTGTGTTTCGTCCGGCCGTGGACGGGAGCGTCTGCATCAGCGTGGCGGCACAAGGCGATTCGCTGCGCGATCGCCGGGAGCTTGCGGGCGGGTACATCGCCGCCGCGCGCGCGTGGTTCTGGCTGATCGATCCCGACCGGTGGGATGACGCCCGCACGAAGCAGATCCGCGTGACCTTGGCCGGCCTGTTGGGCCGTGACTTTACGACGTACGCCGAGCTCGAGACGTGGTGGGAGGGGAACTATGAGAATCTGATCTGGTCGCCCGAGCGGCGCGTGCTGGAAGTACACGAGCCAACCCCAGCCGAGCGGCTGTGGTGGTGGCATGGTGGACCCGCGAGCGCTGTCGAGAACATTCGAGCGGATCCAACCCTCGCGAGCGACGATCCCAGAGCCCACGGCCCTGAGCTGTTCGATCGCGCGGCCCGCGTACGGGGGCTGATGCTGCGGGCTGGCGACGAGGTCGACGTGCTCACGGGCGAGCGGGTACGCCGCGCCCGGGAGCGCCTGCAGCGGCTGGTCGACCGGGACTTCGCCACGACGGCGGAATGGCGCAGCTTTCTCGCTCAATACCCGCCGCCACCGCGCTGGCGCATAAGCCGGGCCGAGGCAGAGGACTGGATCGCCGGTATTGAGACGCGTGATACCCTGCCGGACTCGGCGCGCAGCGATCTGCGGTACCTCTTGAAGAGCAGCCGGCTGTACCAGGAGCGGGTCGAGGCCCGGCGGCGCGAGCGGGAGACCCTGCAGCGCCAGCGTCTCGAGGCCTTACAGACGGCGAGCGGCCTCGGCTACAAGCGGCTGGATGCGTTCCTTCCCTGGTTGAAGGACCCGCAGAATACGCGGCGCGAGGACTGGGACGCTGCGCGCGCGATCGCCACGAAGGATCTGTGCGGAGATAAGGAAGGGCCCGGCTGTCCGGGAAGGGCGATCTTTTGGCTGCAGAAGATTACCGGGCGGACGTTCACGGGACCGGAGGAGTGGATCAAGTGGTGGCGCCTGAACGGGTGGGATCTGGTGCTATCGGGGGATGGCACGAGGCTCGTGACCCTCGCCCACGAGGAAGCCCGATGAAGCCCGGGCGCAAGCCCCGGGGATCACCATCGCTGATGGTTGGCGTTTGATTGAAGGCCCCCCTTGACGCCCTATCGTTGGTGTCTATTATAGACCTATATAGGGTCTATTATGGACACTCATTTCTCTCTTGATCGTGCCCTCGACGCCACCGGCGCCCTGCTCGCCCGCCGCGGCCAGCAGGCGGCGATCGTCGTCGTGGGCGGCACCGCCCTGAACCTGCTCGGCGTCGTGGACAGGGTGACCCGCGACGTCGACGTGATCGCTACCGCGACCGTGCGGCCCGATGGCGAGCCCGGCGCCATCCGCCCGCCTGATCCGCTCCCAGCTCCCCTGGCTGAGGTAGTCGCCACGGTGGCGAGGGATCTCGGCCTGCCACTCGATTGGCTGAACACGACCGTGGGCGGTCAGTGGACAACGGGCTTGCCGCCCGGGTTCGCTGGCCGGATCAGCTGGCAGCGGCACGGTGGACTGTGGATCGGACTCGCGGGCCGCATTGACCTGATCTACTTGAAGCTCTACGCCGCGGCGGACGATATCGGGCCCGCTAGCCGTCACTTCAATGATCTTCTTGCGCTCCGTCCGACCAGGCAGGAGCTCGCCGCCGGTCGAGCGTGGGTCGAGGGCCAGGATCCATCGCCCGCCATGGCCGAGGCGCTGCAGCGAGTGATCGCGCATGTACAGGCAGAAGGTCGCTAGCGCCATCGCGGAGCTGCGCGAAGCCGCGGCTCAAGCTGCGTGGACCCAGTGGGCAGCGATCTTCAGCTTTCCCGCCAGTAAGCGGCGGGCCCATGCGATAGTGGACCCGGAAGCTCTATTGCTGGGCTCGCTCACCCTGAGTGAGCACGAGCCGAGGCTGCGCGGCGTCGTGCAACTATGGGCGCGCTATGAGTCGCGGTTGCTCAGCGTACAACGCGTGAAGAACATGGTGCCGCGGTTCCGCGGTGCGGTGCGGGAACGGCTCGCCGCCTTCGCGCGCCTCGCGGTGACCGAAGGCGGCGATCTGCGGTGGCGGTCCGTGGCGGGCCGCTCGTGCCGGTCGAAGCCTCTCAAGCAGCGCGATCGACAGGCCACGCCCGTGCTCGAGGGCGATCCCCCGCTGATGCTGCGCCTGCGCCTGGGAATCGGCGTGGGTATCAAGCCCGATGTGATCGCCTATCTCATCGGAGTCGCCGGCGGCCGCCAGCCGGTGTTGCTTATCGCCAAGGCCACGGCCTACCATGGCCGCGCCGTCCGACGGGCACTCGAGGAGTTGGCAGCCGCGGGATTCGTCGAGGCCCGGCCGACCGCGCCGATCTCATATCGCGCGGATGTGCCCAAGTGGGGGAAATTGCTGGCTATCGATCCCGACGACCCGCCGGCATGGCGCTCTTGGGCGGCGATGTATGGCTTTGTGGCCGCGCTGATGGAGTGGTCGCAGAGGCTTCCTGCGGAGTCCGACGTGGTGCTCGCCTCGGAAGCACGGGACATCATGTCGGAGTACGGCGTGATGCTCGATGGGGCGGTGCGACTCCCCCGAATGGACCAGTATCGAGGCGAGGCGTTTCTCGAGCCGTTTATGGACGGGCTGAAGGCATGTGTGGAGTACTTGGAGGCGGTGGTGTAAGGGAGCCTTCACGTATCAAGACCTGAGGTCGCGCGTTCTCGGGCCGTTCAGGTCCAAGGGCGAAGCGCCGGCGAATGGCGGGCAGACGCCCGGGAGGGGACCGGATGCGGTCAAGTCCGCAGCGTGACGTCAGTCCCTAATCCCCCTCGTCGCGGTGCGGAGAGGGGGAACCGTCGCGCGCCCCCATTGTCAGGGCTCCCGCCTAGGCAAGACTGACCGCTTCCTCCTTACAACCGTGACGGACGTGGTGACAACAATGCCGTCCGCGCGAGCCGTCACCCCAGCCACTCCAGCCGCTTCGGCGCGCACGTCTTGCGATACGTCTGTGCTGGCAGCGTCGGTTCCCACGATGACGACACTCGAATCGGTCTCCGGAATCGCGATGAGGACGTCGCTGCTTGTCCAGTGTACGATCACCTGCCGGACTCCTTTTTTGGGGTAGAGTCGTGCCGTCAGGGTGTAGCTGTGGCCGGCTTCAACAGACACTTCGACGGGTGTGACGAACATCGAGTCCACTGATCCGAGCTTCGGCTTTGCTCCTCCTGCGAAGGGAAGCAAGACCAGAGGGAATACCTCGGGGAGCACCCGTAGGCCTACGTCCATCAGGTTGCCGTAGAGCGCCGTAGTCCATGGCTTTGCGGCAGGGACAGACGAGCGCGGGATTCCAGGCAGCCACCGGAGAACGAGCGCTTCCACGAGAAATGCGAGGGGATACCACATGTAGAAGCCTTCTGTCTGGACGTCGAGCACCATACAGGGCCCCTCGGCCCCGGGGAACAGCGTCACTAGAGGCACTATGACTAGAACGACTCCCGAGGTAAGACACATCCTAGCCGACACTTTCAAAGACTGCTGCCAAGTGCCCCAGCCAGCAAAACAGACGACGGACGCTTTCGCGACGTAACCGGCCAACAGGACCAGACTGCAGCCGACCCCCGCGGCGCGGAAAGCGGCGTCAGTCTCGTGTTGTGGGAGCAAGAAAACCGCGATCTCGTTCGCAATCGCGGCGGCGACTACGAAGCCCATTCCTAGCCTGACGTTCGTGCGCATGCCAGTTCAAGTACTCCGGAGCATAGTACGTCCGGCGCTCGCGCGCTGGGCGCCGTGCCCTTAGTCTTGACGCGAACCCACGGACGCCGAGGCATCGGGTGGGCGAAACCCGCGTCGACCTGCTCCACCTCCTCGAGGACCTGCGGGACGCCTACCCGGGCTCCCTCGAAGAAACGATCGCGAGCGAGATCGTGGCGAACTCGCTCGACTCCCGCGCGTCGACGGTTGTGTTCACGGCCGATCCCGGCGGGCGCACGTTGTGCGTCGTGGACGACGGGTCCGGCATGACGCGCAGCGAGCTGCGACGCTACCATGACCTCGCAGCGAGCGGGAAAACCCGCGGCAAGGGCATCGGGTTCGCGGGCGTCGGCATCAAGTTGGGCTTGCTCGCGTGCGAAGAGGTGCTGACCGAGACGCGTTGCGGCAAGGCGCATGCGGCGACGACCTGGCGCTTGGCTTCGCGGCATCGTGCGCCCTGGTCGTGGCTGCCGCCGCCGGGCCTGGTCCCCGAGCGGGGCACAGGCGTGCGGCTCACGCTCGCCAACGGGCTGTCGCCACTGCTGGATCCCGCATTCCTCCGCACGGTCCTTCAGACCCACTTCGCGCCGGTGCTCGATCCCGCGTTCCAAGCGATCCTCGCCGCTCATTACCCCCGCGGTGTTCGGTTCGTGGTGCAAGGAGTGCCCCTGGAGGCCCCACCTTGGTCGGGCGAGCGTGCGAGCATCGCGATCCGCCTCGCCCGGCGGCGCAACCCGTCCGGGATCGGGTTCCTCGAGCGCGACGCGCAGCCGCTCCCCGAGGAACGCCGGGGCTTGGCGGTGAGCACGCTGGGAAAGGTGATCAAGCGGGGCTGGGATTGGGTGGGCCTTTCCCCCGCCCACCTCGAGCGCGTGGGCGGCTTGGTCGAAATCCCCGCCCTCGCCGCGTCGCTGACCTTGAGCAAGGGCGATTTCCTGCGCACCGGCCCGCGCGGGGCACCGTTCCTCGCCCACCGCAAGGCGGTGCAGGAGGCGGTCGCGGCGCAGCTCGCGGCGTGGGGCGAAGCGCGCGACGCCCAGGACGCGCGTCGCCCGCGGACGGGCCGAATCGAGCGGGCGCTCCAGACGGTGCTCGCGGACCTGGCCGAGGAGTTCCCGCTCCTCACTGCACTGGTGGAGTGGCGCCGGGGCGGGCAGCGCCGACTCCAGCTTGCCGGACGCGTCGCGGGCGCGGCCGTCGCTGGCAGTGTCGTGGTTCCTGTGGCGGCAGTGGCCGAGCATGAGGCCGGTCCCTCGCCGCCGAGCAGTGCCCCTCCCGAGCCGGGGCTGGCGCCGTCACCGCCAGCGGCGGCGCTGCCGCCGGCAACGGCCGGCCCCAGGCGACCGGTCCATTCCGGCCTCACGATCCGGTTCGGCCATCGACCCGACGACGCGGAGCTCGGCCGCCTCGAGGACTCGACGGTGTGGGTGAATGAAGCGCATCCCGCGTTTCGCCGTGCGGCGGCGCTCCGTTCCGAGGACTATCACGTCGCGCTCACGGTCGCCCTGACACTGGCCCCGCTCACCGTCGAGCCCGGTGCGGAGCGCCGGTTCGTGACGGCGTTCCTCGCGCGCTGGGGAGATGCGGCCGAGCCCAAGCGTCCGCGCTCTCGTCGGGTGCGCTGAGCAGATCGCCTTCTTGAAGCGCAGGCTGGGATGCGCGGGGTCCTGGCGAAACAAGGGATATGCCGCCCGGGCCTGCTGCTGAATGTGCTCTGGTAACTGCTGAAATGCTTTCGGGAAGCCCTCGGTGTTTCGAGAGATCAAAGCAGCTCGTCCAACGGTCTCGTGCGGCCTGCGAACCCCGGCAATCCCGAAGGCCAAGACGCGACACCGAGCGCTGGCTCAACCTCCTCGACCGCCGCTATCCGTCACGCGCGAGGAGATCGTGAGCCAGGTGGACGACAAGACCCGCGAGTCGGTGCGGCGCAAGTTCGAACGCGACAAGAAGGAGCTGCAAGCCCTGGGCGCCGTAGTGGGACTCTGACAGCCCCCTGACGAACCAGGAGCAACGACCGCACAATATTGCGGCGTTCTAACCGGGGCCAGGACCACCGGGTCCCGGGCGGCTACGCGTACATCGCATCGGGATCGAAGCCTGATGACTCGTGCGTCCACGGGTACATTGCATTTCCTCGTTGCCCGTCTGCGCGATCTGCTTCTTCGTGCGGTGAAGGAACCCGACGAGGGGAAGTTTGCGCGCCTCGCAGACCGCTACCTCCACGAACACAAGGCCTTCTTCGCACGGATCTCACCAAGCGACCAGAAGTATTTCACCTTCCAGCTCTGGCAGGAGGGGATCGCTTGATATACGGAGCTTAGAGCCGCTGAGGTTGCCGGACTCTACCAACCGACCGCGGAGTATGCGGCCCTCTCCGATTACGAAGCCTTCGCGACGTATGCCGCCAGAGCGAGAACCGAGACTCTCGGCGAGCTCGAGCAGGTCGATCTCGCCAAGTCGAAGCGCACGGGCATCTATGCATTCGGCGCCGCAGAAGGCCTGCTGCTCGACCGGCTGACCCCGCAGTGGAGGAATGCCTACTTCGATCATCTTCTTTCGACCGACGCGTTCTTCGCCCGATAATCGCCAGATCTGCGAGATGATTGTCACTCTGTGCTCGCGTCCCAGGCGTGGCCTCACGCGAACGCGCGGTTTGACACGCGCGCCCGTCCCCACGATACTTGTCTCCAGCGCGCCTGACAGGGCGCCACCCACCCGCGGCAAGGGAAGCATTCCCACCTGTTGACGGTCTGAACGCGGTGCGGTGCACCTTCTTTCAGCCTGATTGCCCAGCGGGTCCAGGCGGTTCGTGAAAGGAGGCGCTGTGTCGGCTGTCAGAGATCTGCCCGCCCGTCCCTCGCTCGACTCCCTTCGCAAGCAAGCGAAAAGACTTGCACGCGCCGCCGCCGCCGGCAACGGTGAAGCCATCGCTCGCGTCCACGCGCAGTTGCCGCGGTGTGCGCTCCCGCTCTCGAACCGGGATGCGCAGCTTGTAGTCGCGCGCGAATACGGATTTGCCGGCTGGCCGGATCTGACGGCCGAGGTGCAGAAACGCTTGGGCCGCGCGCTCGAGTGGGCGGCCTCGCAGGCCAGGGTCGCCATTCACAACCACGACCACGAGCGGCTGCGCACGCTGTTGGCCGAATACCCGGCGCTGGTCTTATGGCGCGACGAGCGTGGCGAGACGCTGCTCTCGAGCACCACGCCCTACGCGCTCGACTGCTCGGACCCGGAGCGCGAGCGGCTCTACACCCGGCCCGTTGCCGCCGAGATACTCATCGACGCAGGCTTGACGGTCGAACGCCGGACGTGGGAGTGCCTGATCCACACGGGCGCAGCGGGAATGCTGCACGTGCTCGCGCGAAAGGAGGTGTTGCCGCGCACGCTTTCCGTCTTCGCCGCGCTGGGCGACGATGAGGCGGTTCGCGCGCGGCTCGAGGAACCGGGCCAGCGCGACGACACAGAACGACTTGATGAGCGAATCGTGATCGGGCGCGCGCTGATGAACGCATGCCGGTTCAAGCACGCGGCCATCGCGTCGCGGCTCCTCGAGCGTTCGATCGCGCTCGATCCGGATTTGGGTGATCGCATCGATCGCTCGCCGGGCCGACAGGCATTCGTCGAGTTCCTCATCCAGCATCCGGCCAGCTGGGCGACCGAAGGACCGGACACGACGCCATGGCAGGCGTTCGTGATTCGTCAGCTGACGAGCGCGCTCCACGGCAACGATCTGCCCGCATTCCGTCGTTGGCTGCAGGACGAACCGTGGGTGCTCCAACCAACGTTCGTGCACGTGCAGATTGCGATGATCGAGCGCGCCTGCTGGTCGAAGCATAGGGAGTCGTTCATCACGGGGCTGCTGGAGTACGGTCCGGCGCTACTCCGGACCGATCCTCCACCGCCGTCGTCGGCCGTCGTCCATGCGCTTTCTTACGGAAATGCGCACCTCGTTCCCACGCTGACGCGCATCTGGCAGCTGCCCGACGACCTGCCGCACGCGGCGGGCACCGGTAATTTCGCCGCGGTCAGGCATTGGTTCGACGCAACCGGCCAGCCCGTCCTGGGATCGCTGGCGCATCACTACCCTGGCAACGATCCGCTTTTCAACGGTGCCGACCTGGGTTGGGGACCGGTGACGACGCAGCAAGTTCTGGACATCGCGCTCGCTTGGGCCGTTCTGAATCGATACTTCGAGATCGCGTCGTTCCTCCTGGAGCGCGGCGCCGACGTCAACACCAACTGGGCCACGCACGAGCCGGCGAGCATCCTGCATGAAGCCGCGATTCAGGGGAACGAGGACGCGGTGAGATTTCTCATCGATCACGGGGCCGACCTGACGATAAAGGACCATCGCTATCAATCCAACGCGGAAGGATGGGCGCGTCACGCGGCCCGCAACGAACCGATCGGGGACTTGCTGGCTGTGGCCGCCGCGCGCCGCCGTCGGGAGAGTGTTTAACGATCGGGCAAAAGCTGCCTCCTCTCCCGACCCACGAGCGCTCTCTAGGGCGGCGACTGGAAAACGGTTCACTCCACCACGGCGACGCAGTCCCGAATCACGGGCGGCATGTCCAGCTTCGCACCCACGCGCCGGTGATGGCGCTTCGCCCACACGGCCATCGCTCGCAGCACGGGCCGCAGCGTACGGCCGAATTCGCTGAGGGAGTACTCGACACGACGCCCCCCGCGCGCGGTCCGCTCCGTACGCGCGATGAGGCGATGGCGCTCGAGGTCGCGGAGCTGTTGGGTCAGCACCTTGTGCGCGACGCCCGGCAACGCCGCCTTCAGCATGTTGTAGTGCAGAGGACCGGCGTACAGCGCGCAGAGGATGAGTGGCTGCCATTTCCGGCCGATCACGTCCAGCGTCAAATCGACCGGGCACAGGTATCGCGTCCCGGCGTTGTCGCGTGTCGCTCGCATCGTCGCTCCTCCTCTCCGCGGGATCTCGCCTGCCCGCGCCGTGACAATATGCTGTACGGTTTCGATCGGCGCACACCCATCGCCGTGCTGACGTCCCACCCACGCACTCCTGACGCGTCCCGAGCGTCAACGCACCGCCCGGTGCGTTGCGCCGATGTCGACGGGGTTATTTCGTTGGCTCGTCCAGACGGCATCGCGTCGCCGGAGCGGAGGGACAGTGCGATGAGCGGAAGCTCGGAGCTAGCCGCACAAGATCGTGGACTCGGCCGTCGCGAGTTCGTCCGCGTCGTCACTCTCGCCACCGGCGGGCTCGCGGTGGCGCTCGTGCCCGCCCCTCTACGGGCGGCGGCTCGAGCGTTGCCGACCGGTGCAGCGCCGGAGCCCGGGGTTCCGCTCGGGCCCTGGGTTCGGGTGACGCCGGACAACGTGGTGACCATCATCGTCTCACAAGCCGAAATGGGACAGGGGATCTCGACCACGCTTCCCGCGATTCTGGCAGACGAGCTGGGGGCGGCATGGGAGAGCGTGCGCCTTGAGACGGCGCCGTTCGCGACCGCATACCAGAATCCCCGCTTCCACTGGATGTTCACCGGCAACAGCGAGAGCTCGCAGGCATTCTTCGACCTGATGCGGCGCACCGGGGCCACCGTGCGTGCCATGCTCGTGGAGGCCGCGGCCCAGCGGTGGCGGGTACCGAGCGGCGAATGTCGCGCCGAGCGCAGTGCGATCGCGCATGCGTCGAGCGGGCGGCGGGCCACCTTCGGCGAGCTGGCGACGGCGGCGGCTCAGATTCCTCCGCCCCAAGATCCGCCGCTCAAGGCCGACCGTGAGCTCACGCTGGTGGGTCGCTCCCTGTCCCGCGTCGATGTCCCAGCCAAGGTCGACGGCAGCGCGGTCTTCGGAATCGATATCACCGTGCCGGGCATGCTCGTGGCGGCGATTCGCACCGCGCCGACCGTCGCGGGCAGCGTGCGTCGGTACGACGAAGCCGCCGCTCGCCAGGCGCGGGGCGTGCGTGCGGTCGTCCCGGTCCCACGTGGCGTCGCCGTTGTGGCCGACACCTATTGGCATGCCCGCAAGGGGCTGGCGGCCCTGCAGCTCGAATGCGACGCCGGCCCCGTCGCCGAAATCGACAGCGACCTGATCGATGCGCGGTATGCCCGCATCCTCGAGGATGGCCCGTGGGCGACACCGGTGCTGGAAGGCGACGTCGCGGCGCGGCTCGGCGCTGCCGCGCAGACCGTGAGCGAGACCTACACCAATCCGTTCCTGGCGCACGGCACGATGGAGCCGATGAACTGCACCGCGGATGTCACGGCGGACCGGTGCAACGTCTGGGCGCCGACCCAGGGCCAGGAGTTGGCCGTTCACGCGCTCGCCGCGGCGCTGCAGATGCCCGAGGACCGGATCAGCGTCCGCCGGAGCCCGTATCTCGGCGGTGGCTTCGGCCGCCGGCTGTTGCCCGATTTCGTGATTCAGGCCGCGCTGGTCAGCCGCGCGATCGGGGCACCGGTCAAAGTCATCTGGGACCGCGAAGAGGACATCCGACGGGATCACTATCGGCCCGCGTCGATGATCCGGCTGGCGGCGGCGCTCGATCGCTCGGGCGCGCCGCAGGCGCTCCACGCGCGCGTCGTGTCGCCCACGATCCTTCGCCCGGTCGCCCCGTTTCTCGATCGGCAGATCAATGACACCCGCGTCGACCCCAGCGCGCTCGAGGGGATGCTCGAAATGAGCTACGCGTTTCCCGCACGGCGCCTGGACTTCCATCTCTTCGACACGCCGATCCCGACTTCGGTGCTCCGCACCACGGGCTTCGGTCCCAACACGTTCGCGCTGGAGAGCTTCGTGGACGAGCTGGCGCACGCCACGCGGACGGACCCGGTCGCGTACCGCCGACGCTTGCTGGGCAAGAACGCGCGGGGCCTCGCGGTGCTCAATCGGGCGGCCCAGTTGGGCCGCTGGGAATCACCGCTTCCATCCGGCCGAGGCCGGGGCGTCGCGTACGCGCGGGCGTTCGGCACCCTGATCGCTCAGATCGTCGAGGTGAGCGTTCACGGAGAGCTGCTGCGGGTGCATCGGGTCGTCTCCGCCGTCGATCCGGGGCGGGTCCTCGACCCGGGGATTGCCACGGCGGCGATCGAAGGCGGCGTCATCTTCGGCCTCGCCGGCACCAAGACCGAGATCACGTTCAACCAGGGCGCCGCTCGCCAGAGCAATTTCGACCGCTACGTCCTGCCGTATCTCGCGGAGGCCCCGGAGCTCGTCACCGAGTTCATCGCCGGCGGCGGCCCGCTTGGCGGGATCGGGGAGGTGAGTCCCGTTACGCTCCCCGCTGCGCTCGCGAACGCGATCTTCGCCGCGACCGGCCGGCGCCTGCGCTCGATGCCGGTCACCCGGCATGGACTGCGTTTCGCCTGACGAGGAATGATCCGAGGAGGCTCCTGATGCTCGAATTGAACGTGAATGGCACGATCCATCAGGTCGACGTCGAGGACGACACGCCCCTGCTGTGGGTGCTGCGAGAGCAGCTCGGCTTGAGCGGCACCAAGTTCGGATGCGGCATTGCCGCGTGCGGCGCCTGCACGGTGCACGTGGACGGTCAGGCGGTGCGCTCGTGCTCATTCCCGGCGGCAGCGGCCGGGGGCCGGTCGATCACGACGATCGAGGGGCTGTCGCCCGATCGCTCGCACCCCGTGCAGCAAGCGTGGATCCAGGAGCAAGTGCCGCAGTGTGGCTACTGCCAGTCGGGAATGATCATGGCGGCGGCGGCGCTCCTGAAGGAACGACCCGCGCCCTCAGAGGCCGAGATCGACGCCGCGATGACGAACCTGTGTCGCTGCGGCACGTACGCCCGGGTCCGCAGGGCGATCCATCGCGCCGCCGCGACGGGGCCGGGGAGATGAGGCCGCTCGTCGTCGCCGCTTTCATGGCGTGGGGCCCGGCGCTCGCCGGCCAAACGACCGATTCGGCTGCCGCCCGGCGACAAGAGGGAGTACAGGCTTTCGGGCGGATGAGCGCGGTGCTGTTGCATCCGCGCTGCCTCAACTGCCACACCAACGGCGACCATCCTACGCAAGGCGATGACCGCCATCCGCATCTGTTCCGGGTCGTGCGGGGCGGGGACAACCTGGGTGCCGTCGGCATGCGCTGTTCCACGTGCCACCAGACGGCCAACACTCCTGCCAGCGGTGTGCCCGGCGCCAGCGGCTGGGGACTCGCGCCCCTCAGCATGGGGTGGGAGGGGCGCACGCCGCGGGCGCTGTGCGAGCAGCTCAAGAACCCGCAGGGCAACGGCGGGCGCGACCTCGTCGCCCTCGCGCAGCACCTCGCGACCGATGCTCGAGTCGCGTGGTCGTGGAGCCCCGGAGCGGGACGCGCCCCGGTCAACACCCCGAAGGACGCATTTCTTGCCGCCGTGCGGCTGTGGGTCGAGCGCGGAGCGCCATGCCCCGAGTGAGGGTGAGGTGGCTGGGGCTGGTTGTCGGGGCGCTGGTCGCGGTCTCCGGGGTGAAGGCCCGTGGCCAGACGCCGCGGCCGGAGCTCGTGACCCCGTTCCGGCCACTCCGGGTTGACGAGAGCTACGAGTATCTCCGCGACTCCCTGCGCCACGGGTGGTGGCAGCCGCTCAAGTACATCCCCCTTGGCGCGTGGAGCACGCTTTCGCTCGGCGGCGAGACTCGGACCGAGTACGAGCGACTCGATCATCCCGGATTCGGCGCGCTGCCGTCCGATCTGAGCGGCTACGCGCTGCAGCGGGTGATGCTGCATGCGGACTGGCGGGGAGGTCCCCATGTGCGCGCATTCGCTCAAGTCGCAAGCGCGGTCGAGGGCGGCCGCACCGGCGGCCCCCGCCCGCTCGATGTCGACACGCTGCGCCTGCACCAGGCATTCTTGGAGCTCGGCCAGCAGGCCAGCCTGGGCCGGTTCTGGACGCGAGTCGGCCGGCAAGAGCTCGTGTTCGGTGGCAGCCGCACGTTCGCGACGCGTGATCCGGCCAACGTGCGACGCTCGTTCGATGCGGTGCGCGGCGGCTTCACGGGCCGCCGCGTCGATGTGGCGGGGTTCTGGGGCCGGGAGGTGCGCGTGCAGCCCGGAGTGTTCGGGGACCTCCGCGATTCCACGCGGTCGACGTGGGGTGCAGTGAGCACGGTGACGCTGCGTCCCAGTCGTCTCTGGCTGGACGCGTACCTGTTCCGTGACCATCGCGATGCCGCGCGTTTCGCGCAGGGAACGGCGCCCGCGAACCGGTGGACGGCGGGAGCGGTCTCTCGGGGACGTAAGGGCCAGTGGGAATGGAACATCGAGGGACTGTACCAGTGGGGTCGCTTCGGAGCCGCGCCCATCGATGCCTACGTCGGGATTTGGGATGTGGCGTACACGTTTCGCACGCGCTGGCGGCCACGCCTGGCGCTCCGGGGGTCGCAATCGAGCGGCGATCGTGACCCGAGCGATCCCGCCCTCCAGTCGCTCGACCCCCTGTATCCGCGCGGGTTTGTGCAGAGCGGGGTGCCGGTGGGCCCGGTAAACCTCACGAACGTCCATCCGACGCTCGATCTCCAGCTCACGCGCCGCTTGTCGGCCTACGTGGATGCCGATGTCTTCTGGCGCACGCGCGGCACGGACGGCATCTACGACGCGGCGGGACAGCTGGTGCGTCCCGCCCTCTCGACCGCGAGCCGCTACATCGGGGTCCAGCCGTGGGGACAACTGGACTGGTACATCGGGCCGTACGTTCGAGCGGAGCTGGCGTACGCCCATTTTTTTCCCGGCGCAGCGGTCACCCAAAGCGGACCTGGGCTGGAGATGAACTACTTCCTGGCCTCCGCGACTTTTACATTCTAGCTCGGCGCTCTCGGCCTATAAAGCCCTGCCGCAAGGGGAGCGGCGCCAGGCACGGGAGCTCCCCGGCCTGCTCGAGCGACTCAAGCGCCGGCTCGCGGCGGTGCTGAGGTGGAGCGGCTGCTCGAGTAAATTCTGCATGTGAAAAGCCGGAGAGCGTCACGCTCCCCGGCTTTCATCGGCGTAGCGAGATCCGCTACGCGGAGACCTCTCGAACCCACAAGGGCTTGCGCCCAGAGACTTGAGAGGTCTCCGCGTAGCCCGGGGATCACGAGAATTGGACGCGGAGCCCGCATGGAGAGTAGAATCGCGACCGAGTAAATTCTTGGCATGGCTTCCTCACGAAACCGCGTAATGCGCGCGCGACTGGCGCGCGCTCTACGTCTCGTGCCGACACTCCTCGCCGTCTGCCCGGCGGCACTCGCCGCCCAGACCATCGACACGATCCTCGTCGTCCGGCACAACGTGTACGATCGCAGGCGTGACGCGCCCAAAATCGTGGCGAGCGTCGGGAACGCGCTGCACATCACCACGCTCGCGTGGGTCGTGCGCCACGCCCTGCTGATCAAACGGGGCGACACCTACGATTCCGCCAAGGTGGCCGAGAGCGAGCGGGCGCTGCGAGCGCTGACGATCTTTCGCGCCGTGAGCATCGACACCGAGCGCGTGGACGGCGGGCGTCTCGCCCTGCGGGTGGAGACGGACGACGCCTGGAGCACCATTCCGGACTTCGACTATTCGTCCGTCGCAGGCGACGTGTTGTGG
>Ga0066675_10000463_pt1 | contig 15681 bp, 17 predicted proteins | sample GraSoiAngelo_124_FD_62295 | JGI IMG/M metagenome (GOLD analysis project Ga0066675, IMG submission 62295) | Grasslands soil microbial communities from the Angelo Coastal Reserve, California, USA - 14_0927_05_20cm | ecosystem: Environmental > Terrestrial > Soil > Grasslands | place: USA... | reverse complement strand
CGCGAGCTGCACGACGCGCTCAAGCGGCGCGCGCTCTTCCACTGGATCGACCACCCGTCGCTTGAGCGCGAGGTCGAGATCGTGCGGCTGCGCGTGCCCGGCGTCCCCGAGCGGCTCGCCCTGCAGGCCGCGGCGTTCGTCCAGGGCCTGCGGCGGCTCGACCTCGAGAAGCCGCCCGGCGTCGCCGAGACGATCGACTGGGCGCAGGCGCTCGCCGCGCTCGGGAGCCACGAGCTGGATCCGGACCTCGTCGAGTCGACGCTCGGGTCGGTGCTCAAGCACCACGAGGACCTGCAGGCCGTCCGCGACGCCGCGCTCGCCGATCTGCTCGAGGAGGCACGGGTTGCCGCGGGTTAGCGGCGTCGTCGGTCACGTCGTCACGTTCGGCCGCGTCCTGCGCCAGGCGGGACTGGAGATCGGCCCGAACCGCATCGCCGACGGGCTCAGCGGCCTCGACCAGGTAGACCTGACGCGTCAGGACGACGTCTACTGGACGCTGCGCGCCAACTTCGTCACGCGCCGCGAGGAGCTCGAGATCTTCGACCGCGCCTTCCAGGCCTGGTTCCTGCGCACGCCGGTCTCGCCGTTCGAGCTTTCGCCGCCGACCCCGCAGAGCGCGGTGCTCCGCCGCATCCACGCTGCCGGCCGCCCCGATAGTGCAGCGGGGACCGACGAGTCGCCGGCAGCACGAGGCTGGAGCTACGAGGAGATCCTGCGGACCAAGGACTTCGGCGCGATGACCTCCGACGAGTTCGACCGCGTACGAGCGCTGATCGCCGACATCGCCGCCGAGCGTCCCCGCCGCCGCTCCCGTCGGCTCCGCCGGCACCATCGCGGCCGCGAGCTCGACCTGCGCAGGACGATTCGTGAGTCGCTCGGCGCCGGCGGCGATCCGGTGCACCGTCAGTACCGCCTGCGCGCCCGCGTTCCGCGGAAGCTGGTCGTGCTCTGCGACGTCTCAGGCTCGATGGAGGCGTACGTGCGGCCCCTGCTCCTATTCGTGCACGCGGTCCGAGGCTCAGGCAAGGGCGTCGAGGCCTTCGCGTTCGGCACCCGGTTGACGCGGCTGACGCGGGCGCTCGAGACGAGCGACCCCGACCGCGCGCTCCAGGACGCGGCGAGGAGCGTAGCCGACTGGTGCGGCGGGACACGCATCGGCGCCTCGCTCAAGACCTACAACGACGACTGGGGCCGCCGCGCCCTCACCCGCGGAGCCGTGGTCGTGATCGCGTCCGACGGCTGGGAGCGGGAGGAGTCTGGCGCCCGGCTGCTCGAAGACCAGATGGCGCGCCTGGCACGTCAGGCCTACACGGTCGTGTGGGTGAACCCGCTGAAGGGACATCCCGCGTACGAACCGCTAGCGGCCGGAATGCGGGCGGCGCTTCCGCACGTCGACAGGTTCCTGCCCGGGCACAATCTCGCCAGCCTGGAACGGCTGGGCGAAGTGCTGATGGGCATCGAGAGGAGGCATGCCGCATGAAGGAAATCCTCGCCGACGTCGAGCGCTGGCGCGAGAAGGGTGAGAAGGTGGCAATCGCGACAGTCGTCGCAACACGGAGGTCCGCCCCACGGCCGGTCGGCGCGAAGCTCGCGGTGTCGGAGAGTGGCGAGCTCGCCGGCTCGGTTTCGGGCGGCTGCGTCGAAGGAGACGTGTTCGAGCACGCCTGCGAGGTCCTGCGTAGCGGTCAGCCGAAGCTGCTCAGCTACGGGATCGAGGACGAGGAAGCCTGGAACGTGGGCCTCCCGTGCGGCGGAGAGATCGACGTATTCGTCGAGCCGCTCGACGGCGAATGAGCCGAGTCGTCACCGACCGCTTACTGAAGGCGATCGAAGGCAACGAGCGCGCCGTCGTCTTCACGGTGATCGAGGGCGAGCCGCTCGGGGCGAAGGCGCTAGCGCTCGAGAGCGGCGAGGTGGTCGGCGACGGCGTCCCGCCGGCCGCGCTCGGACAGGCGAACGAGCTGATCCGGGCAGCGCGGAACCGCCTCCTCGAGCTCGACGACGCCCGTGTCTTCGCCGAGGTCTACGGCCCGCCGCCGCGGCTCGTGATCATCGGTGCGGTCGACACGGCCGACGCACTCTGCCAGGCGGCGAAGCTGCTCGGCTGGCAGACGATCGTCGTGGACGCACGCGCCAAGTTCGCGACGCGTGAGCGGATCCCGAACGCCGATCGGCTGATCGTCGAGTGGCCCGAGGAGGCGCTCGCTGAGGTGCAGCCGGACCACGCGACCGCAGTGCTCGTCCTGACCCACGACGCGAAGTTCGACATCCCGGCGCTGAAGGCGGCGCTGGCGACCGATGCGTTCTACATCGGCGCCCTCGGCTCGCGCCGCAACCAGGAGCGGCGGCGCGAGAAGCTGCTCGCCGAGGGCGTCGACGCAGTGGAGTTCGAGAGGATCTCCGGCCCGTGCGGGCTCGACGTCGGCGCCGACTCGCAGCCCGAGACCGCCTTGTCGATCCTCGCCGAGATCGTGGCTCTCCGCGCCGGGCGCTCGGGCGGGCGGCTGCGCGACAGCAAGCAGCGGATCCACGCCGAAGCCGTCTGACGCGCCTCCGCCGCCGCGACCGTGGTAGGTTCGTCCGGCAGACGAACCTCGCAGAAAGGAGCGGCGCGGTGAGCGTACGGGCCGAGTCCGACCAGCTCCACGAGCTGATCGACGAGAATGCCGAGGTCGAGCAGATCGGCACCGGCTTCACCTTCACGGAAGGACCGATCTGGAACCCGGAGGGCGCCTTCCTGCTCTTCAGCGACATGCCGGGCGACACGCGGCGCCGCTGGGACGAGCAGAGCGGCGTCACCGAGGTGGCCAAGCCGAGCAACAAGGGCAACGGGATGACGCTTGACGCACAGGGCCGCCTGATCGTCTGCGAGCACGTCACGAGCTCGGTCGTGCGGATGGATCCCGATGGAACGGGCAGCGGCCGCGAGGTGCTCGCCACGCATTACGAGGGCAAGGAGCTGAACAGCCCGAACGACGTGATCGTCCACTCGACCGGCGCGATCTACTTCAGCGACCCGACGTACGGCCGGATGCCGGTCTTCGGGATCGAGCGCGAGCAAGATCTCGACTTCCAGGGCGTCTACCGCCTCGCGCCCGAAGGTGGCGACCCGCAGCTCCTCGTGGACGACTTCGTGCAGCCCAACGGCCTCTGCTTCTCGCCGGACGAGTCGCTGCTCTACATCAACGACACCGACCGCGCGCACATCCGGGTCTTCGACGTCGGCGGCGACGGGACGATCTCGAACGGGCGTGTGCTCGCCGACGGCATCGGCACCGGAGACCTCGAGTCCGGCGAGCTCGTCGACGGGATGAAGTGCGACGAGCACGGCAACGTCTGGGTGACGGGGCCGAAGGGCGTCTGGGTCTTCTCACCGAAGGGCGAGCATCTCGGCATCATCGAGATCCCCGAGAACGTCGGCAACCTCCACTGGGGCGGCCCGGACTGGAGCTGGCTGTTCGTACCGGCGTCGTCATCCGTCTACCGGGTCAAAACCAAGACACGCGGCCGCCGCGAGCCGTTCATGAGCTGGAAAAGATGAGCGAGAACGAGAGCGTCACCATCGACCGCAATCGCGCGGCGCTGATCATCCAGGACATGCAGAACGACGTCATGATGGAGGGCGGCGCCTTCGCCGATTCCGGCGCGCCGCAGCACGCGAAGGAGCAAAACGCCGTCGAGAACTGCCGCCGGCTCGCCGAGGCCTGCAGAGGCGCAGGGATCCCCGTGATCCACGTCTGGTACATCGTCGAGGACGGGTCGCGCGGGCTCAAGGTGAACGCGCCGCTCTTCGAGGGTGTCAAGGAGAACAACGCACTCGTCAGGGGCAGCTGGGGTGCGCAGCCGACCGAGGGTCTCGAGCCCCAGGACGGCGACTTCGTCGTCGAGAAGATGCGGATGAACGCCTGGCAGGACACGATCCTCGAGTCGCTCCTGCGTGGGCTCGAGCGCGACCAGCTCATCGTCACAGGCGCCTGGACGAACATGTCCGTGGAGCACACGGCGCGTAACGGCGCCGACAAGGGCTACTTCATGTTCGTGCCCGAGGACTGCTGCTCGACGATGAACGCGGACTGGCACAACGCCTCGATCAACTACGCGCTGCAGAACGTGTCCACGGTGACGAGCTGCGACGCGCTCGTCTCGGCGATCGGCGGCTAACCCGTGAAGACGCGGGCGGCGCTCTTCCACGGCGCCGGGCAACCGCTCGAGGTGCGGGAGATCGAGCTGCGCGAGCCGCGTCCGCACGAGGTGCTGGTGCGGTTGAAGGCCGTCGGCGTCTGCGGCACTGACCTGCACGTCGTCAAGGGCGAGTGGGAACGCCCGAAGCCGATGGTGCTCGGACACGAGGGCGCGGGGACGGTCGAAGCCGTCGGCGCCGAGGTCGACTTGTTGCAACCCGGGGACGCGGTCGTCCTCTCATGGGCGCCGTCGTGCGGAGAGTGCGCGGACTGCCGGCGCGGCCGCCCGGCAGCTTGCATCGAGCTGCAGCGCGCAATCGGCAACGGGACGCTCCTCGACGGCACGACGGGGCTGGCGGCCGACGGCGAGACGGTCTACCGCGGGACGGCGACGGGCGCGCTGTCGGAGCGGCTTACCGTCGACGCGGACGTGGCGCTGCCGCTCGGCGGCGACCTGCCGCTGCAGCACGCGGCGCTGCTCGGCTGTGCCGCGCTCACCGGGGTCGGCGCCGTGCTCTTCCAGGCTCGCCCCGAGCCCGGCTCGGTCGTCCTCGTCGTCGGCGCCGGCGGCGTCGGGCAGTTCTGCGTGCAGGGCGCGCGCATCGCGGGCGCTGCGGAGATCGTCTGCGTCGATCCGCTCGAGGCGCGGCTCGAGCAGGCGGCGCGGCTCGGCGCGAGCCGGACTGCGACGCCCGAGGAGCTGCCGGAGACGTTACGCGGGGTGGCGCCGGACGGGGCCGACGTCGCGCTCGACGCCGTCGGCGCGCCCGAGACCACGTCTTTCTCACTTCGCTGGACGCGAAACGGTGGTCGCACAGTCCTCGTTGGCCTGCCGGCGGCCGGCGAGCGGCTCGACCTCGACCCTGCCGAGTTCGTACGGCGCGAGAAAGAGCTCACGGGATCGATGTACGGCTCCGAGGACCCGCGCCACGCGCTGCCCCTGCTGCTCGAGCATGTCCGCAGCGGCGCGCTGCAACTCGAGCCGCTTGTCGGGCCCACCTTCACGCTCGACGACGTCAACGAGGCCGTCGAGGCGAGCCTCGCGGGCTCGCCCGGGCGCGTCCTGGTGCTGCCTTGACGCGGCGCGAGGAGATACGCGCCGCCGGGCAGCCCGAGCCGCTTAGCCACTACACCGACGCCGTGCGGGTCGAGGGCCCGCTTCTTTTCGTCTCCGGCGTGGTGCCCGTGGACGACGCCGGTCGTCTGGTCGGCGGCGACGACGTCGTCGCTCAGGCGCGGCAGGTGTTCGCGAACATGGACGCCGTCCTGGCTGCGGGCGGCTCGACCTTTGCGGACGTGGTCAAGGTGACTGTGTTCCTCACGGACGTCGACGACCGTGCGCGGATCAACGCGGTGCGCCAGGAGCTCTTCGGCGAGACGCGGTCGGCGAGCACGCTCGTCGAGATCTCCGCGCTCGCGATCCCCGGCGCGAAGATCGAGGTCGAGGCGGTTGCCGTCGTCCCCTGAGTCCGGCGGCGCGCCTCTCGACGGCGTGCGCGTCGTCGACCTCTCCCGCGTCCTCGCCGGTCCCTACGCGACGATGCTGCTCGCCGATCTCGGCGCGGACGTCGTCAAGGTCGAGCGTCCGGGCGAGGGCGACGAGACGCGCTCCTGGGGGCCGCCTCACGCGGGCGGCGAGGCCGCCTACTTCCTGGCCGTCAACCGCGGGAAGCGGAGCGTCGCCGTCGACCTGAAGCATCCCGAAGGGCTCGCGCTCGCGCTCGAACTCTCCGCGGCGGCCGACGTCGTGATCGAGAACTTCCGCCCCGGCGCGGCGGCCCGTCTCGGCCTCGACGCCGCTGCGATCCACGCGCGGAATTCGCGGGTCGTCTACTGCTCGATCACGGGCTTCGGCAGACGCGAGCCGCACGACCGGCCGGGCTACGACTTCATCGTCCAGGCTGAGAGCGGGCTCATGGCGATCACCGGCGAGCCGGACGCACCGCCGACGAAGATCGGCGTCGCGCTCGTCGACGTGCTCACGGGTCTCAACGCAGCGGTTGCGATCCTCGCCGCCCTCCGGCGCCGCGATCTGGGAGGAACGGGCGAGCGGATCGAGATCTCGCTACTCGACTCGGCGCTCGCGGCTTTGGTCAACGTGGCGCAGAACGCCCTCGTCATGGGCGAGGAGCCGCCGCGCTACGGCAACGCCCACGCGAGCATCGTCCCGTATCAGCCGTTCGCCGCGTCGGACGGCTGGATCGCCGTCGCGGCGGCGAACGACAGCCTCTTCGCGCGGCTCTGCGAGGCTCTGGCGCGGCCCGAGCTCGCGACCGACAAGCGGTTCGCCACCAACGCGGCCCGCGTGTTGCACCGCGACGCACTGCTGCCGCTGCTCGAAGAGACCTTCGCCACCCGGCCTGCCGACGACTGGGTCGCGACCCTCGACGCCGCCGGCGTTCCCGTCGGAAAGATCCGCGGCGTGCTGGACGCGCTTCGCACCGCCGCACCGGCGACGGTGCGCGTGAACCATCCCGCGGCGGGCGAGCTCGAGCTAGTCGCGCCGCCTCTCTCCTTCGAGTCGTCGGCCCCGCCCGCCCCTGCCCCGCCCCCGTTGCTGGGCCAGCACACGCGCGAGGTGCTCGCCGAGCTTGGGGTCGACGACGCGCGACTCGCCGCGCTCGAGGAGGCCGGCGTGGTGGCGACGGCCGAGACATAGAATCGTCGCGTGGTCGAGATCGCGTCAGCGCCGGCAGCGGCCGTGCGGCTGAGGGAGCAAGGCCTGCTCCTCGACAAGGGGCACGTCGGCGGCAAGTGGATCGACGCCGACTCCGGCGAGACTTTCGAGGTCGTCGATCCCGCGACCGGCGAGGTGCTCGCGCACGTGCCGCGGATGGGTGTCGGGGAGACGCGCCGCGCGATTGAAGCGGCGGCGGACGCCTACCCCGAGTGGCGCTCGCTGCTCGCCAGGGAGCGGGCGCAGATCCTCCGCCGCTGGGCCGACGCCCTGCTCGAGAACGTCGACGACCTGGCGCTGCTGCTGACGGCCGAGCAGGGCAAGCCGCTCGCCGAGTCCAAGGCCGAGCTCGCTTACGCCGCCTCGTTCTTCGAATGGTTCGGCGAGGAGGCGAAGCGCGTCTACGGGGACACGATCCCGACCTACATGCAGGACCGGCGCGTCGTCGTGCTACGGCAGCCCATCGGCGCCAGCGCCGGGATCACGCCGTGGAACTTCCCCGCGGCGATGCCGGCGCGCAAGGCCGCTCCCGCGCTCGCGGCCGGCAACACGATGGTGCTGAAGCCGGCCGAGCAGACGCCGCTGACGGCGCTCGCGGTGATGAAGCTCGGCGAAGAGGCGGGTCTGCCGCCCGGCGTTCTCAGCGTCGTCACCGGCGACGCCGCGGACGCGCCGACCATCGGCAGCGAGATGACGTCGAACCAGCTCGTGCGCAAGCTCGGCTTCACCGGCTCGACCGAGGTCGGAAAGGTGCTAATGGGGCAGTGCTCGAAGCAGCTGAAGAGGATCTCGCTCGAGCTGGGCGGAAACGCGCCGTTCATCGTCTTCGACGACGCGCAGCTCGACGCCGCGGTCGCCGGCACCGTGCTCTGCAAGTACCGCAACTCGGGCCAGACCTGCATCTCCGCGAACCGGATCCTCGTGCAGGAAGGGATCTACGATGACTACCTCGCGAAACTCGTCGAGGCGGTGGCGAAACTGAAGGTTGGCCCCGGCACCGAGGCGGACGTCGCGGTCGGGCCGATCATCGACGACACCGGTTTCGCGAAGGTGCGCCGGCACGTCGAGAACGCGCTCGAGGGCGGCGCCGTGCTCGTTGCCGGCGGCAAGCCGCACGCGCTCGGCCGCACTTTCTTCGAGCCGACCGTGCTCGTGGACGTCAGACCGGAGATGGCGATGAGCTGCGAAGAGACGTTCGGCCCGGTCGCCGGGATCGCACGCTTCTCGACCGAAGAGGAGGCTGTGCGCGCCGCGAACGACACGCCCTACGGCCTCGCCGCGTACTTCTTCAGCCGCGACGTCGGCCGCATCTGGCGCGTGTCGGAAGCGCTCGACTACGGCATCGTCGGCATCAACACGGGCTTCATCTCGACCGAGGTCGCGCCATTCGGAGGCATGAAGGAGTCCGGCATCGGCCGCGAGGGCTCGAAGTACGGGATCGACGACTGGCTCGAGATCAAGTACCTCGCGATGGCGGGCGTCGACTCGTGATCGTCGAGCAGCGCGACTACCACGTCTTCACCGGCAGGCTGAACGAGCTCGTTCGGCTCTACGCCGAGGAGGGGATCGCGATCCAACAGGAGATCCTCGGCGGCCTGATCGGCGTCTTCACGACCGACGTCGGCGCCCTCTCGACGTACACGAGCCTCTGGGGCTACGACGGCTTCCGCGAGCGGGAGCGGCGGCGGGCGCAGCTCCAGGCGGACGAGCGCTGGCAGCAGTTCCTCGCCAAAATCCAGCCCCTGATCCACACGCAGCAGAACCGGATTCTCGTGCCGACGGCGTTCTCGCCGATCCGATGAACGACGACCTGACCGGCAAGGTCGCGGTCGTCACCGGCGCCGCGCAGGGGATCGGCAACGCGATCGCGCACGGTCTTGCGCAGAAGGGGGCGCGCATAGTCGTGGCCGACCTGCAGAGGCCGGACGAGGCGGCGGCCGAGATCCCGGACGGCGTGGGCATCCAGGTCGACTGCGCGGACGAGGATGCAGTCGAGCGCATGGCCGAGGAGGTCGTCGACCGCTGCGGCGGCATCGACATCCTGATCAACAACGCGGGCCTGTACGCCTCGCTCGCGATGCGGCCGTTCACCGAGATCCCGCTCGAGGAGTGGCGCAAGGTGATGGACGTCAACGTCGCGTCGATGTTCCTCGCCTCCCGCGCGGTCGTGCCCCGGATGCGCGAGCGCGGGGGCGGGAAGATCGTCAATGTCTCCTCCGGAACCGTCTTTCGCGGCGTTCCGTTCCTGCTCCACTACGTCGCCTCGAAGGGCGCGATCGTCGCCATGACCCGCGCGCTCGCTAAGGAGCTCGGCAAGGACGGCATCCACGTCAACTGCGTGGCGCCCGGCTTCACGATGAGCGAGGGCGTGCAGGAGCACCAGGAGGTCGTCCAGGCGCTGCGCGACGTTTCGATCGCGGCCAGGACGATCCAGCGCGATCAGTTGCCCGAGGACGTAGTCGGTGCAGTCGTCTTCCTCTGTACCCCCGCCGCCGACTTCATCACCGGGCAGACGATGGTGATCGACGGCGGCCAGTACTTTCATTGATCCTCGCCCTCTACGACCACCCGGACGGCGTCCAGACGGAGAGCGGCAACCACGTCGTCTACGACCTCGCGCGCGACGAGGCGCAGTTCGGCGCCGCGCAGGTCGAGGGCCACGCGCTGCGCTGGGAGCTCGCCGGGGCCGAGCCGGAGCCGGGCGCGGAGCTCGCCGCCGAGGTCGAGCTCGACCGCGGCCGCGAGTGGGTCGTCCGCTGCGACCGCATCGACTTCCCCCCGGGCGGCGTCGCCTACACGCACACCCACCCCGGGCCTGGGATCCGCTGCCTGCTCTTCGGCTCGATCCTGATCGAGAGCGGCGGGAGCACGCACGCGTACGGCCCGCTTCAGCCGTGGTTCGAGAGCGGTCCGGAGCCAGTCTTCGCCGCGGCGTCCGAGACCGAGGCGACGGCCTTCGTCCGCGTGATGCTGCTTCCTCGCGAGTGGGAGGGGAGGCGGACGATCCGCTACGTCGACCCGGCCGACGAGGACAAGCCGAAGCTCCAGCGGCCGACCATCTTCTTCGACCGCCCCCTCGTCTTGTGACGCGAACCGGTGCGCAGGTGCTCGTCGACCAGCTCGTCGTCCACGGCGTCGAGGCGGCGTTCTGCATTCCAGGCGAGAGCTATATTGCCGTCCTCGACGCGCTGCACGACGCGCCGATCCGACTCGTGGTCGCGCGCCACGAAGCGGGCGCCGCGAACATGGCCGACGCCTACGGCAAGCTCACCGGCCGCCCAGGCATCTGCTTCGTCACCCGTGCGCCCGGCGCCACCCACGCCGCGGTCGGCGTCCATGCCGCCTACCAGGACTCGACGCCGCTGATCCTGTTCGTTGGGCAGGTGCCGCGCGGGCATCGCGGGCGCGAGGCGTTCCAGGAGCTCGACTACGGCCGCATGTTCGGCCAGATGGCGAAATGGGTCGTCGAGGTCGAGGAGGCGGCGGCGTTCCCGGAGGTCGCGGCCCGTGCGCTCCACGTGGCGACCTCGGGCCGCCCCGGGCCGGTCGTGGTCGCGCTGCCGGAAGACGTGCTGAGCGAGACGTCGGACGTCGCGGACGCGGCGCGCTACCATCCCGCCCGCACGACGCTTGCGCCGGAAGACGCCGACCGCGTCCGCGACCTGCTCGCCGAGGCGGAGCGGCCGCTCGTCGTCGTCGGCGGCGGCGGTTGGACGGCGGAGGCCGCGGTCGATCTCCAGGCATGGGCCGAGGCGTCGCGGCTGCCGGTGGCGACCTCGTTCCGCCGTCAGGACTATGTCGACAACACCTCGCCGAGCTATGCGGGCGTGCTGACGATTGGCCACGATCCCGCCCTCGCGAGCCGGCTTCGGGAATCCGACCTGCTGCTCGCGCTCGGAACACGGCTGGGAGAGATCGCTACACGCGGCTACACCACGCTCGAGCCGCCGCGGACGCCGCAGACGCTCGTCCACGTCCACGCCGATCCCAACGAGCTCGGCCGCGTCTACGAGCCGGACCTCCCGATCGTCTCGGGCTCCCCTGAATTCCTCGCCGGGATGCGCGCGCTCGAGCCGCTCAACGGTTCACGCTGGGCCGACTGGACCGCGGCCGCCCACGCCGGCTTCCAGGACTGGCTCTGTCATCGGCCGCGAGCCCGCGGGGTCGATCTCGCCGATGTCCTCGCGCATCTTCGGGAGCGCTTGCCGCCGGACGCGATCGTCACGAACGGTGCCGGCAACTTTACGGTCTGGGTGCATCGCTTCTACACGTTCCGCCGCTACCGGACGCAGCTCTCGCCGTGCTCGGGTGCGATGGGCTACGGCGTCCCGGCGGCGGTCGCCGCGAAAGTCGTCCATCCGGAGCGAATCGTCGTCTGCGTCGCCGGCGACGGGGACTTCCTGATGAGCGGCCACGAGCTCGCGGCGGCCGCGCAGGAGCGGGCACCGATCGTCGTGTTGCTGGTCAACAACGGCATGTACGGAACGATCCGGATGCACCAGGAGCGCCAGTTTCCGGGCCGGGTGATCGGGACCGATCTGGTCAACCCCGACTTCGTCGGGCTCGCGGAGGCGTACGGGGCGCACGCGGAGCTCGTCGAGCGAACCGAGGACTTCGCCGACGCCTTCGAACGGGCGCTCCGGGCCGGTCGAGCAGCAGTCCTCGAACTACGCGTCGACCCGGAGCTGATCACACCACGCGCGACGCTGAGCGCAATCCGCGCCGGCACGGCGTGATCGACGCGACCGAGCTCGCGCTGCGGATCCGGCGGCGCGAGATCTCACCGGTCGAGGCGCTCGCCGAGCACCAGAGCCGCATCGACCGCCTCAATCCGGCGCTGAACGCGATCGTCACCGAGGCACCCGACGCAGAGGAGCGGGCGGGCGCGGCGGAGGCGGCCGTGCTGCGCGGCGACGAGCTCGGCCCGCTGCACGGCGTCCCGTTCACGGTCAAGGACACGTTCGACACCTTCGGCATCCGGACCACGCGCGGCTCCCGGCTCTTCGCCGGCTACGTCCCCGAGCGGGACGCGACGGTCGTCTCGCGTGCGAAGGCTGCCGGCGCCGTCCTACTGGGAAAGACGAACACGCCCGAGTTCGCGCTCTGGTGGGAGACGGCGAACCTCGTCTTCGGGCGCACATCGAATCCGCACGACCGGCGGCGGAGCTCCGGCGGCTCGAGTGGCGGCGAGGCGGTGGCCGTCGCCACCGGCATGTCGTCGCTCGGGCTCGGCAGCGATCTCGGCGGCTCGATCCGGCTGCCGGCGCACCACTGCGGGATCGTCGGGCTCAAGCCGACCCACGGTCGCGTCCCGCTGACTGGGCACTTCCCGGAGACGCTCTTCCGCTTCACCCACGCTGGCCCGCTCGTCCGCAGCGTGCGAGACGTCGCGCTCGCACTGGCGGTGCTCGAGGGACCGGACGGCGCGGACTGGTACGCCATGCCGCTGCCGCCCGCAGCTCGGGACGACGCGACACTTCGCGTCGGCTGGACGCACACGGCGTTCGGCGCCGTCGAGGACGAGATCGCGTCAGCCATCGAGCACGCAGCGCGCGCCCTTGCCGATTCCGGAGCCGTGGTCGAGCCGGCCGAGCCGGCGGGGTTCGCGGACGTCGATGCGAACGCGCTCACGCTCCAGCTCTACGGCGTGGAGGCCGGCGCCTACTTCGACGAGCTCGTCGGCGATCGCCGGAGCGATCTCCACCCGGCGATGCAGCAGCGCCTCGACCTGCCCCGGGCGACCCTGGCCGAGTACGTCGCGGCCGAGGCTGCGGTCGAGCGGCTGCGCCGTGATCTCGCCTCGTTCTTCCGCCGCTACGACGTCCTCCTCTGCCCGACCGCACCGGTGGTGGCACCGCCGCACGATGCCGAGGAGATCCGGATCGGCGGCGCCGCCTTCGCGCCTCGCGTCTCGATGCGGGCGACGATCCCGTTCGACCTCACGGGCTCGCCCGCGCTCACGGTGCCTTTCACTCGCAGCCTCGAGGGGCTGCCGATCGCGGTCCAGCTGGTCGGGCGGCGCTTCGAGGACGAGACCGTGCTCCGCGCGGGCGCCGCGGTCGAGGCTGCCGCGTCCTAGACGGCCGTCTGTGCCGGCTGCGTAACGTCGGTCGGCTTGCCGCCGATCCCCCATTGCTTCGGCGACAGGCCTTCCACGAGCACCCACGTGTGGTCGCGGATGTCGTCGCCGATCACATCGCAGATCGCGTCCGTCATCTTCTCGATCACCTTCGGGACGACCTCGTCGTTGATGCGACGGTCGTACAGCTTCACCTCGATCAGCGGCATCGCGCCTCCTTCGGGTTGGGTCACGCGACCCTAGTAGAGTCGTGATGTGGCAGGGGAACTCGGCGCGGTCGGCGAGGGCCTCTTCGAGATCGGGCTCGACAAAGGGGACACCGGGCCGCTGCGCCGGGGCTATGGCGGAGACGTCGCGAACGTCTGCGTGATGGCGGCGCGGGCTGGGATCGGCGCGCGGCTGGCCGCCCGCGTCGGCGCCGACGCTCTCGGTCGCGCGCTCCTCGCATTCTGGGGCGCTGAGGGCGTCGACGTCGGGCACGTGCGGATCGAGGCAGGCGCGCCGACCGGGATCTACGTCAACGAGCGGACGCCCGGCAACGCGCACCGCTTCGACTACCACCGGCGCGGCTCTGCGGGCAGCCTGCTCGCACCGGAGGACATCGCGCCGGCGTTTATAAGCGGTCTCGCCGTCCTGCACACGAGCGGGATTTCGCTCGCTGTCGTCGGCGCCGCGACCACTGCGGCCGCCGAACAGGCGCGGGCGGCCGGCGCGCTGATCTCGTTCGCCGTCAACCACCGCCCTAACCTCGACGGCGACCCCGAGGCGGTGCTCGCGGCGGCGCGCGGGGCGGATGTCGTCTTCATCTCGGCGGAGGAGGCTGAGCTGCTGCTGGAGACCTCGGCGATCGACGAGGTGCGAGGAGCGCTTGGGCACGACCCAAGCGAGCTCGTCATCACCCTCGGCGCCAACGGAGCCGCCATCGCCGCCGGCAGCGAGGTGCTGACGATCCGCGCGCCGGCGGTCGATGCCGTCGACGCGGCCGGCGCGGGTGATGCGCTTGCCGGCGCCTACCTCGCCGCGCGGATTCGCGGACTCGACCCCGAACCGGCGCTGCGCCGCGGGGTCGCCGCAGCTGCGCTTTCCTGCCGCGCATTCGGCTGCGCCCTGTCATATCCGGCCGGTGCCGAGATCGAGGCGCTCGCGGAGAGGCTCGCATGAGCTCGATCGTCGCGATCGCGGCCCAGCGGGTCGTCCCGGTCGTCCGTTGCGGCGACGCCGAGGACGCGGTCTTGACGGCGCGCGCGGCCGGCACCGGGGGCATGCGGGTCGTCGAGCTGACGCTGACGACGCCGGACGTCCACCAAGCCCTCCGCGAGCTGCGCAGCGTCGGGCTCGTGCTCGGGCTTGGAAGCCTGCTGGATGCAGCCGACGTCGCGCCTGCGGTCGAGGCCGGTGCCGAGTTTGTCGTCACGTTTGGCTGCGTCCCGGACCTCGTCGCCGCGGCTCGCGAGGCGTCGGTGCCCGCCGTGCAAGGCGCGCTGACGCCGGGGGAAGTCCTCGCCGCGCACGTGGCTGGTGCGGACGCAGTCAAGGTCTTTCCGGCGCGAGCGGTCTCGCCGGCGTATCTCGGCGACCTCCACTCCGTCCTGCCGGACGTCCGGCTAATGCCGACGGGCGGCATCGAGCTGGGCGACGTCCGGCCGTGGCTCGACGCCGGAGCCTGGGCCGTCGGGCTCGGCAGCGCGCTCGGCACCGTGGCGGCTGTCGGCGCCGGCGAGGTCGAGCGGCGTTGCCGCGCGGCGCTCCAGGTTGGATGTGGGAGGTGAGCGCCCGCCTAACGTTGTAGGGTCGCCCTGGGTGACGGGGTTCCGACTTCCGCGGCTCAACCGACGGCAGGTACCGCTGCTCGTCGTGGGAGCGGCGGTCGTCTTCGCGCTCGCCTACGTGCTCCTCATCGCGCAGAAACCGCCGGCGACAGGCGGCGGCAACTGGCGTACGACCACGTTCGGCTCAGCGGTCGACGACCCCGGCTCGTTCTTGAGGATCTTCCTCGACTCGATCACGTTCGCCGGCGCCCTGTTTATTGTCGCCAGCGGGTTCGCGCTGATCTTCGGGCTCATGCGTGTCGTGAACATGGCCCACGGCGCGTTCTACCTTCTGGGGGGTTACATCGCCTACGAGATCCAGCAGGCGATGACCGGTCAGGGCTTCGCGATCCCGACGTCCCAGGTGAACACGTGGGAGTGGGTCGTCCCGCTCCTCGTCGCGGCACCCTGCATCGCTTTTGTCGGCTTCGTCACACAGCAGGGACTCCTGCGCTGGAACCAGGGTCAGGAGCTTCGCCAGGCGCTGATCACGATCGCGATCTCGGTGATCGTCGCCGACCAGATCATCGCTCACTTCCCGCGTGCGACTTCCACGGTCGCGCAGAAGTTCGGCGGCAACGCCGTCAGCCTCAGCTGGCCCGGCTGGACCGACCGGTTCGTCAACCTCCACGTCGCGGGCGTCCACTACTCGCTCGCCCGGCTCGTCATGCTCGGGCTTGGGATCGCGGTCGGTCTCGCCCTGTGGCTGTGGCTCTACCGGACGAAGACGGGCATGGTCATCCGCGCCGGCGTCGACGACCAGAAGATGACGTCGGCGCTCGGGATCAACATCCAGCGCACTTTCGCGATCGCGTTCGTGCTCGGCTCGGCACTCGCTGCATTCGGCGCCGTCGTCTGGGCCTCCCAGGCGAACATCGCGGCCGGACAGGACGGACAGTGGCTGCTCAACTCGCTCGTCGTTGTGATCGTCGGTGG
>Ga0066675_10000436_pt1 | contig 16016 bp, 9 predicted proteins | sample GraSoiAngelo_124_FD_62295 | JGI IMG/M metagenome (GOLD analysis project Ga0066675, IMG submission 62295) | Grasslands soil microbial communities from the Angelo Coastal Reserve, California, USA - 14_0927_05_20cm | ecosystem: Environmental > Terrestrial > Soil > Grasslands | place: USA... | reverse complement strand
TGACGATCGACACGTTGGGCGACGCGGTGACCCGCGCACTCGGCCCGCGGCTCGTCGCCCTGGTGCTGTACGGATCGGCGGCGCGCGGCACCCACGTCCCCAAGCGGTCCGACGTGAACACGCTGCTCATCTGCGACGCGGTGGACGGAGCGCTGTTCGACGCCCTGGCGCCGGTGGTGCGCGCCTGGACGAGATCCGGTCACCCGGCTCCGCTCATCCTCACGGAGCGGGAATGGCGCGAGTCGGCGGACGCGTTCCCGATCGAGTACGAGGACATGCGCGAGGCGCACCGGGTGCTCGCCGGGCGCGATCCGTGGCCCGGCATCCGGATCGAGCGCGACCATCTGCGCCGCCAGCTCGAGCACGAGCTGAAGGGCAAGCTGGTACGGTTGCGCCAGGCGTACGGCGCCCTGTGGGCCGAGCCGAAACGTCTCGCGGAGGCGATCGTAGGGACCGCGCCGGGTTTCTTCACGATGCTGCGGGCGTTGCTGCGGCTCGCGGGTCGACCGGTGCCGGCCCGTCCCGAAGCGCTGGTGGGCGCCGCGGCGACGCTGATCGGCTTTGCCGCGGGCGACCTGGCGCCGCTCATCCGCCACGCCGAAGGAGGGCCGGCCCTGCGGCTCGAGGGAGGAGCCCGGGATCCGCTGGTGGCGGCGTATCTCGCCGCGGTGGCGGGGGCCGCGGAGTATGTGAACAAACAGGGCTAACCGAGGTCTGCATGTCCCCACCCTGAAGGGTGGGCCTAGGGAGGCACAACGCTCACGCGTGAGCCATGTGCTTCAGCAGAGTGCGGTGCCGGGCCCAGGCTTCAGCCTGGGAACATCGGGGACGACTCTGACAGTCGGCAACACTCTTACAGGAGTGATCCGTACGTGGCTACGAGAGAGCGCAGGTGGGGATACGCGGTTGTTCTGCTGGTCGTCCTCGCGACCGGTTGCGGCTACAATACGATCCAGACGTATGACGAGCAGGTGAACGCCGCGGCGTCACAGATCAAGGTGCAGCTGCAGCGGCGCGCCGATCTCATCCCCAACGTGGTGGAGACGGTGAAGGGCTACGCCAAGCAGGAGCAGACGGTGTTCACGGAAGTGGCGGAGGCGCGCGCCCGGCTCGCCGGGGCGGTGCAGAGCGGCAACCTGCAGCAAATGGCGGAGGCGAACACCGCGCTGACGGCGCCGCTCGGCCGGCTGCTGGCGATCGCCGAGAGCTATCCCCAGCTCAAGTCCAACGAGAACTTCCGGGCGCTGCAGGATCAGCTCGAGGGAACCGAGAACCGCATCGCGGTCGCGCGTCAGGATTACAACGAGGCGGTGAACCGCTACAACGCCTATATCCGGAGCTTCCCGCAGGTATTGACCGCCAAGGTGTTGGGCAAGGGGCCGCGCCCGTACTTCGAGCTCGAGACGCCGGGGGCGGCGCAGGCGCCCAAGGTGGACTTCTCGAAGTAGTTGGGTTCAGCGCGACCCGGACTGGGTCCAGATGACGATCGTGCCGCATTGGTTGTCGGTGCGCAGAAACTGAATGGGCGTTTCCGACAGCGTGCGGTAAATCTCGATGCGCATGATCCCGACCGCCGGCATGTCGAGACTGGTGGAATTCGATGCCTCGAACCCGTCCACGACGAAATCTGGTCTGCATTCCCGCGGGGCGCGGGCCATGCGCACGGTGCAGCTCGAAGAGCCACGGCACACGAGCCGTACGCCCGGAACGGTCCGGAACAGATCACCGAGCGTGCGGGGCCTGGCCTGCTGAATTTTGTCCTCTGTGATGAAGTATCCTCTTCCCGCCGCGCGACGTTGCTCAAACTCTGTAGCCCGCCGCTCGACCGCGACCGGCTCGAGCTCCACGGCCAGCGGCTCGAGCTCGAAGTCTTGGGAGCGGGTTTCGCGGTCCTCTAGTGGAATGACCCACGAGCCGGCGGCGTAGCCCGGTGCGCTCACCTGCACCACGTACGTACCAGCGGTGAGCCCCTCCTTCCGAAAACGGCCGTCACCATCGACGGCCGTTTGATAGTTGGCGCCGAGCAGCACCACGCGCGCGCCGGCGACTGCGCGATGGGATTGATGGTCGACCACACGCCCGACCAGCGTCGCGGCGGCCGGCGAAGCGGGTGGGATCGTCTGGACGAGTGTGGCAGAGGCGTGCAGCAGGGACAAGAGTCGCAGTGGCATATGTCGCTGAGCCCGAGGGCTAACCCTTCAAAAGGTAATACGATTGACCTGTTGCGTCATCGCAGCAACCGTAGCCATGCGTGGCTACCACGCAACACTCGATGTCGTAACTTGCCCGACGTCACGCAGGGGCGCCGGCCACAGCTTGACAGATAACACACACAGGCATGGCGTGTAATCTGCAGGCCTGACGCCGAGCCAGCTACAACCGTCCGAGCGACCCATGTCCGTCACGCTCGAGCTGCGCGGTCTCGCGCGCACACAAGTCTGCTTGCAAGCCGGTCGCGTCCGCCTTGGGGCGCGACGCGTTCTCCGGACGTCCGGTCGCCCGCTTCCGCTTCCACATCGCTCATCGCTCACTTGGGGACTCCGCGTATGACCATACCACGTCGTGGACATTGGTGTCGTGTCGGGCCGTGGACCGTGTTGCTCGCGTGCGCGGCGGGAAGCGAGGCCAGGGGACAAGAGGCGGTGGTGCGCGGCCACGTGATCGACGACCGCGGCGAGGCGCTCCCGGCGGCCACGGTGCAGATACCCGAGCTGAGTGTCGGCGCGTTCACGAACAGCGCCGGCGTGTACACCATCGTGATTCCTCCCGCGCGGGTGTCCGGGCAGACAGTGACCCTGCGTGTCCGCACCATCGGCCACAAGCCGGTCGTGCTCCGACTGACGCTCACCCCCGGAGATCACTCGCAGGACGTTACGCTCGCGACCGACCCGAACCTGCTGGAAGAGGTCGTGGTGACCGGTGTGCAGGAAGCCACGGAGCAGATCAAGGTTCCGTTCAGCGTGACCCGGGTCGATGCCTCGAAGATGCCGGTGGCGGCGGAGGACCCCCTGCGCCAGCTGCAGGGGAAGGTCGCGGCCAACATCGTGTCCAACAGCGGGCGGCCCGGCTCGCAGCCGTCGGTGCTGCTGCGAGGGCCCACGTCGATCAATGCCACGGGCCGCGGGCAGGATCCCCTGTACATCGTGGACGGCGTCATCATCAACGGCGCTTTGCCCGACATCAATCCCGGAGACATCGAGCGGGTCGAGGTCGTGAAAGGTGCGGCCGGCGCATCGTTGTACGGCGCGCGGGCGGGCAATGGCGTCATCAACATCACCACGAAGAGCGGACGGGGCGCGCCGGATGGCGTGGCGTTCACCGTGCGCAGCGAGGAGGGTGTCAGCGACATCGAGCGGGACTTCGGCCTCGCGCACTTCCAGCCGCTCGTGATGGACGAGACCGGCACGCGGTTCTGCCAGTTCGTGTCCGGGCAGCCCCTGTGTGCGACGACGTTCAACTACGCCGCGGAGCAGGCGCGCATCAATAATCAGCCGGGTGACTTCGCCGGACCGCCCAAGGGGTTCCCGATCGATCCGGGTTCGACCCTGTCGGCGACCGCGCCGGGCTACTCCGGCGATCCCCGGCGCGAGCGGTTCCAGATCGCCCCCTGGCCCGGTACGAACTACAACGCCGTGGCACAGACGGTCGATCCGCACGTGTACGCCAGCAACAGCGTCGACTTGCGAGGGGGATACGGATCCACCCGCTATTACGCCAGCGCGGCCAGCATCAGCGAGCCCGGGGCGATCCGGTATCTCCAGGGCTTCCGGCGCTACTCGTTCCGCGCCAACGTCGACCAGGCGATCGGCTCGCAGTGGAACATCGGCCTGCGCACGGCCTACAGCCGCAGCACGCAAGATGGGCTCAACCAGGAAGGCGGCGGCCAGGCGTTCTTCCGGCTCACCCGCGTGCCGGCGATCGTGAACGTGGAGCAGGTCGATACCCTGGGGCGGCTCTACATCCGCCCCAACCTGCAGGGCGGCGGCTCGCAGAACGAGAACCCACTGTACTCGCTGCAGAACACCCAGCGCTCGGACGTCACCAATCGCTTCATCGGCGGGCTGACGCTGCAGTACAGCCCGGCGAGCTGGTTCAACCTCCAGGGGGACGTCGGGTACGACCGCCGCAACGTGGATTTCACGCAATTCAACGACAAGGGGTTCCGCACGACCACCAGCACGCCGGCGACGAACGGCGGCTCGATCTTCGAAGGCTCCACCGGCCAAGAGGCGCTTGATGCGAGCCTGAACGCCACGTTCCGGCATCAGTTCCGCTCCGATCTCCAGGCGCGGTGGAGCTTGCGGTACCTGTACGAGCAGCGGGACAGCACCATCCCCGTGGGTCAGGGAAACACCCTCGCGGTCAAGGGCGTGACCTCGCTCGGGAACGCCACGCTCAACGCGGCCGTGAACTCAGCGACCACGAGCGTTCGAGGGATCGGTCTCTTCGCCGGTATGGCGGTCGACTACAAGGACCGCTACGTGCTCGAAGGTCTGGTCAGGCGGGACGGCAGTTCCTTGTACGGCGCCAACCACCGGTGGCAAACCTTCGGGCGCGCGTCGGGCAGTTGGCTCGTGATGCGCGAGCCGTGGTGGCCGATCCATCAGATAAGCGAACTGAAGTTGCGGGGCTCGTATGGCACCGCCGGCGGCTTGCCGCCGTTCGTGGCCCAATACGAGACGTTCACGCTCACGAACGGCGTGATCGCGCTGGCGGTGCTGGGGAACCGCAACCTGAAGCCCGAGGTGCACCACGAGCTGGAGCTGGGCGCTGACCTGGAGCTGTTCGGCCGCTTCGGGCTCTCCGCCACCTACGCGCGCTCGCGGATCGAGAACCAGATTCTGCCGGTCGTGGTGCCGTCGTCCACCGGGTACACGAGCCAGTGGCAGAACCTCGGCACGCTGCTCAACATCTCGCACGAGCTGTCGCTCAACCTGCCGTTGGTGCAGCGTCCCGACGTCTCGTGGTCGATGAGCTTCGTGTACGACCACAACCGCTCCTGGGTCGCCAAGCTCGGCGTGCCGCCGTTCTTCCAGGGGACGATCCTCCAGGGCACCGGCTCGATGTTCCAGATCAGAGAAGGTGAGCTCTACGGTACGATCTACGGACACCAGTTCCTCACCAGCTGCAGCCAATTGCCGGCGCCGTTCAACACGCAATGCGGCCCCGGCCAGGCGTTCCAGCGGAACGACGAGGGCTGGATCGTCTGGGTAGGCGCCGGCAACAACCCCGGCATGGGCATCACCAACAACCTGTGGGAAACGCAGCTTCCCGCGTCGCAGGGCCCGTGGGGCGTGGCCATGAATTGGGGGATGCCGATCCTGCTGCGCGGCGACCCGAACAACGCCCAGGCGGCGCGCGTGGTGGCGCTCGGCCATGCCCTGCCCGACTTCCGCTTCGCCGTGACCCAGAACCTCCAGTGGAAGCGCGTGACGCTGTATGCGCTCGTGGATGCCTCGATCGGCCAGGACGTCTGGAACCAGGGGCTGCATTGGGCGCACCTCGACTTCCTGTCGAACGACGTAGATCAGGTGGGGAAGTCGGTCCAATCGGCCAAGCCGATCGGCTACTACTACCGGGCGCCCGCGGTGGACGGGTTCAGCGGGCTGGGCGGGCTCTACGACCAGCTGATGCCGAACAACTACTCGGTGGAGGACGGGAGCTACGCCAAGCTGCGCGAGCTGATGCTGTCGTATCACGTCGGCAAGATCGGCGGCGTGGGGGATTGGGGGGTCAGCGTCGTGGGTCGCAACCTGTTCACGATCACGGGCTATCGTGGGTTCGACCCGGAGATCGGCATCGGGACGTTCGCGCCCCAGCCCGGGCTCTCGCTCGGCAGCAGCGGCGGGCAGTCCGCATCGGGCGCGATCAACGCCGTCGACGCGTTCTCGTTCCCGAACACGCGCAGCTTCACCGTCGGGCTCACGACCAGCTTCTAGGTCTTAGCGATCAGGGGGAGCGATGGGCAAGCTTCGTCACGTCGTTTGCGCCGTACTGACGGTGACCTGGACAGCCTGCACGGATCCGTTGGCGGTCACGAATTCCAACCAGCCCGACCGGGGCCGGGTGTTCAAGAACCCGGCGGACCTCGAGCAGTTCGTGTCCAACATCTACACGAACGTGCACCAGGGGACCCTCGGTGGGGCCGCCGTGCTCGACGGAGGTGCCAACGACGCGCTCCAGCCCCAACTGCTGGTCGGGGGAATGGAGAATGTCTCCGGTCTCGCCAACTTCGCCATGGGGCCACGTGGGAATATCCCGCGTACCGGTATCCCGAACACCCGCGGGTCCACGGGGAACGCTGGGAACTACCGCGACTGGGTCGTGGAGCATCGGGCGGCGCGCATGGGGGCGCTGGCGATCTCGGCGCTCGGCAAGTTGACCCTCGGTTCGGCCGGCCGCGACGCCCGCGCGCGCGCCTTCGCACGCTTCGGCCAGGGTGTGGCGCTCGGCAACCTGGCGCTGGCGTACGACTCCGCGTCGATTCTCACCGAGAACGACAACCCCGAGGCCGACGCCGCCGTGGTGGTGCCGTTCTCACGGTACCGGGACGTGATGACCCAGGCGCTTGCGTATCTCGACTCCGCCATCGCGATCGCCACCGCGACCCCGGGCGGGTTTCCGTTGCCGAACACCTGGATCAACGGCAACGCGCTCACCGCGACGCAATTCATCCAGTTGTGCCATTCCTACAAGGCGCGGTTCCGCGCCAACGTCGCTCGCACTCCGGCCGAGCGGGACACCGCGGCATGGGGCGCGATCATCGCGGACGCGAATGCCGGCATCACGGCGGACCTCCAGATCACGATGCTCCCGCCGCCCGCCGGCGGCTGGGACATCTCCTGGATGATCCAACACTTTGCCACCGGCTCCGCCAACTGGCACCAGATGTCGCAGTTCTGGCTCGGCATGGCCGACACGTCCGGAGCCGCGGACACGTCCAAGGGGTATGACCATTGGCTGAACACGGCACCGGGGCAGCGCGTGCCGTTCGTCGTCGTCACCCCGGATCGACGCCTCCCGCAAGGCACCACGCGGGGGGTGCAGCAGACCAACTCGCCGACCCCGACCGCACCGCTCGCGTTCAGCGCCACGCCCTACTTCCGCAACCGGCCGACCGGCGAGGACCAACCGGGCGACCCGCTCGGTATCTCGCAGTACGATTTCTACCGCTCTCGCGCGTTCGTCAACGCGACGCGCACTGGACCGTACCCGGTGATGACGGCGGCCGAGATTCGCCTGTATGCCGCCGAAGGACAGCTCCGGCTCGGCAACGTGGCGGCGGCGGCCGCCCTCATCGACGTGTCGCGCGTCGGCAATGGAAAGCTGAAACCGCTCGCCGGGGTGATCACGGATTCGCTGATGCCCGTCCCCGGCATGGACAGCGTCTACGTGGCGGGCAGCCGTTCCTGTGTACCGCGCGTTCCGGATGCCTCAGCGGGCTACAAGCGTGCCAAGTGCGGCACCATCTGGGATGCCCTGAAGTGGGAATACCGCATGGAGACGGCCTACACGGGCTATGGGATGTGGTTCTTCGCCGGGCGGGGTTGGGGAGACCTGCCGCAGTACACCGCGTTGAATTGGGCCGTGCCGTATCAAGAGATGGACGCGCGCCGGGAAACGTTCTACGGCGTGGGCGGCCAGGGCGGTCGTGACGCCGCGGGCCCGGGGAACTACGGACTGTTCAGCGGCGGCGTGTATTAGCCGTGCGAGGAACGCGAACACGCCGCGCATTGGCTTCGGCCCTGCTGCCCGCGTTGATCGCGGGCTGCTACGGCTATGCGCCGCTCGCCACGCTCGATCCCGTGCCCCAGACCCGGGTTGCGCTCGTGCTTTCGGACGAGGGTCGGGTAGGAGCCGGCCCGGTGATGGGGCCGGGCGTCGCCCGCGTGGAGGGGGCGCTGCTTGGGTCGACGGATAGCGACTACACATTGCGCATCCTCGGAGTGACCGACATCCGGGGTCGGGACAGTCGCTGGAGCGGAGAGAGCGTATCGCTCCGGCGGACCTGGGTCGGTAATGCGTACGAGCGCCGCTTCTCGAAGCCGCGAACGTATGTCCTGGTCGGCGCACTCACGGCGGGGTTCGTGACGTTCGTCGCGACTCGACATCTGTTCGGTGGCGGGTCGCTGGCGGAGTCGGGCAGCGGGGGCGGGGGCGGCAACCAACAGTGAGACCATTCTCGAACGGCGAGTTCATCATGACCGCGATCGGGCGTTCGGCTTTTCTCGTGTCCTTCTGTCTTCTCGCGGCGGTCGCGTGCAGCCGCGACGCGACGTTCACCGAGCCCATTCCGCCTAACGCGGCGATTCATTGGGTCGAAGCCGTCCCCGACACGATGCAAGAGGACATGCGCGTCATCGATATGGTGTCGAACGCCGGGTTGTACGACGCGGACTTCCGCGGCTCGACGATGTTCTACCAGGGGATCCAGGCAGGGTCGCGGCACATTCGCATTTTCAACAGTAGCCAGGACGTGGTCATCGCTCAGCAGGTGCTGGTCGACACCACGATCACGTTCGCCGGGTCCGACAGCGTCACTTTCGTTCACATGGGCTTCGCGCGCCCCGGCTCGACGCCGGCGCGCCAGGTTCGGTTGTTTACCGACAAGGCCGGCGACCCCGGCGCCGGAAACGTCGCCGTCCGCGTGATCCACGCCGGGGCGGGACTGGGCGACCTCGATGCGTTTCTGATCCGGCACGCGCAGGACACGGCGGCGCTCGGCAGTCCGATCGCGACGAGCGTCGCATACGGCGTCTCCAGCGGCTACTCGGCCGTCGCCGCCGACACGGGCAGCCAGGCGCTGCAAGTCGTCGTGACGGCGACCGGTACGACGGCACCGATCCTCGCGAGAGTGTCCCTTCCGGCCGGCCAGGTGGTCGATACCGTGACTCACGTGAACGCGATCGCTGGTGGCCGGATCGTTGGTTCCGTGATGACTGCGGTGATTGTGCCGCGCTCCGTGGCCGGGAGCATGGCGCCGCAAGCGTTCACCACACCGAGCGCGATCATTCTGGTCGATCGGCGCCCGCCGGACCGGTACTGAGCAGAGCTGCACCGGGCGCAGGCAGCCGGACTGTTGCACGGCTGTTGCGTGCATTCAACGCGGTTCGTTCGATGGCGTCGCGTCGTCGCATCACGGCCCGCCGCCGGCTCGGAGAGCGACCGTCGGACCGCTGGTCGCACACGGAAAGATTTCCCCGTCGCTAGTGCCCGCGCGGCGTCCCTCCCCTACGTTGGACCTGTCCGTCGCTGCGGGCGAAGCCACGCCCGCGAGACGGAACGGGTGTTGCGGACGTTGATCGGTGCTTCACGCGGCACCGTCCTGCCCTCCCCAGCCGTTGGGCAGCGGTGCGGCTCCCAGATGACGGACACGAAGGTCGCGCCGCGCGGCCCAGCTCGAACACAGGGCTCGGCGGCCCAGCGCGCGTTCCCCGTTCCGACACCGGTTGCTCGACCGGTGTCGCCTCAGCTCGGGAGGTCTCATGAGCCGTCGCTTCGTTCCCTCGATCCTCCATGGCGGGCTCCTCCTGGTCGGGCTGTCCCCCGCGCTCGCTCGTGCGCAGCAGGTGACGACGGTATCCGGGCGCGTGACAGCCGCGGTGGGAGGCGCGCCCCTCGCCGGCGCGGCTGTGACCATTCCGACGCTGCGCATTGGCGCGGCTACCGACGCCGAGGGCAGGTATCAGTTCGCCCTGCCGGCTAGCGCCACCGGTGAGGCCACGCTGACTGCTCGCCGTATCGGCTATGTGACGCGCTCGGTTCGGCTCACGCTCACGGGCGGGTCTATGCAGATGGACCTCGCGCTCGAGTCCTCGGCGGTCGAGCTCACCGCGGTCATCGTCACGGGCCTGGGCGGGGCGAGAGAGCGGAGCACACTGGGCACCGCGTCTCAGCAGGTGGGCGCGGCGGAGCTCAACCAGACCCGCGCGCAGAACGTCGTCCAACAGCTCCAAGGCAAGGTGTCCGGAGTCCAAATCACGGGATCGGGCACTCAGGGCGGCTCGACCAACATCATCATCCGAGGACAGAACTCGATTACGCAGAACAACCAGCCGTTGTTCATCGTGGATGGTGTCCCGGTCTCGAACGCGGACCGCGGCGGCGATCGCGGCAGCGGATTTGATTACGGCAACGTCATGTCCGACCTCAGTCCGGATGACGTCGAGACGGTGAACGTGCTGAAGGGTCCGAATGCGGCGGCCCTGTATGGCTCGCGCGCCGCGAACGGTGTGGTCCTGATCACGACACGGAAAGGCAGTAACAGCGGCGGTAGGATGCGGACCGAGCTGAACACGAACGTGACGTTTGAGAGCCCCTCCATCGTCCCTCAGTGGCAGAACCAGTATGGTCAAGGCGCGGGCGGCGCGTTCTCCTGGGTCGACGGATCCGGCGGCGGGGTGAATGACGGCGCCGACCAGAGTTGGGGACCGAAGCTCGACGGCCGGCCGATCTGCCAGTTCACGAGCCCCGGTGCCGGGACGTCGAGCTGCACGCCGACGCCGTGGGTCGCGCATCCCGATAACATGGATGCGTTCTTCCGTACCGGCCTCACCGTGTCCAACACGGTGGGTGTGAGCGGTGGAAGCGACCGCGCCTACGGGCGCATCTCGCTCGGGGGAGACAACGTGAACGGCGTCCTTCCCGATAATGAGTTCCGGCGCCGCACGGCCAGTCTCAGCGGCACCTTCCACGCCAGCGATCGGTTCACCGCGGACGGGTCGGTGCAGTACACGTACAACAACGGGAAGAATCGCCCCGGAACGGGCTACTGGGGTCGTAATCCGCTGGAGAACTACATCTGGCTGGGTCGGCAAGTGGACTTTCACGCGCTGGCGGATTACGCCGGCAAGACCGGAGCGACGAACGGGGGACCCGCCACCCGCGAGTTCAACTGGAACTACAACTACCACAACAATCCGTTCTGGCTGCAGGAGCAAAACCCGGTCGTCGACCGGCGCGACCGGATCATCGGATCGGTGGCCGCGCACTACAAGATCGCGGAGGGTGTGAACGCGACTCTGCGGACGGGCTCCGACATCTACCGACTCGGAATCGAGGAGGACTTCGCGCGCGGGGAGCTGGCGTTTATCAACCAGGCGTACGCCGGCGGCTTCCGGTTCAGAAACGACTACCGAAACGACAACAACACCGATCTGACGGTCACCGGCGATCGCCGGCTGACCAGTTGGCTCCAGGTCAGCGCGGTCGTCGGTGGCAACACCCGGCGCGAGTACTTCCACGCCGACAGCCAGCAGACCGCGGGCATCGTGGTGCCGGACATCTACAATCCGGCCAATGCCGCTATTGCGCCGACGATCGGTCAGCGAATCGAGCGGCGTTGGGTAAACAGTTTGTACGGCTCCGCGGCATTTACCTTTTTCGACTGGTGGACCGTCGAGGGCACCGGACGCAACGATTGGTCGTCCACCCTTCCGACCAACGCGCGATCGTACTTCTATCCGTCGGTCAACACGTCGGTGTTGCTGACCGACGCGCTTCCGAGTCTGCGGAGCCGGGTGCTCTCCGCCGTCAAGCTGCGCGCGGCCATTGCCCGCGTCGGTAACGACGCCCCCGTCTACGCGCTCACGCCCGTCTATCTCGGAAACGCGAACAAGTTCAACGGGCAGCCGCAGTTCTCACTGGACCCCGCGTTGACCAATGCCGCGTTGAAGCCGGAGATCACCCGCTCGGACGAGGTGGGCGCTGAGCTGGCGTTGTTGGAGAACCGGGTGACCCTGGACGCCAGCTGGTATCACAAGTCGACGCGCAATCAGATCTTCAACGTCCAGGTCCCGCCGACCACCGGTTTCACGTCGCGGTGGATCAACGCCGGGGAGATCAGCAACCGCGGGATCGAGGCGCTGCTGACGCTGACTCCCGTGCAGTCGCCGGGCGGCGTCACGTGGACGTCGACCATGAACTTTGCCCACAATCACAGCGAAGTGGTCGACCTGTCGCCGGGCGTGAGCACGATCGTACTCGGAAACGGGCTGTTCGGCGACGTCACGATCGAGGCCCGCAAGGGCGAACCGTACGGGACGATCCGCGGCAATCCGTTTTCCCGCGACTCGGCGGGCAACATTCTCACCGACGGTGGCAAACCCATCCCCGGTCCGTTCTCAGTACTGGGCAACATCCAGCCGGATTGGACGGGGGGCTGGGCGAACCAGGTGAGCTACCGGCGTTTCTCTTTGGGCGTGCAATTCGACGTTCGTCACGGAGGCAAGATCGTGAGCCTCACGAACTACCTCGGAGACTATGCGGGAACGCTGGGGAGCAGCCTCCGAGGCCGCGAGAAGGACTGGAACGATCCTGGGATCCTGGTGAAGGGCATCGACGTCAACACCGGCCAGCCGAACACGACCAGGGTCACCGCGGAGACCTATTTCCAGAGCCTGTTCCACCTGATAGAGCCGTACATCTACGACGGCAGTTACGTGAAGCTCCGCGAGCTGCGCCTGTCCTTCGAGCTGCCCGCTAAATGGGCTGGCTGGTTCCTGGGGGCCCACGCCGCGAGCATCTCGGTTACGGGACGGAATTTGGTGACGTGGAAGCACGTCCCGAACGTCGATCCGGAATTTGCGTACAGCAGCAGCAACTTTCAGGGCCTCGAATACATGATACCGTCGAATCCTCGCAGCATCGGATTCAACCTTCGGATCGTCCCATGACACGCGAAATGCTTCGCCTCGCACGAATCGTGGCGCTCCTCGCGCTGGGGTCGGGTGCCTGCAACAGTAACGACCTGACGGACGTCAATCAGGATCCCAACAATCCCACCTCCGCTCCGCCGGGGCCGGTGTTCACCAACGCCGCACGCCTGGCGATGACGCGCTGGCTCGGCGCCGGCGCCATGGATCTGCGCGGGCCGGAATTCACCGTGCAGCACCTCGCGGAAGTCCAGTACCCCGATGAGGACGCGTATCGGCGGCTCGGCCCCGGTGACACGGACGGGGACTTCATCAACACGTACACCCAGGAGCTGAAGAACCTCCAGGCGGTGATCGACGTCGGCAGGGCGGGAGACCAGCCGCTGCTGTGGGGTCCGGCTTCCGTGCTGCGCAGCCTGGTGTTCAGCTACATCACCGATGTTTGGGGCGACGTGCCCTATTCCGAGGCCCTGCGCGGAGACAGCGGGGTGACCGCGCCCAAGTACGATGCGCAGAAGGATATCTACGCCGGTCTGTTCACGGATCTGGCTCAGGCCGCGACGGCCATGGCCGCGGCACCCGCCAGCGCGACGAAGCTCGGCGCAGCGGACCCGTTCTATGGGGGTAATGCTCTGGCGTGGCGCCGCTTCGCCAACTCGCTCCGCGCTCGGCTGGCTATGCGGCTGGCAAACGTGGACCCCGCCACTGCGCAAGCGGAAATCCAGGCCGCCCTCGCAGACACCGTATTCCAGTCCAACGCGGATAACGCCCGGTTCCCCTGGCCGGGCGACGGTGTCTACGACAATCCTTGGATGGCCAACTTCCGCACGCGAGATGACCACCGGATCTCCAACACGCTGATGAACGCGATGCTCCCCCAGAGCGATCCACGCGTCTCGGTGTACGCGCAGCCGACGGTCGCGGACACGATGGTCTACGCGGGAATGCCCAATGCGCTGACTCAGTCAGGAGCGTCCGCGTACTTTACGATCTCTTCGCGCCCCGGAGCGGTGTTCTACGGCGCGACCGTGTATTCGTGTCCCACCTGCGGGGCTCGGGCCGGAGCGAAGTTTCCCTCGTTCGTGATGACCTACGCGGAGGTGTCGTTCATCCTGGCCGAAGCGGCCGAACGGGGGTGGACCACCGGGAGTGCCGCCGCGTTCTATCAGCAGGGGATTCAGGCCTCCATGGACCAATGGGGCGTGACCAACGCCACGGCCATCAACGCCTACCTGGCCGACACCGCGATCGCCTACAAGGGGGGGACCCCGGGTCTGCGGCAAATCGCGCTCCAGAAGTGGATCGCCCTTTATACGAACGGAGTCCAGGCGTGGGCCGAATGGAGGCGCACGTGCGTGCCTGAAACGGTGGTTCCGGGACCGGACGCGATTCAGAGCACGGTGCCCCGACGCTACCGCTACTCCATCAGGGAGCTGTCGGTGAACGCCGACAACGTCGCAGCCGCGGTCGCACGGCAAGGTCCCGACGCATTCTCGACCAGAATGTACTGGGACTCGAATCCGACGGCCGCACCGACGTACCCAGGAGCGACTTGCGGCACCCGGCCGTAGCCGGCGCTACTGGCTCCTGGTCCAGACCAGGATGAGGCCGCACAGACGATTCGACGGGTCCAAGTACTGCGGTGGGATCCCGGAGGAGGATGGGTAAAACTCGATCGCCCCGATGTCCTGGGGCTGGACGGCGTCGTCCAGTTCAGCGCCCGGAAGGCGCTGCCCGTCGACCCACACGGTCGGCTGGCAGCCGCGTATACGTATGGTGTTTCCCCCTGCGGGGGCGACGCGGATCGTGATGCCCGGAACGCTCCTGAACAGCTCGCTCGAATTCGTGGGCGCCAACCGGCGAACGTCCGCGGCGTCCAGGAAGCGGGCGAATGCGTGCCGCTGTCGCTTGCGTTCGTAGAATTCGCGGAGTCGCCCGGCCATGCTGGCGTTGACGGGCACCTCCTCCAGCTGCGCCGGCACGGCCGTGACGATGATCTCGACGAACGTCGGTTGGCCGGCAGCACCCACGGCCACGTCCACCGTGCGCTCCTCGTAGCCGAGGCGGCGGACGCGGACGGTGACCCGACTAGCAGAAAGGTCCCCGAGGACAAACTGTCCCACCGCGTCGGTAGCGACTTGGCGACGGACCACGCCCGCCTCGATCAGCGTCACCTCTGCTTCCAGTACTGGTGCGCGCGCCGAATCGAGGACGACGCCACTCAACCGATAGGTTGTCGGCTTCGCCGATGAGACCGTGGGCGATTCCTGCGCTGCTACGAACCCGGGGACTGCATACAACCGACCACACAACGCGAGAGTTGCCACGATAGCGCGTCGGGGCTGTAAATGACGCAGGGGGCGCAGCACTCCGCGCCCCCCGTCACTAACATCTGCGCGCCGGCTATCAGTCCACGATGGCATCCGGCATCACGTACTTCAGCGGGTCCACCGGTTTGTGGTTCACCCACACCTCGTAGTGCAGGTGCGGCCCCGTGGACAGGCCCGTCGACCCGACATACGCGATCTTCTGCCCCCGTTTCACGCGCTGACCACGGGCCGCGATGATCTTCGAGCAGTGCGCGAAGCGCGTCACCAGGCCGAAGCCGTGATCCAGGGTGATCATGTTGCCGTAACCCTCTTCCCACTTCACGTCCGTCACGATGCCCGCGGCGGGCGCCTCGATCTCGGCGCCCATCGGCGCGCTCACGTCGATGCCCTCGTGCGGGCGCGCCAGGTGGAGAATCGGATGCACTCGCTCCGCCATGAACGCGCTCGTGAGCCACCCCTTGGTCGGCATGATCGACGGCGTCGCGGCCAGACGCTCGCGCTGCCGGGACAGGGTGTCGTAGGCTTGGTTGAGCGACCGCACCAGGATGTTGGCGCGGCGGGCGAGCGCGTCGACATCGACCCGTGCCGCGAGCGCCTGCTGGCCGTCGGGACCGAGCGCCTTGAGGCTGTCGCGCTCCGCCCACGCCCCGGCCGGCCCGCCGATGCCCGCCTGCTGTACGTTCGTGTCGGTCGGCGTCAGTCCCGCGAGTAGCCGCAGCTCCTGCTCACGCTCGCTGAAGCGGTGCAGCGTGTCGCGCAGCCCGACCATGCGCTCGCGCATCTGCTGGATCTCGTTCGCCAGGACGCGGTTTTCGTTTTCGAGCGCGCGGCTGCGCGTGATGTTCACGCCACGCGAGATGGCGGCGACGCCCAGCACCAGGAACGTCAGTGCCAGCACGCTGCCGATGCCCAACAGGGTTTTCAGGAAGGTCTGCGACACCTCGACGGCGCGGGACAAGCCCGAGCCGTGAGGCACCACCATGACGGTCCAGCGTCGCTCCGCCTTCTTCCGCATCAGCCTTTCGGACCTCAC
>Ga0066675_10000431_pt1 | contig 16051 bp, 11 predicted proteins | sample GraSoiAngelo_124_FD_62295 | JGI IMG/M metagenome (GOLD analysis project Ga0066675, IMG submission 62295) | Grasslands soil microbial communities from the Angelo Coastal Reserve, California, USA - 14_0927_05_20cm | ecosystem: Environmental > Terrestrial > Soil > Grasslands | place: USA... | reverse complement strand
GGGGCCAGCGCAGGCGCCTCCTCGGGCCGCCGAAGCACCCCGACCAGCCGTCGCATCTCGGCGAGCGCCTCGCGACCGGTCTGCTCGACGATGAGCAGAGCTTCACGCTCGCGCTCTTGCTCGGGCCGGAGCAGGCGCCGCACTCCTGACGCCTGCACTGTCATCACGCTGACGCTGTGGCCGACCACGTCGTGCAGCTCGCGCGCGATGCGCGCCCGTTCCTCGGCGACGGCGGCTCGCGCCCGCTGCTCGCGCTCGCGCTCGAGACGCTCTGCGCGTTCTTCTGCCTGCCTGTACTGCGTGAGCTTCGCGCCGAGCGCGTTCCCGGCGAGCCAGACGATCGTGAAGAGGACGCCGATGAAGAGAATGTCGCTGGCGCCCTGGGTCGGGTTGTTGTGGGTGACGATCGCCGCGGCTCCGATCCCGATTCCCAATCCGGACACCGCCTGTCGCCGTTCGGGGAGCATTCCGAACAGGAACGAGCACGTGAGGACCGCCAAGAAGATGCCGAACGGAAAGGTCACGAGGCGTCCTTCGAAGAACGAGACACCGGCGCAGTAGATGAAGACTGCCGCCGGCGCTCCGAACGGGAACCGCCTTCGCGCGAGCAGCGGCAGGAAGACCAGAAGCGCGAGCGGGATGAGCACCCACAGCGATCCGGTCGGGGCTTCTTTGTTGTTGGTACGCCCGTACGCGAGCTCGAGCGAGGCTTCAACCGCCCCCAGTAGCACGAGGGCGTCGAACCCGTACCGCCGGATGAGCGGCCAGACCCGGCGCGCGAGATTCGCGATGCTCGTCGTCATGTCTTGAAGGTAGACCACCGCCGCCAGAGTGTCGTCGTCCGGGAGGACGACTTCAAGATCATCCGCTCGGACGAGTAGAAATCGCGCCGCAGGCCGACGAACTACAGAGCGCGGGCTCCTAGCGTGGGCAGCGATGAAACCTACGACCCAAGGAGTCACGATGAATGCAGCAGCAGCGGCGCTCAGCGACGAGCGCGTTTTGCTCGACCACAGCCCGCCGGCCGTCGGCGCCCACGCGATCGCGCGCCGCTATGGCGAAGGCGACACGGCCGTCGACGCCCTCCGCGGTGTCTCTCTCGAGGTCCCCCGTGGGCAATTGACGGCCGTGATGGGCCCGTCGGGCTCGGGCAAGTCGACGCTCATGCACATCCTCGCCGGCCTCGACCAACCGACGAGGGGCTCCGTCGAGATCGCCGGAATCGAGATCACGAAACTGAAGGACAACGAGCTGACGAAGCTGCGCCGCGAGCACATCGGCTTCGTCTTCCAGTTCTTCAACCTCCTGCCAATGCTGACGGCAGAGGAGAACCTCGTCCTGCCGCTGACGATCGCTGGCCGGAAACCCGAGCCTGCGTGGCTCGAGCAGCTGCTCGAGAGCGTTGGTCTCGACGACCGGCGAAAGCACCGGCCGTCAGAGCTCTCGGGCGGACAGCAGCAGCGGGTGGCGATCGCGAGAGCGCTCGTCTCCCGACCGACGGTCCTCTTCGCCGACGAGCCGACCGGAAACCTCGACTCGGCCACGAGCGCCGAGATCCTCGAGCTTGTCCGCCGCTCGGTCGACGAGCTCGGCCAGACGACCGTGATGGTCACCCACGACGCGGTGGCCGCGACCATCGCGGACCGCGTTCTCTTCCTCGCGGACGGCCAGATCGCCAAGTCGCTCGCCCGGCCCTCGCAGGCCGAGGTGATCGACGCGATCCAAGAGGTGGCGGGACAATGACCGGGGTCGCACTCAAGGGACTCCTCGCCCGCCGCGTGCGAGCAATCCTGACGGCGCTCGCGATCGTGCTCGGCGTCGCGATGGTCAGCGGCAGCTTCGTCCTCACCGACACGATCTCGAAAGCGTTCGACTCGATCTTCACGAGCTCCTACAGCCACACGGACGCGGTCGTGAGCGGCAGGAAGCTCGTCGACTACTCGACCGGCGGCAACACGACCGTCTCGCAGACGGTGCTCGAGCGGATCAAGCGGACGCGCGACGTGGCAGCAGCCTCGGGCGCCTTGATCGACCTCAACGGCGACTCGACGCACGCGAACCTGATCGGCCGCGACGGTAAGGCGATTCAGTCGAACGGCAACCCGACGTTCGGGTTCGGGATCGATACCTCGCAGCCGCGCTTCAACCCGCTAAAGCTGAAGGAAGGCCACTGGGCGACCGGCGCACATCAGGTCGTGATCGACGCCGAGACGGCAAAGAAGCAGCATTTCGCCGTTGGCGACACGATCGGCGTCGCCGCGAGCGGGCCGAAGGAGTCGTTCCGGATCGTCGGCACGGCGACCTACGGCGACGTCAAGTCGCTCGGCGGCGCCACCCTCGCGGTCTTCACGATCCCGACCGCGCAGCGCCTGCTTGACCTCCATGGCTACTCGGTGATCTCGGTGGCGGCGAAGCCGGGTGTCTCCGCCGACAGGCTCGTCTCCGAGCTGAAACAGGAGGTGCCCGCGAGCGCACAGGTGCGGACGGCGAAGGAGCAGGCGAACGAGGACAAGCAAGGCGTCGCGAGCTTCATCAGCTTCATTCGCGGCTTTCTGCTCGGCTTCGGCGGGATCGCGCTCTTCGTCGGCGCGTTCGTGATCTTCAACACCCTCTCGATCACGGTCGCGCACCGGACGCGGGAGCTCGCGACCTTGAGGACTCTTGGCGCTTCGCGGCGCCAGGTGCTCCGCTCTGTCGTGCTCGAATCGTTCGCGATCGGGCTGGCGGCCTCGGTGATCGGACTCGTCGCCGGCTTCGGGCTTGCAAGGGGCCTGAGCTCGCTGTTCGGCGCCCTGGGGCTGACGCTGCCGCAGACGTCGTCCGTCTACGCGACCCACACGTTCGTGATCTCCCTGGTCCTCGGTGTGCTCGTGACCGTGCTCGCCGGCTTCGTGCCGGCGCTTCGTGCGACCCGCGTGCCGCCGATCGCCGCCGTCCGCGAGGGTGCGGTGATCCAGCGGAAGAAGCGGCTGGGACCTGCCGCCGGAGTCGTCCTGTTCGGAATCGCGTCGGCGCTGATCGCCTACGCGACGCTCGGCGGACACCTCGGCTCCGGCAAGTCGCTGCTGGCGCTTGGAGGCGGAGCGCTGCTCGGCCTGCTCGGCGTCGCAGGCTTCGCCCCGGTGCTCGTGACCGCCCTGGCCTCGGTCGTCGGGATCCCGGCGAAGCGGCTCGGCGGCGCGGCCGGCGGGCTGGCCACCGACAACGCGACCCGCAATCCCGCCCGAACGGCTTCCACCGCGGCGGCGCTGATGATCGGGCTCGCACTCGTCACGTTCGTCGCCGTGCTGGGCAAAGGCGTCCACGGCTCGGTCGATCGCGCGGTCAACAAGCAGGTGACCGCCGACTGGGTCGTCACCTCGCAGAACGGCTGGTCCGCGTTCCCGGCCGGAGCCGGTCGGGCGGTCGCGAAGGCGCCGGGAGTGGCGCTGGCGTCCGACATTCGCTCCGACCGCGGCCGGATCGGCAGCGCGAACGTGAACGTCAATGGGATCGACCCGGCGACGATAGCCCGCGTCTATCACTTCGACTGGAGGCAGGGATCGAACGCAACGCTGGTCCGGCTCGACGGCCACGGAGCGCTCGTGAAGCAATCGTTTGCGAAGAAGCATCACCTCGTGATCGGGGATGACTTCACGCTGCGCTCTCCCGCGGGCAAGCCTGTGCGGATGGCGGTGGCGGGGATTTTCCAGCCACCGCGAGTAATGGAGCTGCTCGGCGGCGTCGTCATCTCGCGCGAGGCTTTCGACCGTACCTTCCCGCGGCCGTCGAACTCGCTGACGCTGATCGAGGGCTCGCCGACGCAGGCCGGGCTCGACAAAGCGCTGGCGGCGTTCCCGGATGCAAAGGCGCAGACGAAGGCCGACTACGTCAAGGCGCAGTCGTCCTTCATCAACACGATGCTGAACCTGCTCTACGTCTTGCTCGCTCTGAGCGTGATCGTGAGCCTATTCGGGATGGTGAACACGCTCGTCCTCTCGGTCTTCGAGCGGACGCGCGAGCTCGGAATGCTGCGCGCTGTCGGGATGACCCGGCGGCAGGCCCGCCGGATGGTGCGCCACGAAAGCGTGATCACGGCGCTGATCGGGGCGGCTCTCGGCCTGCCCCTCGGGATCATGCTCGCGGCCGCCGTGACGCACGCGCTCGGCAAGTACGGCGTCACGTTCTCGCTGCCGGTCGCTTCGCTCGTGATCTTCACGGTCGCCGCGATGGTCGCCGGCGTTCTGGCCGCGATCGCACCGGCGCGGCGGGCCTCGCGCCTGAACGTGCTCGAGGCGCTGCAGTACGAGTGACCCACGGCGACGGTAGCTAGGGCTGCTGGGGGAACCTCCCGGTTCCCCCAGACCCCTTCCACTGATCCGCTACGCAGAGAGGCCTCCGCTACGCTACGGCCGGTGCGGATCCCGCGCCGGCTCGAGCGTTTCATCCTCGGCTCGATGATGACCTTGGTCGCGCTGGTCGCCGAGCGCCGTGTGATCAAGGCGCTCGGGAAGAAACGCCGCTAAGCGGCCGTCGCGGCTCTGTTTCGACACACTCCCGGCACAGATTTGTCACGTTTTGCCCTTGACAAAAACAGGTGTCCGACACCGGTTTTAACGGTTCAGGTCCCGCTCAGCGGTTGTGGTTGACGACCTCGATGTTGTTTCCGTCGGGGTCGAGCACAAAGGCGCCGTAGTACCCTGGGTGGTAGACGGGCCGCTCGCCTGGCGGGCCGTTGTCGCGGTAACCGGCATCCGTCGCGACCCGGTGAAAAGCGTCCACCGTCGCGTTGTCGGAGGCGGTGAACGCCATGTGGAGATGCTCGGTCGGCGTGCCGGACACGACCGAGAACGAACCGTCGCTGCCTGCGAACGTGCGGCGATCGGGCCCCTCGCTTTCAAGCGAGAAGCCGGTATAGGGCGCGACGGTCTCGTAGAACCGCCTCGACGATTCCAGGTCTGAGACTCGGATCCAGAGGTGATCGATCGGCCCCGGGCGCCCCTCCTCGTGATGGACCGCCTCGGCGCTGTTTCCGTCCGGGTCGAGCAGGAACGAGCCGTAGTACTCGGGCGAGTACTGAGGCCGCGGGCCGGGCGCGCCGTCGTCGCGGTAGCCGGCATCGGTGCCGACCCGCCAGAACTCGTCCACGTGGACACGCGAGGGCGCGACGAAGCCGATGTGCAGACGCCGCGTCACCGGCCTCTCGGCGCTCGTCTGGGCAAGCGAGAAGTCGCCCCACTCCGCGAAGTGCTCTCCGCTATAGGTCTTCTCGAGACCGATCGTCTTCAAGACCGTCTCGTAGAACCGTTCCGAAGCGACGCGATCCGAGGCGCGGATGGTCACATGATTCAACATGTCAGCGCCGGCGCAGTCCGAGCAGCAACACGACCGTGAGAACGCCTCCGACGGTGCCGAGCGTGACCGGAATCCATGACTGCACGTGCGCGGCTGCCGTCGAGCCCGCGGCGACGAGGCACGAACCGGCCGCGATCGCCAGCGAGAGCGCCCGTGCCGCCCTGCGGATCGTGTCCTCGAGCGGCGTCGTTCCCTTGACGTCGATCTGCATGCGGGCGCCCGGGCGGGCTCCCGCGATCCGCTCGATCGCCTCGACGAGCGCGTTCGCGCGCACCTCGAGCTTCTGGACCTCGTAGAAGAGCCGTTTCGGGTCGGCGCCCGTGCGCACGCGTGTGAGCAGATTCTTCGCGACGAAGCCGCCGACGACCGAGAACGGGTCGAGCTCGGGATCGAGCTCCGCCGCAGTCAGCTGCATCTGCGCGAGCGCCTTGCCGACGAGCGCCAGCGCGGCCGGGAGGCGGACACCGTGGTGGCTCGCGATCTCGGTCAGGCCCTGCATGATCGGCCCGAGCTGGATCTCCGACAGCGACTTGTGCCGGTACTCGGCGAGCAACTGGCCGATCTCTTCGCGGAAGGCATCGAGGTCGAGCTCCTCCGGCAGCTCGGGCGCAAGCAGGAGCAGGATCTCGGCGAGGAACGGCACGTCTTCCTGCCAGAAAGCCAGCAGGAGCAGCAGCACGCGCTCTCGGACGTCCGGCGCCACCTCTCCGACCATGCCGAGGTCGAGGAAGTAGATCCTCCCGTCCGACCAGAGCAAGTTCCCGGGGTGGGGGTCGGCGTGGAAGAAGCCGTCGGTGAGGATCTGGCGGTAGAAGGCTTCGAGCAGCTGGCCGGCGGCCTCCTTGCGCTCGGGGCCCTGAGGCGCCTCGCGCACCGGCCCGCCGGGAATCAACTCCAGCACGAGCAGGCGCTTCGTCGTGAACCGATGGTGGACGCCGGGCGCATCGAGCCGTGAGAAGGGCTGCAGCACGTCGCGCATCTGGTCGATGTTCGCCGCCTCCTGCTCGAAATCGAGCTCGCGCTGGAGCGAGTTCGAGAGGTGCTCCACGACCGCCGGCAGGTCGACGATCCGCCGTAGTGCCTCACGGCTCTCGGTTTTCTCGGCGAAGAGCCGCAGGAGCCCGAGGTCACGCATGATCTCGTCGCGGGCTCCGGGCCGTTGGACCTTGACGACCACGCGCTCGCCGCTCTCGAGCGTCGCCTTGTGCACCTGGCCGATCGTGCCCGCGGCGAGCGGCTCCGAGTCGATCGAGGCGAACACGTCCTCCCAGGGGACGCCGAGCTCCTCCTCCATCACCTGGACGACTTCGGCCTCGGTCAGGGGGGCGACGTCGTCCTGGAGCGACGAGAGCTCGATGATGAATTCGGGCGGCAGGAGATCGGGTCGCGTCGAAAGGATCTGGCCCAGCTTCGCGAACGTGGGGCCAAGCTCTTCGAGCGCGTCGCGGAGCCGACGAGCGCGGATCTCGATTGGATCGGCGCTGCCGCGCGTCTCGCGCAGGCCGTACTTGGCGAAGACGGAGGCGACGCGGGTCGCACGGCCGAGGAGACTGCCCTCGACCTCAGCCTGGGTCACCGCTTACCTCCCTCGCGATGGGTCTGGACGATCACGACCGTGCACGGCGCATTGTGGGAAACGCGATTCGGCACGTTTTCGAGCAGGAACTCCTTGCGCCCGCTCATGCCGACGCTGCCGACGACGATTACGTCGATGTCCTCCGTATTCGCGACGTCGACCATCACCTTGGCAGGATCGTCTCCTTGCGCCGCGAGGGGCCGAGCCTCAGGACCGACGATCTCGGCGGCGTACTCAGCGAGCTCGCGCTGCGTCGCCGCCTTGTCCATGCCGTCGCGAACGGACTGGCAGATGATCAACTCGGCCTCGTAGCGCTCGGCCATCTGGGCCGCCCAGCGAACCGCGCGGGTCGCTGTCTCCGAGCGGTCCGTTCCGACGAGTATGCGGCGCACCGGCGCCGCGCCCTCGGATTTCCGCCGCAGCCGCATCACCCTATTCAACCACGCTTGTTCTCAAGCTCGGGCCGCTCGCCGCCGATCACCTGGAGGTGTCTCCTGCGGGCAGCTACGACCCCAAGATCATCGAGCGCTTCGCCGACCAGCTCCTCCGGAAGGCCGACACGGTCCGGGTCGGCTGCGCGGTGGGCGGTGGCATCTTCGGCGTCTTCGTCGGGGCGGTCCCTCTGACCCCACTGAGGTCGGTCTGGGGCGTGCCGGCGGGATTCGGCGTCGCGACGATCATCGTCGGCGCCCTGCTTGGGGTACTGATCGGCTACGTGATCGGCGAAGGGCGTGCGTTCCGCTTCCGGGTCCAGGCCCAGAGCGCCATCTTCCAACTCGAGATCGAGCGCCGCGTCTCGTCAGCCGTGGCCGAAGCAGTTGCGACCGCTGTCGCGCAGACCCCGCCGGCGGCCGAGGCGCCGGTGATAGCACCTTCGCCGATGGCAGCACCTTCGCCGCCCGCTGTGAGCCCTGTCTCTGAACCGCCGCCCCGGCCGGCCGAGTCTCTCCTTCGCCCTCCCGTCCCGTCGCTCCCTCCGGTCTCGCCTAGCCCGGACGAGCCGCCGCTCAGCCCAGCAGCGAGCGGCTGACCAACCGTCCGCGGGCGCCTGGCCGAAGCTAGTGGCGGAGGTGCGCGAGCCGCTGCCGGGCAACCGAAACTAGATCGCCTATGTTCCCGCAGAGCTGGCAGTCGTAGGTCTTGACGGTCCCGTGAAGGCCACCGGCGGCGATCCGCCACCCGTGCGGCGAGAGTGCCACGGCGGTCAGGGGGTGGTCGCGCCCGTTGACCGCGATGAGGCGTCGTCCGGTGTTCATGTCCCAGATCCCGGTTGCGGCCGGCCCCGCTGTAACGACCCAACGGTCATCGGAGCTGAAAGCGGCGCTGTTGATCTGGGCGTACGAGCCTGCAAGCGTCCAGACCAGTCGACCAGTTCGCGCGTCCCAGATCCGCGCATCGTGGTCGCGGCTCGTCGTGACGACGTGACGGCCGTCGTGGCTGAACGATGCGGACGTGAGCAGATCACGGTGACCGGCAAGCGGCGGCGTGACCGGCTTGCCGCTCTTGACGTCCCAGATGCGTCCGATCGCATTCGACCCCGCTGTCACGAGCCGCCCGCCGTCGGCACTGAACGATGCCGCAAGCACCCGGGCGCCCACTGTCCGTAGCGACTTCTGCCCGTCGACAGCCCACATGTGCGCGCGGCCGTTCTTGCCGATGACCGCCAGGCGCCGCCCGTCAAGGCTGAACGAGAGCGCTCGCACGGCTCCGACGTCGCGAATCACGGACACGGAGCGGCCGGAGGAGACATCGCGAACCTGTACGGATCCGTCTGGAGCAGCGGTCGCCGAACGTCGACCGTCGCCGCTGATCGCTACTGCCGTCACCCGGCCACCGGGCCTCAACGTCGCAAGGGCATGGTCAGGATCGCCGACGCGCCACACCCACACTGTCCCGTTCGTTCCGGCGCTGACGACCCGGCGGCCGTCCTGACTGAACGCGACGGCCGCGACCTTGCCTCGCTGACGGCCGAGCGGAACGAGATCAGGCTGCGCGCGGGAGTCCCAGAGTCGCGCCGTCCCGTCGGCGCTCGCGGTCGCAATCGACGTTCCGTCCGGGCTGAACGCAACGTCCGTGACCGAATCGCGGTGGCCTACCAGCGTCACGCGCAGTGACCCGTTCGGCTCGAAGATCCGCGCAGCTCGATCTCGGCTCGTGGTTGCGACCCACTGGCCGTCGGGACTGAAGATCGCGCGCAGGACGTAGTTTTGCTGGCCGGTCAGCACGCCGACGAGTGCAGCCGTCCCGGTGTCCCAGACGCGGGCGCTCTCGTCGGTGCTCGCGGTGACGATCTGGCGGTCGGATGCACTGAACTCGGCGTCGATGATGCCCGACGAATGCCCGACGAGCAGGTGCACTTTCGTACCCGATCGTGCGTTCCAAACCCGGGCGACGTGGCCCACCCCCGCCGTCACAATCAGTGGGCCCGTCGGTGCAAAGCGCGCCACCGTCATCCGGTCGGGTTGACTGAGTCGATAGAGCAGCGTTCCGCTCGCGACGTCCCAGACCCGAGCGGTCCGGTCGAAAGCCGCGGGAACGAGACGCGTAACGAGCAACTTGCCGTCGCCGCTGAACGAGGCAGACCGGACGCCTCCCGGGTGCTCGAGTCGCTGAAGTAGGCGGCCGTTGGAGACATCCCAGATGCGAGCCGTCTTGTCATCGCTCGTCGTCGCGAGCAGGCGCCCGTCGCGCGAGAACGTTGCGCTCGTGACAGGACCTTCGTGCCGCAGGACGTGCAGTAGGACGCCGCTCCTCGCATCCCAGAGCCGCGCAGCCGAACCGTCGCCGGCGGTCGCGATCTTGGTGGCGTCGGGGCTGAAGACCGCGGCGGAAAGCGCAGAACCGTGGCGCAGGTCGCGTAGATGCTTCCCGTCCGAAACGCGGTAGATCCGTGCGAGCCCGTCGCCGCCGGCAACGACCAACCGCTTTCCGTCCGGGCTGAAATCGACGGCGGCGACAGGCTTCCCGCCGGCAGGTAGGACCGCTTTCACGCGCAGCCCGAGAAGGGTCGCCCGTAGCACGTTCGCAACAGCGGGAGAGCGTTCGTAGCGAGTGGCCTGCACTGCGTCCCGGACGGCCTGCTCCGGGTCGACCGGCGCGCTCGTCAGTGCCCTCGCGGCGAGCTCCCGGCCCCGGGCCCGATGCGCCTGGCTGCGAGCGTCGCCGCGTTGCACGAGCGCGTAAACGGCGATCGCCCCAAGAATCGCAATCAGCACGAGCGCGCCGATCGCGAGCCCGAGCAGGCGCCGATGGCGGCGGGCGGCGGCGGCCCGCTCCGCATCGAGCTTCCGTTCCGCCTCGTGCTCGGTCCGCCAGGCCAGTACGGCCTCGGCGAGGACGTCGTGGAAGATCTCGTATCGCGGGCCCTCCGCCCCATTCTCTGCGGCACGAACGATCCGCTCTTCGACGAGCCGCTGGAGCACGTGCTGGGTCTCGACCTCCCCGATCGATGCGTAGCCGGCGAGATCGCCGGCCCGGTGGGCGATCTTCATGCCCGACGGAGTGACGAGATGGTTGTACATCGCCGCGGCAGCGTCCTTCTCCTCCGGCGAGAGCTCTGCCATCGCCCGTTCCAGGTGATCCTCGACGATGTGCGCCGCGCCGCCGAGCTCGCGCAGGGTCTCCAGCCTGAGCCGGTTCGAGCCTCGGCTCGTCTCGACCTCCCAGAGCCGCTCGAGGACGAGCTGAAGGTACGGAGCCTCGATCCGGTCGGAGCCCTCCTCGCCGACGGCGCCGCGTCCGGAAAGACCCAGATCGACGCGTCCGGCAGCCACCTCGTCCAACACGGCCTCCACGAGCTCGGGCGCCGCCTCGACGCCGCCTCCTGCGGGAACGAGCTCGTTGTAGCGCTCGAGCGGACCGAGGATCGCAGCCCGAGCGGCACTTCGCTCGAGCCGGTCGAGCCGCAGCGAGTTCCCGAACAAGTTCGGGATGCGAGCCTTGAACGCGTCCAGGCTCGCCAGCGAATCCTCGCGGATCCCGATGAGGAAGTTGACGCGCAGCCCGGCTCGGCGCAGCGCTTCCGGCAGTTCCTCCGCGAGCGTTCCGGGGCCGCGTTCGTTCTCGTGATAGAGGAAGTACTCCTCGAACTGGTCGAGGACGATGTAAAGCTCGGCATCGAGTCGCCGCGTCCACGCGGCGAGCACATCGGCGAGCCGCCCGCCTCGACGAAAGGCGCCGGCATCTTCGCCCGCCGCGGCTTCGACGGCGTCGAGCAAATTCGCCACCGCGTCGCCCGTCCAGGCCGAGAAGACGACCACCACGGCATGCTGCTCGCGCCGCAGACGATGGGCGACGCCGGCCTGCAGAAGCGACGTTTTGCCGACGCCGCTCGCCCCGTAGAGGACAGTCAGGCGCGAGGCCATCAGATTCGCGACGATCACCTCGATCTCGCGTTCGCGGCCGAAGAAGAGCAGCGCGTCGAGCTCGGAGTCGTCGAAGGGCGCCAGCCCCTTGTATGGGCTCGGCGGTGCCGCGACCGCACTCATGCCGAAGCCTCGGCGAGCTCGAGACCAGCCTGGCGGGCCAGTCCTTCGACGTAACGCTCCAGCGGGATCTCGAGCACGTCGACGTCGCGGCGCCGCCAGAACTCACGCTCGAGCGGCATCGGCTCGGACTGGACGGCCCACGAGCGGTAGCTGAGCGGCTGGTCGCCCCAGAGCCGGTGGAGCAAGAGGCGAAGGTTCCAGTCGGCCATCGTGTAGCCGAGGAAGAGGAAATGGCTGCGACGGAGCTTCGCGCCGAGCGCGACGGGGACGACGCTCGCGACCTCGGACTGCGCGAGGTACTCGATGTAGTCGTCCTCGGTGACGACGAAGCTCTCCCACTCGCGGTCCTCGCCGCTGCGGCCGACCTGGCCATGGAGCTTGAGGATGATCGTGCGGCGCTCGAGCGAGAGCTGGGTCGCGTACGTGTTCGGCACCTCGATCAGGGTTCCGGTCCCGTCCGGCGCGACGTGGCAGAACTTGCCACGGTTCCGGCCGGCAGCGAGGTAAGAAACGACATCGAACTCCTCACCGGCGTCGAGGAACGCGCGCTCGAGCGCCAGGTCGTAACTCGTGGTGACGATCAGCTGGTGCGGGGCGCCGCGCTCGCGCAGGAGCGGTGGTAGCGCTGCGAAGAAGCGATGCAGCACGGTCGGGGGCAGATCGGCGTCGAGCAGCGAATGGAGCTCGTCGTACAGGGGGCCGGAGCCCTTCATCACCGCGATGTACTGGGCGACCTGGGGAAGCGCGCTGCCGTTGCTCGGATATTCAAACCGTTCTGCTAGCTGAGCCGTGAGCTCGGCCACGTCGGCCCCGAGCACCGGCACCAGCCGACCGGCAAGCATCGTCCCGACGACGTCTTTGATCCGATCTTCGGCCACCGGCGCCACCGGGGGTCCGTCCTCGAGTCCGGGGTCCTGCCGCAGGATCGCGCCGTGGAGCTGCTGCAGCGTCGGGCTCGGCTCGATCCCAAGCTCGTCGACGAGCACGCGCCGAGTGTCGTGGTAGATCTGAAGCGCTTCGGCCTGCCGGCCCGATCGATAGAGCGCGAGCATCAACTGGCTTCGCAAGCGCTCCCGTAGCGGGTTCTCGTCGGCGAACGCCTCGAGTTCGCCGATCAGGTCGCTGTGGCGACCTGATTCGAGCTCCGCCTCAACTCGGTCCTCGAGTGCCGCGAGCCGTAACTCTTCGAGGCGCGCGATCTCGGACTGTGCGAACGCCTCGAAGCCGAGATCCGCCAGCGGCGGCCCGCGCCACAGCGCGAGCGCGCGCCGAAGCGTCGTGGTGCGCTCCGCGGCCGGCTCGCCTCGGGACTCCTCGACGAGGTGCACGAACTTCTCGAGATCGAGCTGGTCGGCTGCGACCCGCAGCTGGTAGCCCGGCGGCTTCGTCACGAGCACGTCCGAGCCGAGCAGCTTGCGCAATTGCGACACGAAGTTTTGAAGCGAGGTCGCCGCCGTTCGCGGCACCTGCTCGCCCCAGAGCGCGTCCATGATCCGGTCGGTCGAGACGACCCGGTTCGGGTTCAGGAGCAGCAGCGCGAGCAGCGCGCGCTGCTTCTGGCCGCCCAGCTGGAGCGGCGCGCCGTCGTCCGTGACCTCGACCGGTCCGAGAATTCGAAATTCGAGCACGTGACTTTTGTAGCACCTCCTGAGGCCGGTGCATATGGCCCGTTAGCCGGCCGTTGGTGCGCCATGACTGAGCGGTTGGGGCTCGGCCCGAGCGTCGGGCCATGGCTACCAACTCGCACAGCTCACAGAGCGCCGCAAGGCGCACGCTCCAGGTTCTGGCAATCGTCGCCGCCGCCGGCTTTATGGGGGCGGGACATCCGAAGGCGCTCCCCGTCTATGGTCTGGACGACGACGACGGCCGCGATCTCGCAGCAGAGGGGACGCACCGGCCGACCGTCGAGGCCGCGTTCCCGCTCGAGAGCTACGGCCCCGGCAGCACGGCCCACCTCGTGATCACCGACACGGCACCGCGGGTGTCGATCGAGATCCGGCACGTCGGCCCGGAAGTCGGCCCTCCCGTTCGCAAGCTCGGCCACGACGTCATGACCGGCGTCCCCGTCACCAAGAAGCACACCATCGGCCCCGTTTCGGGCCGCCGGATCGTCAACGTCCGCCTCGGCGATTGGCCGAGCGGCGTCTATTTCGTGCAGCTGACCGCCCCCGGCGGGCGGGTCGGCTACGCCCCGTTCGTCCTGCGCCCGAAGCATCTCGGCGAGCACCGCGTCGCCGTCGTAATGCCGACGCAGACGTGGCAGGCCTACAACCACCGCGACGACAACGGCGACGGGCGAGCCGACACCTGGTACGCCTGCGCGTGCCAGCACTCCGCTCGACTCGGCCGACCGTTCCTCGACCGGGGCACGCCGCCGCACTTCAAGTACTACGAGATTCCATTCCTGCGCTGGCTGAGCCGGAGCCACCCGGACGTGGACATCATCTCCGATGCCGAACTGAAGGGCGCGAGCGGACACCAGCTCGCGAATGCCTATTCACTGATCATCTTCTCCGGTCACCACGAGTACGTGACCACGCACGAGTACGACGCGGTCACCGACTACCGCAACCGCGGCGGCAACCTGATCTTCCTCTCGGCGAACAACTTCTACTGGAAGATCGTCATCCACGGTCGCGTGATGTATCGCGTCATCAAGTGGCGGGATCTCGGCCGGCCCGAAGCCGCACTCCTGGGCGTCGAGTACTTCCACAACGACAGCGGCGAGCACCGTGGCAACTGGGTCGTCCGCGACGCAAGCCGATTCGCATGGCTGCTGAACGGCACCGGCCTCGGGGACGGCGGCAGTATCTCGAACGGCGGCATCGAGGCCGACCATGTCACCTCGGCCTCGCCCAAGTCGACCGGCGTCGTCGCCGAGATCCCGAACCTCTATGGCCCGGGGATGACCGCGCAGATGACGTACTACGAGAAGGCCGGCGCCAAGGTCTTCGCCGCCGGAGCTTTCACGCTCGCCGGCGGAATCGGCCAGCCCAAGGTTCAGCACCTGATGAACAACCTCTGGGCGCACCTCGGCAACGATCGGGCCGGGCGATGAGCGGCTTGCGGGGCTGGCGGGCCTTCTTCTTCGCCTGTGCGGTTCTGGCCGCCTCCGGCCTCACCGCCTTCGTGCTCCATCGCAAGCACGAGTTCCGCAATATCCACGGCTCGTCGTCAGTGGAGTTCGTGACGACGCAGGCGAAGCCCACGCGGCCCGAGGAAGGCGTCGCGTGGCCGCGTTACGGCTTCGACCTCGCCGGGACGCGAAATGCCGGCTATCGGCTGCGGCCGCCGTTCCGCCGCGTCTGGGCGTTCAACAACAACGCCACGCTGCTCGAGTTCCCGCCGGCAGTGGCGTACGGGAAGCTGTTCCTGCCGACCTGGGACGGCCGCTTCCTCGCGCTGGACGCACGGACTGGCCACCTTCTTTGGCGCCACCGCTCCGGCCGTTGCGGCTGGGGAACGCCGGTCGTATGGCGCCTGCTCGTAATCAACACCTTCATCGGTCACGAATGCGGGTCGCCGATTCCGGGAACGGACGGGGAGATCGTCGCGTACGCGCAGCGGACCGGGGCGGTACGTTGGCGCTTCCGCCTCGGCCCCTGCGAGTCCTCACCGCTCGTCGTCGGAGGGCTCGTCTACGCCGGCGACTGGCACGGCCACGTCTACGCGCTGGACGTTCGGAGCGGCAAGGCGCGCTGGGTTTTCAAAGCGGACGGGGCGGTGAAAGGCTCCCCGTCGTTCGCCGACGGAAAGATCTACATCGGCTCGTACGGCGGCTACGTGTACGCGCTCGATGCTCGGACCGGCAAGCAGGTCTGGCGCGCCTCCGCCCAGCCGCGGCTCGGTCACACGGGCTGGTTCTACTCGTCGCCCGCGATCGCCCACGGGCGGGTCTTCATCGGCTCGACCGATGGGAAGGTGTACTCCTACGGCGCGCGCAGCGGCAAGCTCCGCTGGTCGTACACGACCGGTGGCTACGTCTACGCCTCACCGGCCGTTTGGCGCGATCGCGTACTCGTCGGCTCCCTCGACGGCCTCTTCTACGCCTTCGACGCAGCGACGGGCGCTGTCCGCTGGCGCTTCCGCGCCAACGGCGGGATCTCGGGCTCCGCGAGCATCGTCGACGGAGTCGTGTACTTCTCGACGCTCGCCCACCGCACCTACGGGCTCGAGGCACGTACCGGCCGAGCGGTCTGGATTTACCCCGACGGCGAGTACACGCCGGTGGTCGCGGATTGGCACCGCCTCTATGTCGTCGGCTACCGGCGCGTGTACGCGTTCACTCAGCGGGCGCGGTCGTAGGGCAACCCCTCGAGCGCGCGGTCGCAGACGTCCACCATCGCCCGCGCGCCCGCATCCTCGGGCTGCTCCGTGTGTCCCGGGTCGGCGGAGACTTCCGACATCTCACAGGCGAAACGGCGCACGGCGATAAGGGCACCAACCACCTCGTCGTAGTCGCGCCGGCCGAGCGTCAGGTCTCCCTCGGCGTTCACGGGTGAGACGATTGTCGCATTCGATGCAACGCGCGATTGCATTCGCCGCCGTCCTGGGCCTCATCTTCTTGGCCGGCTGCGGCTCGTCGGCTGCGGACAGCGGGCTCAGGAAGACCTTCGGCCGCGGCATCGCGCAGATCGGCCAGCCGCAGACCGCG
>Ga0066675_10000426_pt1 | contig 16103 bp, 15 predicted proteins | sample GraSoiAngelo_124_FD_62295 | JGI IMG/M metagenome (GOLD analysis project Ga0066675, IMG submission 62295) | Grasslands soil microbial communities from the Angelo Coastal Reserve, California, USA - 14_0927_05_20cm | ecosystem: Environmental > Terrestrial > Soil > Grasslands | place: USA... | reverse complement strand
CGGCAATTCAACGCGTCCGAAACTAACCTTGATCCTTCAGCGAATTTTCTCACTCTAGTCGCGGTAATCTGGTTTTTTGTTAGCTGCGGAACTGCTGATAAGAAGAATGTTGCCCGAGCATTGTCTATTACCTGTATTTTGGCGCTGGCGACTGTCTTTGGAATTGTTCCTCCCAGGCTTATCGTGCGACTGCCATTTCTCCGCAATATTCTACACATCGATAACACCTTCTCTTGCGTAGCGATCGTTTGCCTGCTCGTTCTTGCAGGATTTGGTATCGAAGCCTTCTGGCGCGACTGCCGCGCGGCCGATTTCAAGAAGCTTTACCTTCGTATGGCTGTTGTACTGGTTCTTCTACTCGCGGTTTACGCCGGCACCGCTCAAGCAGGGCAGCATTCGACTATTTCGCTGTTTAAAGCCGGAGAGCATCTGGCGCCATCACATTTCTTTTGGGGTTACTCATCAGTCCTGGTTACGGTCGCACTGCTGACGCCTCTGCTCGGAAGGACTGTTGTTTTGGCCAAACGTTTCCGCCCATGGCACATTCTATCGACCCTGGCGCTGTTCACGCTTCTACACTGGCGTTATGGAATGCATCTGAGAACGCCGTTCGATCGGTACGTAATGAATCCGCATCAACGGGTTTCCCTGATAGCGGAATCTTCGGCTGCTCTTCGGTTGATCAAAAGCCGCTCTGCAGAACCGTCGCGAACGGCCGGCGTTGATCCAAGCTTCTTTCCCGGTTATGGAGGGGCCGTCGGTATCGAGCAGATTGACGGGGCTGACCCTCTGGCGAACTCGCATTACCGAGATCTTATGAACGCGGCCGGAATAAAACTTCTCTTTAGAATATGGCGTTACGAGATCAGCCCTGAACGGCTCGTCGCTGACCTGCCCCTCTTCAACATGCTGAACCTCCGCTACATTTTAGCGCCGGCGACAACGCCTCTGGCGCAAGTTCCGGAACTTAAGAATATAGCTTCGCTCGACCTGAATATATATGAATCCGAACACGTCTGGCCGCGAGCATTCTTTACCAACAGGTTATTTCGGTATGAACGCGAAGAACAACTGATAGAACAATTGAAACGGCGTGGCGGAGCCCCCTTTGCAGCCGTAGCGAAGGACGACCTGAAAGATGAGGCGTCAGTCAATGAGCTTTTGAACAGCGCTACATCTCCCAGTTCCGGCCAATACGTTGCCGCAACCGACTACCGACTAACTACGAACAGAACATCTTTCAATGTTAAAGTACCTGGCCCGGGAGTTATCGTGCTTACCGAAGCATACGTTTCACATGATTTTCGCGTCCACGTAAACGGCAAGCCCGCACATTATTTCCGCGTTAACTCAGCGTTCAGGGGGATTCTCGCCCCCGGCGCGGGCGACTATACTGTCTCCTTTGTCTACTGGCCCCGTTTCTTCACCCTTTTGTTGGTAATGGCGGGGGCCGGAATCGCGATCTTAGTTTGCTGGCTCGTGGTGCTCTCGAGGAGTTCGCTTGCGCCTTGCGCCCCTATCGCGAGCAAACATGTGATGACGATGCGGCCGGCGATCGAACAGACACGGATCGATCTCAAGGATTGAACAAACTATTTGCGCAGCTGCATGCGTTCGGTCAGCGTCGGTCGAGGCTGGCGTTGTCATCGCACGCGTAAGGCGGTTGCGACGCAAGCTCGTCTTTTTACCGTAATCTATGCTTGAAAGCGTCATGCATCATCAAATCGTGTCCGCAAGTACGGACCGGCCAACGATCCTGGAGTGCATTGTTTGTCGAAGCCGCCGTCTCCATTACCTATTCTCTGTTTCCGACTACAGAATAGTGCGCTGCGATGATTGCGGTCTGCTGCTGACAAACCCGCAGCCTTCTGCCACCGAGTTAGCACGTATCTATACCGCAGACTACTTCCTGGGCAGCACGACCGACAATGGCCGCCGGGTTATTCATGAACTGAAACAGCAAACCGCCGATCTGTACCTCGATTTGCTGGATCGCTATGGCGCCACCAACAATGGTCGCCTTTTGGAGATTGGATGTGGCGAAGGAGATTTTTTACTTCGAGCCAACAAGCGCGGATTTACTGTCACCGGGCTGGAGTATTCCGAACATGCGTGCGCTGTCGCACGGCAGAAATTGTCCATTCAACGGGGCTGGGATGTGATCTGTGGGGAAATCGACGATATACCGGGGGAGGCCATTTACGACGTCTGTGTTCTTTCTGACGTCATTGAACATGTGCGCAATCCTCGGGCTCTACTTGAACGTGTGCATGGATTGCTACGACCGGGCGGCACAATTCTCATCGCTACACCTTCATTGAACTCCTGGTCGGCACGCCTTCTCAGGTACAAGTGGATGGAATTTAAGATCGAACATCTGTTCTACTTCAACTCATCTACATTGCAGACTCTTCTAATCGATTGTGGTTTCGCAAAAGTAATCGAGCGTAAGGGAGTAAAGGTACTAAACCTTGATTACATCGCCGGTCATTTTGAACGGTACAAGGTGCCCGGCATCTCCGCGCTCCTGCACGTTTTGCATCGGCTTGCGCCGGCACGACTTCGCCATAAGCCATTTAAAGTTGTGGCCAGCGGAATGGTTCAACTGGCGCGCAAGGCTGAAAAGTCGGTCTTGCCACGATTGTCGATCGTTGTTCCCGTATTTAATGAAGCGAGTTCGTTCTCCACTGTTTTCGAGCGCCTTCTGGAGAAAAGGGTCGAGGGGCTGGATGTAGAAATTATCGTAGTCGAAAGCAACTCTACCGATGGAACGCGTGAACAGGTCCTGCAATTTGCCGGTCATCCACGGGTGAAGTTATTACTGGAACCAGTCCCCCGTGGAAAAGGGCATGCCGTGCGAGCTGGTCTGAAAGAAATCACCGGTGATTTCGTAATGATCCAGGACGCCGATCTCGAGTACGATTTGGAAGATTACGAGGCGCTACTCGAGCCGCTGTTGCGCAATCGTGCCGCTTTTGTGCTCGGCGCGCGACACGGCGGGAGCAAGTGGAAGATGCGCCAGTTCGAACATCAGCCTCTTGTCGCAATGATTTTGAATGGGGCGCATTGGTTTTTTACTGCACTGATCAATGTCTTCTTCAATGCCAGCCTGAAGGATCCGTTCACGATGTATAAGGTGTTCCGCCGCGACTGCCTTTATGGGATTCGTTTCACCTGTGATCGCTTTGATTTCGACTGGGAGCTGATCATCAAGTTCCTGCTTAAGGGCTATCATCCCGTCGAAATCCCGGTGAACTATCGTTCCCGCTCATTTGCGGAAGGAAAGAAGGTGTCGATCATCCGCGATCCATTCACGTGGTTGCGCGTCTTGGCGAAGCTGCGGTTGAACCCGTTTGATCCACTGGAGGAGATCGAGCAAGCGCGACGCGAGCGCATCGAACCAGAGGCTGTGTCGGCGCACGAAAACGCTGACCGATGAAAAGCTTTGTTACCGGTGCTGCCGGGTTTATAGGCAGCCATTTAGCGGAACGGCTACTAGCGAACGGCGACGAAGTAGTTGGATGGGATAATTTTTCAACCGGCCGAGAGGCATTCGTCGCCCCGATCATATCTAACCCACAGTTTCAGCTCATCCGCGGAGACATGCTGGATCTTCCGAAACTCACTCTGGCAATGGCAGGCTGCCAGCGAGTTTTCCACCTCGCCGCTAATGCGGACGTACGATTTGGGCTTAATCATCCCGGTAAGGACCTGGAGCAGAACACCATTGCGACATTTAACGTGCTTGAGGCGATGCGGAGTAATCAGGTTCAAACAGTAGTATTTTCTTCTACGGGTTCGGTCTACGGCGAGGCTGATATAATTCCAACGCCGGAGAATGCTCCTTTTCCGGTGCAGACATCCCTGTACGGGGCCTCAAAGCTCGCCGGCGAAGGCCTCATTCAAGCCTACTGCGAAGGTTTTGGCTTTGAAGGATACATTTTTCGGTTTGTTTCAATCCTCGGTGAACGCTACACCCATGGCCATGTAATAGATTTCTACAAACAACTGCTGAGAGATCCTACACGCTTGTGGGTCCTGGGGGACGGCTCACAACGAAAGAGCTACCTATATGTTCATGACTGCATCAGTGCAATCTTGCACGTTATTGAAAGTCATCAGCTGCGCCCGGCCAAAGCGCGATCCGAAGTCTACAATCTAGGCACGCAAGAATACTGCACCGTCATCGATTCCATAGGATGGATATGTAGTTATCTCGACCTGACTCCGGCCATTGAATTCACTGGTGGTGATCGCGGCTGGATCGGGGATAATCCGTTTATCTTTCTGGATACTTCGAAAGTTCGCGATACGGGTTGGGCGGCAACTGTTTCAATAAGAAATGCAGCTGTGAGGACAGTTAGTTGGCTGCAAAACAACCAGTGGGCCCTGGACCGGGAATAGATGGGTCAAAGCGAATCCGATTCGTTGTCGCCGGCAAAAATATGCTGTCGTTGCTGCGGCTCGCGCAACTTGCGTCACTTGGGGACAAAAACAGGCCTATTTGTGAAATCGAACTTTGATTTCTATCTCTGTCAGGGATGCAGTTTTCAATTTGTCGAACCGGTGACGGATTTCAGCATTTACAATGACGCTTACTATGCCGGCCGCGGTCCGGACGTATCAGTAGATTATGAACGCGAATATCGAAACGACTTCGCCTCGCCGCGGATGCTCGAGTTTCAAGATTTGCTTAGAATAGCCAGGAACCATCTGGACCGAAGCCCGCACGACAATTCAGTTGAATGGCTCGACTTTGGTTGCGGCACCGGGGGTTTTCTAAGGTTTTTGTCCAGCAATCCCACGGAACTGGTGCGTCCAAGCGCAGTTTTGAAAATAACCGGCTATGATGTTGGCAGCTATGTGACACGGCTTTCGGGTTCTGACGCATTCCAAGTTGTTGACCTCGACGCTCTCAACAGGATGACTGGTGCGTTTGATGTTATCTCATGCATTGAAGTTTTAGAGCATCTGCCCGAACCGCGTCCTGTTTTACAATTGCTCAGCCGACTGCTGAAACCAGGCGGTTTACTCATTCTCACAACTGGAAATATGCAATCACCTATCGCCAAATTCCGGGGCTTGAGCTTCGGCTATCGTGTTCCGGAAATTCACGTGAGCTTTTTCAACCCTGCGTTGCTGGAATCTTTGTATCGCGAGGCGGGGTTATCCCCACTGCACGTAAAATTTCGGGGAACCGTGCGGTTTAGAATTGCCAAAAAACTGCGCCTGCACCCAGTGATGCGAATCTTCGCGCCACTTGCACTGTTATCGCCTTTTGTGGCGATGGCGGATTTCCTTTATGGAACTTCAGCGATGCCGTGCGCGGTAAAACAATGAACAAAGCTGAACTAGAATGCGGATTGTAATCACTGGTTCGAGTTCCGGGATAGGCCAGATCGTTACGCAACGATTACTGCAGGAGGGACACTATGTTTGGGGCGTCTCCAGGCGCAGGCAAGTCAGACCAAACTGTGATTCTAATTTAAAGGGTACATTCTGCTCTTCAATCGCCGATGTTTCGAACGCCAATTCTCTGCTAACAACGGCTTCCCACATAGAGGAAAATTGGACGAGCATTGACGCATTGATCACCTGCGCTGCGATTCAGGGACCGATCGGTCCAGCGATAGCATCGGATCCGACTCACTGGAGCGAGACCGTCCGAACGATATTGGACGGCACATTCAATGCCATTAAGGCCTTCTTTCCGTTGTTAGAGCGTTCTGTTCAGCGGGCGAAAATTATCTGCTTTTCCGGTGGAGGAGCAACAAGCCCCCGGCCAAACTTCTCAGCCTACGCCGCGGCGAAAGCGGGAGTGGTCCGGCTGGTCGAGACATTGGCAGGGGAGTGGCGCGACCTGCCTGTGGACATCAATGTCGTTGCTCCTGGAGCGCTCCCCACTGCCATGACGGCGGAAATCCTGAGCGTCGGTCCCGAACTGTCCGGCCCACAAGAGCATGCGAGTGCTGAGCGGATAAGCAAGCTTGGCAGCGAAGCATTTGAGCCAATCTGTGGGCTGGTTCGCTATTTACTTTCCGACCGCTCCGATGGAATTAGCGGCAAATTAATCAGCGCGCTGTGGGATGACTGGCCGAACTTGCAGTCGCGCAAAGACGACCTCATCCGCTCTGACATTTTTACCCTCCGGCGAATTACCCCGAAAGATCGGGGATTGAATTGGTGACGGCCGATCCAGGCCGAGCATGCCTTTCAAGACTCGAGGAACTACGCTGACCGCGGGAAGAAGGGAACACCCATATCTGTAAGAGAGTGAAACTCGCCGCCATGCCGCCGGGCATTGCGACAATACTTGCCAGGACAACATTGCTCGTAAAAACGATAAGGAGTACATGAAAGACACCTAACTGAAGCAGATAGCTGACTACCGCTGCTACGAGGTAGCGCGGAATCTGGAGGGCAAATTCCGGACTGTAGTTTGCAAACGTCCAAAATTTCGAAAGTAAAAAATGCGTCGCGAGCGCGAGCAAAAATGCCAGGGTGAAACTCACCCGTGGACCCAGAAAATGGGCAAACACCCAAACCAGAAAAATGTTGAGGACGGCAACCAGACCGGCCACAACCGAAGCACGTATCAGTCGCCAAATTAAGCCTTGCCACTTCACGGGCCACATACAAACCTCACCCTGTATGATTGGCAAGAGAGAATTCGGCCCATCTTTTGCCATCATTGGTTGCGGTCTAATCGGCCGGAAGCGTCTCCTTTCTTTGCCACCGGATTCGTTCGTTGTTGCCTGTGATTCGGAGCTCTCCCGCGCTCAGGAATTGGTTGACTCCATCCCCGGAGCGATTGCGACTGCTGATTTAAATGAAGCACTCAGAAGTTCAGTGGACGCGGTGATTGTCGCGACCACGAATGCTTCACTTGCCCCCGCCGCGATGTCCGCGTTGCGTGCCGGGAAGGCTGTTTTCATAGAAAAACCAGCTGCGATTTCAACACGGCAGCTGGATCAATTACTGGCAGTTTCAGAGGATGCGGGTGTGCCAGTTCGTGTCGGGTACAATCATCGTTACCATCCAGCGCTGCTGAAAGCACGCGAGCTTGTTGATGCCGGCGCCATAGGTCCTCTAATGTTTCTTCGCGGCCGTTACGGTCATGGCGGGCGGCTCGGCTACGATCGCGAATGGCGAGCCGACCCGAAGTTATCGGGTGGTGGCGAACTTATCGATCAGGGCGTGCACCTGATTGATCTCGCCCAGTGGTTCCTCGGTCATTTCTCAGACATTGAAGGCATTGCTGTGACTTACTTCTGGAATATGCCCGTAGATGACAATGCTTTCCTTCATCTGCGGACTCCGGAAAAGCAAACGGCGTGGCTCCATGTTAGCTCTACCGAATGGAAAAATATGTTTTCATTCGAGATTTACGGACGCACAGGCAAACTGCACGCCGAAGGGCTTGGTGGAAGTTATGGAACCGAGCGGCTAACGTTTTACAAAATGTTGCCACAAATGGGTCCGCCTGACACGACGGTATGGGAATATCCCGGTGCTGACCTTTCATGGGACTTGGAGATGAAGGAATTTTTGGAAGACATGCGGTTGGGGCGCACGCCCAATCCGGGGCTGAGGGAAGCCCGCGCGGTTTTACAAGTGGTTGAGAAGGTCTATCAGACCAGCGGATATTCCGTGGCATGATAATCACGCGCTCACCGTTGCGTATTTCACTCGGAGGCGGCGGCACTGATTTGCCTTCGTATTATCGCCAGCATTCCGGCTTTCTTCTTGCCGCTGCGATCGACAAGTATGTCTACATTACCCTGCACCAAACCTTCGTCCCGGAGCTAATCATCAAATACTCGAAGCTAGAGCGCGTGCTGACGGTTGATGAAGTGGAACATCCAATCATCCGTGAAGCGCTGAGACTGGTCGGTATCGAATCTCCGTCGCTCGAGATAACGAGTATGGCGGATATTCCAGCCGGAACCGGCCTCGGATCTTCGGGTAGCTTCACGACCGCATTGCTAAAGGCGTTTCATACCTATAAGAAAAATCTTGTGCATCCCGCGGAGTTGGCTGAGCAAGCATGTGAGATTGAACTTGAGAAGCTGGGCGAGCCAATTGGTAAGCAAGACCAATACATTGCTGCGTTTGGAGGCATTACCTGGTTCAAGTTCACGCCCGACGGGCGCGTCGAAGCACAACCGCTAAAAATCTCCGAGGAAACGTTGTTCAACCTCGAAGACAATCTGCTTCTCTTCTTTACGGGCTACTCGCGTTCGGCCTCGGCCATTCTAAAAGAGCAAGATGACAAAACCAGGCAATCGAACGAGGCGATGATCGAAAATCTGCATTTTGTCAAAGAGCTTGGGAAACAAAGTCAGATTGCGCTTGAGGACGGAAATTTGCACGAATTCGCGCGGCTCATGGATGTCCATTGGCAGCGGAAGAAGGAGCGATCGCAGAGCATGACCAATCAGAGAATCAATGAATGGTACGACTGTGCGATGAAAAACGGGGCACTTGGAGGCAAGCTCATTGGCGCGGGCGGCGGCGGTTTCCTCATGTTCTATGCGGACAATAAGGCGCGGTTGCGCCACGCACTTCGCGCTAAGGGTCTCAGCGAAGTGCGATTCCGCTTCGATTTCGAGGGAACAAAGATCCTGAATCAGTGAAGCACTAGGCAAGATTTCGTGAATGAGGATTGGTCAGTGGCGATCCTGGCGGGCGGTCGGGCTACCCGTTTACGCCCGCTCACGGAGACGCAGCCAAAAGCACTCATAAAAATATCAGGGGAGCCATTTCTGACACACCAGCTACGGTTGCTCAGATCGCAGGGTATTCGACGCGTTGTTCTTTGTCTGGGATACCTGGGCGAGAAGATTCAGAAGGAGTTCGGCACCGGAACCCAGGACGGAATGAAAATCGACTATTCATTCGACGGGCCGCAACTCCTGGGAACGGGAGGCGCGCTCAAGCGAGCGTTACCGCTTCTACCGAACGAGTTCTTTGTGCTATACGGTGACTCTTATTTGCCCATTAATTACAGCCCTGTAGCAGCAGAGTTTCGCGACAGCGGCAAACCGGGCTTAATGACTGTGTTCAAAAATGAAAATCGATGGGACACAAGCAATGTCGAGTTCGACGGGAAGAAAATTCGGCGCTACGATAAGAAGAACCGCACCGAAGCCATGCGTTACATTGATTATGGACTTGGCATCCTTCGACCTGACGTGCTGGCAAACTGGCCTGATAATCAGCCGTTCGATCTCGCAGATGTTTACCAGAAGTTGGCTGAGAATGACCAGCTTGCAGGTTTTGAAGTAACGCAACGCTTCTACGAGATCGGATCCAGGAAAGGCCTCGCTGAGCTTGCTGCCTTACTCGACAAATCCTGATTTTACACATGAGCTACTCCAAACAGCATTTGCAGGAAACTGCGCAGGTCGTCGCCCAGATCGATCCGGCTCTTTGCGAGAAAGCAGTCGAATTGTTAGCAACTGTCCGTGCCAATGGCGGACGCCTGTTTATTCTTGGTGTGGGCGGAAGCGCCGCCAACGCGTCGCATGCAGTGAATGATTTTCGAAAAATTGCCGACCTGGAATGTTATGCCCCGACTGACAACGTTTCGGAACTTACTGCCAGGACCAACGATGAAGGTTGGGCTTCTGTGTTTGTCGAATGGCTCAAGGGAAGCCGCTTGAACGGGCGGGATGCGGTGCTCGTTCTATCGGTAGGGGGCGGCAATTTGGAAAAGAATGTAAGTTCAAACTTGGTCGCAGCGTTGAAGTTGGCCAAAAACCGGGGCGCCAAGGTACTCGGGATCGTGGGTCGTGATGGTGGATACACGGCGCAAGTAGCCGATGTAGTGATCCTCGTCCCGACGGTAAATCCGAGCAATGTCACACCACATACCGAAGCTTTTCAGGCCGTTGTGTGGCATCTTTTCGTCAGCCATCCATCACTGAAGATCGCTGAGACAAAATGGGAAAGCACCAGGTAACTGACTCGAAAAATAAGTGCGTGTTTCTAGACCGGGACGGTGTTCTTAATCGACCTGTCGTGCGCGAGGGCCGTCCCTACCCTCCCGATACGGCTGAAGAAGTCGAGCTTTACGAGGACGTTTGGGAGGGCTGCGATCGCCTAAAAAGTGCCGGCTTTCTGCTCGTCGTAGTTAGCAACCAACCAGATGTCGGGCACAGGAGGCAGAGCCGAGCGCAAGCCGACGCAATCAATGAAAAAATCGCTGCCGCATTCCCTCAACTGGATCACTTCGAAATCTGCTTTCACGCGGGAGAAGAGTTCGGAGAGCCCTGCGGATGCCGAAAACCGAAGCCCGGAATGCTCTTACGGGCAGCCGATGTGCTGAAGATAGACTTGGCGGGCAGTTTTATGATCGGCGACCGCTGGCGAGATATTGATTGCGCGAGAGCAGCTGGTTGTCGGGCCATCTTCATTGATCATCAATATGCTGAACCGCTTCGCCACGAGCCGGATGCTACGGTGAGAACGTTTTCCGAGGCAGTTGCCGCTGTTCTTGCGATAAGTTCGAGACAACCCTTGCCCCGCCTGAACACCAGGGTTTAGTCTCGTCGACAATGAGCACCGTTCTCCTCGAACAACTGCCCATCAAAATCTTTGCTGATGGCGCCGATCGCGAGGGTATAACGGAGTTATACCGAAAGCCTTTCATCCGCGGCCTGACGACCAACCCAACGCTAATGCGCAAAGCGGGGATTAACGGTTACGAGAGTTTCGCGAAATCGGTCTTGAAGGTGGTGAAGGATAAGCCGATCTCATTTGAAGTTTTCTCCGATGAGTTTCCTGAGATGCGGCGTCAGGCTCGCAAAATCAGCGGCTGGCAAAGCAACGTCTATGTCAAGATACCAATCACAAATACGCGGGGAGACTCGGCTGTTCCACTTATACAAGACCTGGCGAACGAGGGCGTTAGACTCAACGTCACGGCTATCCTGACTCGGGCTCAAGTAGAGGCCGTGGCCGCAGTTCTCAATCCGGACGCGCCCGCGGTCGTCTCGGTTTTTGCCGGTCGAATTGCCGATACCGGGATTGATCCGACACCAATTATGAGAGACTCATTGCATATGGTGCGTTCACTTCCCGCAGCGGAACTGCTCTGGGCAAGCGTACGTGAAGTCCTCAACATATTCCAAGCAGCCGAGTGCGGATGCCACATTGTAACGGTGCCGCATGATATTCTCGCCAAGGTCATCAAATTGGGCGGCATGGGCCTCGCCGATCTTTCACTTGATACAGTTCAAATGTTCCATCGAGACGCGCTCGTGGCGGGCTACTCCCTTTAACTAGCTCATCGTTCTATGCCAGCATACGATAATGGGACAGCTCCGCATCGCCGCTCTCCCGAAGATCGCTAGGACGTTCAGCAGGTCATTTGCAACCAGGGACTCTCTACTTTCAATGTAACATTTGCGGCCAGCAAGGCACGCTTGAGTTAGACTCTCTTGGACGCGAAGTTGCCTCCTGTTCCGGTTGTGGTTCCAACCCGCGAATTCGCGCACTGATTCGAGCGCTATCCACCGAGCTTTTCGGAGAAGACCTTATCTTACCAGATTTTCCGAATCGAAAGAATATTAGAGGATTGGGTCTAACGGATTGGGAGGGCTACAGTTCATTGCTTACGCAAAAATTTGATTACGTAAATACGTATCTTCACCAAGAACCGCGTCTTGATATCTCGGCCACAAATATATCACCAGAGCGGCGCTCAGCCTATGACTTCATTATATCATCGGAGGTTTTCGAACATGTTGTTACTCCGGTCGAGACAGCGTTTCAAAATGTAGTTACAATGCTAAAGCCGGGAGGACTTCTTGTTCTAACAGTGCCTTATGGCTTGCAACCTGATACGATTGAGCACTTCCCCGAACTTGACCAGTTTACTGTTTGCGAACATGATGGAGTCTACCGCCTTGATAATATAACAAAGACAGGCATCGCACAGTCGTTTACCAACCTGGTCTTTCATGGAGGTCCGGGATCAACTCTGGAGATGCGTATATTTGCTGAATCGGCTTTATTGCAACATTGCAGAGCCGCAGGATTCCAGTCGATTACTTTTCATCGGACGCCGGATTTCCGGCACGGGATTTGGTGGCCTGAACCTTGGTCATTTCCTTTGACGGCGAGGAAACCCGACCATCATTGACGCTCTTCCAGCAGAGCGATCACACGCCAATGGAGGATCACGATCTCTTTTTTGTGTGCATTGTCGCATTCAAATCGCTTACGTTAATTGCACCTTGGTAAAGACCGATGGCCACCTCGTTAAAGAATCAACCGATCTTCTTCGTTGGCTCGCCTCGTTCCGGGACAAGTATTCTAACCTGGTGTCTCGGCCAGCATTCCAATATTCTTGTTCAAGAAGAGTCGGACTGGATGGGGCGATTCGCGGTTGATGTCGGTGTGGCATATGAAATCGGGACGCGCCGAGGACCGCGTTCGCAGTTGAGCGCGATTGGCCTTCGGCGGGAAGAATTTTTTCTTCGGTTCGGTGAGACCATCAATGAGCTATTGATTGGCCATCGGCAAGAATTCGAGAAAACAGCGTGGGCGCATGCTACCACGGCAGATCGATCAGAAACACAAGCTGCATTCCAGATCGCGCGGTCGCCCAGCGACCCCAAGCAACGGTGGGTTGATGGAAGCCCCGAAAACTCTCTCTACATCTGTGGCCTACGGAAATTGTTTCCAGATGCTGTTTTTATTCATTTGGTTCGGGATGTCGGCTCGGTGGTGCGGTCCCTCCTGAATTTCACTCGCACCGGAGGACCAGCCGTTGTCGAGAATGAACAACAAGCCTACCAATATTGGTTACAGACCGTGCGAGCCTGTTTCCAAGCGGAGCGAGCCTACGGTTCTCACCTGGTTTGCCGGCTGGAATACTCAGACTTGATCAATAATCCTGAATTAGCGATACGCAGACTATTGGGCTTTCTTAACGAACCGTATGAACCAGCTTGCCTTGAGCCACTACAGACTCGAATTAACAGTTCCAACGTGCCTCCGGATTTCAGATCTTCTGATCCAGCGACGAACCCAGCGGTGATAGCAGAGGCAGGCACACTGGAGGATGAATTAAAGCAAAACCCGGGTCCATTCGAACCTTCGCCCGCCCTGAGCTATGAACTGGAACGAATGTTCGAGGAGCGGATTCGGCACACCTGGACAATGGGCCCGAATTTTCGAAAATCTTTGCAACGGATAACGGAGCTGGAAAGACAACTCGAGGAGTTTAAAACTCGCCTTGCGTCCGTGATGAAGAATTCGGGCCAATGCAACTTGCCAGCGAAAGACCCTGCCTTGTTCCAAACGAGACTGCGCCGGGCTTTGGGCAGACTTCGCCCCAAACGGTAAGAATCAGGCTTTACCGATAGTCGGCGGACTGCTAGATGTCTCCAACGTAACAATCTACAGCGCTGTCCAGCTCAGTTGTTTGGGGCCCGATAATTCCGGCAAATCTTCGGCGGCGAACAGCTTCGATCATTCCAGCGGCGGCTCGATGTTCTCGTCTTCGCGCGCGGTGAGCTGGTTCTTCACGATCATACGGGCGCAGGTGTTCCAGCGTAGAAGGGCATCATCATTTCCGGGCGGGCGAATAGCTTCCGCTTTTTCGAACCAATGCATTGCTTCGCGCAGACCCTCGTAGGCCAGATGCGCGCAACCGGGTGTGCCGCGCGCGAGCTGAGCTTTTGCGCGGCGCTCTGCGAGAATGCCACTATAGTAGGCGTGTTCGTATTCACCCGTAATCCTGCGCAGAATTTCTTTCGCTTGCGTATCGCTCACCCCATAGCTCTTACTGAAACGATCCGTTACGGCCAGCAGCAGCATAATCAACGCCTGTTGGTTTTCCGGATCTGCCGCCAAAACATCGAGACAAATGCTTTCCGCTTCGGCCGGCTCGTTTAGCAGCCGGTAACGCTCCGCTTTTTCCAGCGCGCTCGGGATCGCATCAGTTGAGAGTATTTTCAGCTCAGCCATCGCTTTGCGCTTGTTCTGTTAAATCGTTAAATCGTTGTCTCGGAGATGACAACCCGATTCACGTGTCACGAACTACGGTTCACGTTTCTTTTACCTTTTCGACCGCCACAACCATCCCAGCGGGTCATAAAACTCGTCTACCACTCGTTCCTTCAACGGAATGATTCCGTTGTCGGTGATCTCAATACTCTCCGGGCAAACTTTCGTGCAACATTTTGTAATGTTGCAGTAACCAATGCCGTGTGCATTTCGCAACTCCTCAATACGATCTTCAGTGTCGAGCGGATGCATTTCCAGTGCTGCTACGTGAATTAGGAAACGTGGCCCGATGAATTCATTGTATTTCCCGTGGTCCCGAAGAACGTGGCACACATCCTGACAAAGAAAGCATTCGATGCACTTCCGGAATTCTTGCACGCGATCGATGTCCGCCTGCTGCATGCGCCAGGTGCCGTCCGGAGCATCCGGCGGACGCGGCTTGAACTTCTTGATCGTTTTCTTCACTTGGAAATTCCAGGAAACGTCCGTAATCAAATCCTTCACGATCGGAAAAGCTTTCATCGGCTCGACCATGATCGGTTTGTCGAGTGGCAATTCGCTCATTCGCGTCATGCACATCAGCTTCGGTAAGCCATTCACCTCTGCCGAGCACGATCCGCACTTGCCCGCTTTACAATTCCAGCGACAAGCGAGGTCATTCGCCTGGGTGCGTTGAATGTCATGTACCGCGTCCAGCACGACCATGCCTTCGGAAATTTCAGTTGTGTATTCGTGAAATCCGCCGCCGCTCGCATCGCCGCGCCAGATTTTGAAGGTAACGTTCATTTATCTCCTCAGTGTCAGCACAATGTCATCCCGAGTCGCAGAGACGACGAGGGACCTCCCACAAGCTGATTGGTTACACAACATAGCTCGTGTGATCGACACAAGGTTGTGAGGTCCCTCACTTCGTTCGGGATGACAACAATGCGCGCTCATTTCATCTCCTCGATCACCTGCTTGAGATAATCCGGCATTTCCGGCAGCGACTCTAATCGTATTTGCATTGATCCGTCCGGGGCTTTCGAGATCATAGTGTTCGTTTTTGCGAAGCGTTCGCCCTTGTTCGGATAATCCTCACGGAATTGTGCGCCCCGGCTTTCCTTTCGTTCGAGCGCGGCGCGCGTGATCGCTTCGGAAACCGTCAGCAGATTTTTTAGATCGAGCACGGTATGCCAACCGGGATTGAATTCCCGATTACCAGTAACACCGGCACGATTCGCGCGTTGCCAGAATTCTTTTAGACGTTCCAACGCGGATCTCATTTCGGATTCGTTCCGTACGATCCCGACATTGTCCTGCATTAGCTCCTGCAGATCTTTTTGAACTTGATAAGGATTTTCGCCGTTATTTCGTTCAAACGGCGCCACGGCTTTGCGCACTACAAGGTCAATCTTGTCATTATCGATCTTGCCGTGTTGATTCAGCTTCGAAAAACTTGCTGCAAATTCGCCCGCGCGTTTTCCAAACACGAGCAGATCGGAAAGCGAATTGCCGCCGAGGCGATTGGCCCCATTAATGCCGGCGGCGCATTCACCAGCGGCGAATAATCCCGGCACGCGTGACATTTGCTTGTCTGGATCGACATGAACGCCGCCCATGATGTAGTGCGTAGTCGGTCCAACTTCCATCGGCTGCTCGGTGATGTCGATATCGGCCAGTTGTTTGAACTGGTGATACATGCTCGGTAATTTCTTCTTGATGTATTCGGCCGCTTTCGGGAGTTTTTGTTTGATCCAGGCGATGTCGAGAAAGACCCCGCCGTGCGGACTTCCCCTGCCCTCTTTGATCTCGCGCACGATGCAGCGAGCGATGTGATCGCGGGTTAACAATTCCGGAGGACGGCGCGCGTCTTTGTCGCCCTGACAATAGCGCCACCCTTCCTCTTCCGTGTCGGCTGTTTGGGCGCGATAATTTTCTGGAATCGAATCGAACATGAAACGCTTGCCCTCTTTGTTTGTGAGGATTCCGCCTTCACCGCGCACGCCTTCGGTCACGAGAATCCCCTGAACGCTCGGCGGCCAGACCATTCCGGTCGGATGAAATTGAATGAACTCCATGTCGATCAATTCCGCGCCGGCTTC
>Ga0066675_10000391_pt1 | contig 16556 bp, 17 predicted proteins | sample GraSoiAngelo_124_FD_62295 | JGI IMG/M metagenome (GOLD analysis project Ga0066675, IMG submission 62295) | Grasslands soil microbial communities from the Angelo Coastal Reserve, California, USA - 14_0927_05_20cm | ecosystem: Environmental > Terrestrial > Soil > Grasslands | place: USA... | reverse complement strand
GACGCGTGGCCCGGCATCCAGGCGATGCCTGTCGATACGCGGCGACTGAGCGTGCCGGAGGCTGTCAAGCGGAAAATGCAGGCGACAAGCGGAAAACGCAGGCGACAAGCGGAAAACGCGGGCGACACGCCCGTTGACGCCGCGATAGAACCCGCTACAATCCCGGCCACATCTCGCACGAGGAGCCCCGTCATGGCGAAGAAGAAGAGCGTCGAACCGCGCGTCGTCACGCCGGGAGAGGCCGACCCGCGCCACAACTGGGAGCGCCCGATCCAGGCGCCCGGCCGCATGCAGGTGGACTTCGAGGAGCGCGTGGACTTCCGGCGCCTGCACGCGTACCGCCTGGCCCGCGTGCGGCAGGCGCTCGCGCCCTCCGGGCTCGGCGCGCTCCTCTGCTTCGACCAGCACAACATCCGCTACACGACGGGCACGGTCATCGGCGAGTGGGCGCGCGACAAGCTCACGCGCTGGTCGCTCCTCGCCGGCGCCGGCCACCCCTACGTCTGGGACTTCGGCTCGGCGGCCAAGCACCACCGCCTCCACGCGCCGTGGCTCGAGGCGACGCACTGCCTGGCGGGCATGGTCGGCCTGCGCGGGGCGGTGTCGCCGAAGGCCGAGCTGTTCCGGAGCGCAGCGGCGGAGATCAAGGCGATCCTCGTCGCAGAGGGCGTCGCCGGGATGCCACTCGGCATCGACCTGGTGGAGCCGCCGTTCCTGTTCGAGCTGCAGCGCCTGGGCCTCGAGATCCGCGACGGCCAGCAGGTGATGCTCGACGCGCGCCAGATCAAGAGCGCGGACGAGATCACGCTGCTCAACATGGCCGCCGCGATGGGCGATGGCGTCTACCAGGACATCGCCGAGGCGCTCAAGCCCGGGGTGCGCGAGAACGAGATCGTGGCGCTCGCGTCGAAGCGTCTCTACGAGATGGGCTCGGACTGCGTGGAGGCGATCAACGCGATCTCCGGGGAGCGCTGCTCGCCCCACCCGCACAACTTCACCGACCGGATGATCCGCCCGGGCGACCAGGCCTTCTTCGACATCATCCAGTCGTTCGTGGGTTACCGCACGTGCTACTACCGCACGTTCAACGTCGGGCGCGCCACCCGCGCCCAGGTGGACGCCTACCGGAAGGCGCGCGAGTGGATGGACAAGGCGATCGCGACGCTCAAGCCGGGCGTCGCGACCGACCGGATCGCGCGCTGCTTCCCGCGCGCGCAGGAGATCGGCTTCGCGAGCGAGATGGAGGCGTTCGGCCTGAACTTCTGCCACGGCCTCGGGCTCGGTCTCCACGAGCGGCCGATCATCAGCCGGCTGAACTCGCTCGACGATCCGATGGAGCTCGAGGCCGGCATGGTGTTCGCCGTGGAAACGTATTGCCCGGCCGGTGACGGGATCTCGGCCGCGCGCATCGAGGAGGAGGTGGTCCTCACGCCGGCGGGCGCCTCGATCATCACGCTCTATCCGGCCGAGGAGCTGCCGATCGCCAATCCGTATTGAGCTATACTTCACGGTGACGGCCATGGCAACGCTGACGTCCGGGCGCAAGACGGCGCTCCGCAGGGAGCTCGAGGCCATCGTCGGCCCGGGCGGCGTGCTGTCCGATCCCGACGAGCTGCTCGTCTACGAGTCCGACGGTCTCACGCTGTTCCGTGCGCTCGCCGACTTCGTCGTCTTCCCGACCTCCGCCGAGCACGTCGCCGCGGTCGTCAGGCTGGCCGGGCGCGAGGGTCTCCCGTTCGTCGCGCGCGGCGCGGGGACGGGCCTCTCGGGCGGGTGCCTCCCGGCCGAGGGGGGGCTCGTCATCTCGATGATGCGCATGAACCGCGTCCTCGAGGTGGACTACGAGAACCAGCTCGCGGTCGTCGAGCCCGGGCTCGTCAACCTGCACCTCTCCTGGGCGGTCGGCCTGAAGGGCTACTACTACGCGCCCGACCCGTCGAGCCAGCAGGCGTGCACGCTCGGCGGCAACATCGCCAACAACTCGGGCGGGCCCCACACGCTGAAGTACGGCGTCACGACGAACCATGTGCTCGGCCTCGAGGTCGTGATGCCCGACGGCGAGATCGTGTGGCTCGGCGGCCGGACGCGCGCGACGCCCGGCTACGACCTCGCCGGCGTCTTCGTCGGCTCCGAGGGCACGTTCGGCATCGCGACGAAGATCGTCGTCCGCATCTTGAAGAAGCCGCAGGCGGTGAAGACCGTGCTCGCCGTGTTCGACCAGGTGGACCACGCCTCGGCGGCCGTGTCGGCGATCATCGCGCGCGGCCTCGTGCCGGCCGCCGTCGAGATGATCGACCAGCTCACGATCCAGGCCGTCGAGGACGCGTTCGGCTGCGGGTACCCGCGCGACGCCGCGGCGGCGCTGCTCGTCGAGCTGGACGGGCTCCGGGTCGGCATGGAGGCGCAAGCCGAGCGCATCGTGCAGGCGTGCCGCGACGCGGGCGCCCGCGAGGTGCGGACCGCGCGCGACGAGGCCGAGCGGGCGCTCCTCTGGAAGGGGCGGAAGTCGGCCTTCGGCGCCTACGGCCGCGTCTCACCGGCGTACATGGTGATGGACGGCGTCATTCCGAGAACGAAGCTCCCGTACGTGCTCCGCCGCGTGAACGAGATCGTCGCCGCCCACGGCCTGCGCGTCGGCAACGTCTTCCATGCGGGCGACGGCAACCTGCACCCGAACATCCTCTACGATCCGCGCGTGCCCGGCGCGGAGGCGCGCGTCGTGGAGGCCGGCGCCGAGATCATGAAGGTCTGCGCCGAGGTCGGCGGCTCGATCTCGGGCGAGCACGGCATCGGGCTCGAGAAGGCCGACTTCATGCCCTTCATCTTCTCCGCCGCCGACCTGGCGGTGATGCAGCGGCTCAAGAACGCCTTCAACCCCACGGGTCTCTGTAACCCCGGGAAGGTTTTCCCCACCAAGAAGTCGTGTGTCGAGGTCGGCCCCGTCGCCTACACGCCTCACGCGATCGAGGCCAAGGGCCTCGCCCAGCGCTTCTAGCGCTGGCGTCGCGCGCCGCGTGCAGGACGCGCTGCTCGAACGGCTTCGCGCCGTCCTCGGTCCGGCCAACGTGCTGACCGGTGTCGAGCTCTCGCCCTACGTGGTCGACGGCCGTACGCCCGAGGCGGCCGTGTTCCCCGGCGCGCTCGAGGAGGTCGCCGCCGTGATCGCCCTCTGCGGGCAGGCGGAGGTGCCCGTCGTGCCCTGGGGCGGTGGCACCGCGGCCTCCGTCGGGATGCCCGCCGCGCGCGCGGGCGTGGTGCTCGGGCTTCGCCGCCTCGCGCGGCTCGTCGAGCACGAGCCGGGCGACCTCACGGTCACCGTCGAGGCGGGCGTGACCATCACCGAGCTGCAGGCGGCGCTCGGCAACCGCGGGCAGTGGCTCTCGCTCGATCCCGCCGACGCTGAGCGCGCCACGCTCGGGGGCGTGCTCGCGGCGAACGCCGCCGGACCGCGGTGCCATCTCTACGGGACGGCGCGCGACCTCCTCATCGGCGTCACCGTCGTCACCGCCGACGCCGCCGTCGTCAAGGGCGGCGGCAAGGTCGTGAAGAACGTCGCCGGGTATGACCTGCCCAAGCTGTTCATCGGCTCGTACGGGACGCTCGGCGTGATCGTCGAGGCGACGCTCAAGCTCCGCCCCGTGCCCGACGCCGAGCGCCTGGTTGCGCTGCGCTTCGCGGGGCTCAAGGACGCCGCGGCGGCCGTCCGCGCGCTGCTCGCATCGGATCTGATCCCGAACGCCGTCGAGCTCCTCGACCCCACCGCGGCCGCAGCCCTCGGCGCCGGAGAGGCCGGGGGCGCGCTTGGCCTCGGAAGCGGAGCGGTGCTGGTCGTGGGATTCGACGGGCTTCCGGAGCAGGTCGAGTGGCAGTGCGCGGAGCTTGCGCGGCTCGCGGCGCCCCACGGCGGCCGTGACGCAACACCGCTGTCGAGTGCAGCCTGGCCGCGGCTCGCCGCCGCGGTGCGGGACGCATTTCCGGTGGCCACGGCGGTCATGTCCTTCGACGTCGTGCCGGCGCAGGTCGCCGAGCTGATGGAGCAGGGCGCCGGCGTCGCGCGCGCCCGGGGGTTCCAGACGGCGTGGGCGGCGCACGCCGGGGTCGGCGTCGTCAGCGCGGCGCTCGTCTCGGACAGGGAGCCGCGCGAGCTGGGCCCGGTCGCCGGCGTGCTCGGCGAGTGGCGCGAGATGGCGCGCGCGGGGGGCGGTCGTGCGACCCTCGAGAGGGCGCCGCTCGCGGTGAAATCGCAGGTGCCCGTCTGGGACGACCCGGGCGCGGCGGGCCGTGTCATGCAGCGCATCAAGGCGCAGCTCGATCCGAAGCGCATCCTGAATCCCGGCCGCTTCGTGGCCGGTATCTAGCGGGGCCGCGCATGGCGCATATCGTCGAGGACACGCGTCGAACGGCCACCGGCCCGCTCGCCCTGCACGGGCTGTCCGTCGAGGGCGTGCACCAGTGCGTCCACTGCGGGCTCTGCCTGGCCTCCTGCCCGACGTTCGCCGAGCTCGGCACGGAGATGGACTCGCCGCGGGGGCGGATCTTCCTCATCAAGGCGCTCGCCGAGGGGCGCACGGCGCTCACCGACACGACGGTGCAGCACCTCTCCCTGTGCCTCGACTGCCGCGCCTGCGAGACGGTCTGCCCGGCGGGCGTGCCCTACGGCCGGCTCATCGAGGCGGCGAAGGCGGAGATCGAGCACGCGCGGCCGGGCTCGCCCGCGCGCCGCCTCTTCCGCTGGCTCAACTTCGGGCTCCTGCTCGGACGCCCGTGGGCACTGAGGCTCGCAGCGACGGCGCTCAGGCTCTACCAGGTGAGCGGGCTCCAGGCGCTCGTCCGCCGGAGCCGCCTCGTCCGGCTCCTGCCGGGGACGCTTCCCGCGTGGGAGGCGCTCCTGCCCTCGCTGCCGCCGCGCCACGAGCGCGCGCCGCTGCCGTCCTACGTCATGGCGGAGGGCGCCCGGCGCGCGCGCGTCGCGCTGCTGACGGGCTGCGTCCAGTCGGTGGTCTTCGGCGCCCACAACCGGGCGACGGCGCGCGTCCTGGCGAAGAACGGCTGCGACGTCATCGTCCCGGAGGGCCAGGGCTGCTGTGGCGCGCTCAACGCCCACGGCGGCGACCACGCGCGCGCGCTCGAGATGTCGCGGCGGACGATCGAGGCGTTCGAAGCCGCGCGCGCCGACGCCGTCATCGTCAACACCTCGGGCTGCGGCGCCCACATGAAGGGGTACGGCGCGCTGCTCGGCGGCGACCCCGCCTGGGCCGAGCGCGCGAGGCGCTTCGCCGCGTCGGTCCAGGACCTCTCGGAGTTCCTCGCCAAGGCGCCCCTCGTTCCACCGCTCCGCCCCGTCGCGCTGCGGGTCACCTACCACGATCCCTGCCACGTGGTGCACGGGCAGAAGATCCGCAAGGAGCCGCGCCAGCTCCTCGCGCAGATCCCGGGGCTCAGCGTCGTGGATCTCGCCGAGTCGGACTGGTGCTGCGGCTCGGCGGGCATCTACAACCTCACCCAGCCCGAGATGGCCGGCCGGCTGCTCGAGCGTAAAATCCGCCACGTTCTCGAGACCGGCGCCGAGGCGGTCGTCACCGCGAACCCGGGCTGCATCCTCCAGATCCAGGCGGGGCTTCGCGCGCGGGGGGCGGAGGTCCAGGTCCTGCACGTCGTCGAGCTGCTGGATCGCGCGTATGGCGGACCCGCTGAGCGAGGCCCATGAGCGACGTCGCGGCCACGCCCCGCGAGCACAAGGCCCACGCGCCCACGTCCGTCGGCTGCTGGGTCGTGACGATCTCGGACACGAAGACGGCCGAGACCGACACCAGTGGCGCCGCGATCCGCGAGCTCCTCGCGGCCGCCGGCCACCGCGTGGCGGGCTCGACGCTCGTGCGCGACGAGCCCGCCGACGTCCAGCGCGTCGTGCGCGAGGCGTGCGGCGACGCGCGGGTGCAGGCCGTGATCATGACCGGCGGCACGGGCATCACGTCGCGCGACTCCACGTTCGAGGCGGTCGAGGCGTTGCTCGACAAGCGCCTGCCCGGCTTCGGCGAGCTCTTCCGCATGCTCTCGTACCAGGAGGTGGGCGCGGCGGCCATGCTCTCGCGCGCGCAGCTGGGGATCCACGCGGGTCGGATCGTCGTCTCGCTCCCGGGCTCGCCCAACGCCTGCCGGCTCGCCCTCGAGAAGCTCTTGATCCCGGAGCTCCCCCACCTCGTGCGGGAGGCGGGCCGCTAGGGTGCTCGCGCGTATACTTGGGCAGCGACTCTTTTCGAGGAGGATCCGGATGACGAGGCCCCGACCGACCACGCTCCCGACCCTGCTGCTCGTCGCGGTGCTGGCGGCGGGCTGCGCCGGCACCGGGGGGAAGACCGTCGGCTGGACGGAGAGCCCCGGCGCGGTCGCGGCGCCGGAGATCGTCCGGTTCAACACGGCGCTCGCCGACCTGGCGGAGCGCATGAAGCCGGGCCTCGTGCACGTGCGCGTCCGCCGCGGTGCGCAGTCGGAGGAGGCGTCTCAGGACCCCGGCGAGCAGCGCAGCGCCGGCTCCGGGTTCATCGTGGATCCGAGCGGGCTCGTCGTCACAAACGCCCACGTGGTGAGCGGCGCCGACCAGATCCAGGTGCGCCTGGCCGACGGCCGCCGGTTCGCGGGCACGCTCGTCGGCCTCGACAACCGTGTCGACCTCGCGCTCGTCCGTATCACCGGCGCCACGGAGCTCGCCGTCCTGCCCGTCGGCGACTCGAACCGGCTGCGCGTCGGCGAGTTCGTGCTGGCGCTCGGCCACCCGTTCGGCCTCGAGCAGAGCGTGTCGTTCGGGATCGTGAGCCGCAAGGGCGCGCCCCTCATGGTGGCGTCGCCCGGATTCGACTTCATCCAGACGGACGCCGCGATCAACCCCGGCAACTCGGGCGGGCCGCTCGTGAACATGGCGGGCGAGGTGGTCGGCGTCAACAGCATGGCCGCCCGCAACGGCTCGATCGGCTTTGCGATCCCCTCGACCCTCGTGAAGCTGCTGCTCCCGCAGCTCGCCAGCAAGGGCAAGGTCGAGTGGGGCTGGCTCGGCGTCTCGATCGCCGAGGTCACCGAGGAGGACGTCGACCGTCTGAAGCTCCGAGAGCTGCGCGGCGTGCTGGTCCGCGCCGTGATGCCCGGCGAGCCGGCCGACCAGGGTGGCGTCCGCGCCGACGACGTGATCGTCGGCATCGACGGCACGACGCTCGCGGGTCCGCGCGACCTGCAGCGCGTCGTTTCCTCGACCCCCGTCGGCAAGAAGGTCCGCGTGGCGCTCGTGCGCGCCGGGCGCGAGACCGAGGTGGAGGTGACGATCGGCCTCTACCAGGAGCGGGAGAGTTTGCGGCCCGAGCGGCCCCGACGGCCGGCGCGCCCCGACGAGCCCAAGCCCGAGGCGCCGGGCCCCGACGTGCCGAAGGAGTAGTCAGGCCCGCGCGCGGGGTGTCGCGAGCGCCGCGAGCGTGGCCCGCGCCCACGGCGCGTCGAGCGCGGGGGGCGGCGCGTACCGGATCTCGTGGGTGATCCGCATCCCGCCTTCCCAGTCGGCGGCCGCGTCCTCGAGCACGTCCTCGACGGCGAGCAGGAAGTAGCCGAGCTCGAGCCCATCGGCCGCCGCGACCGGCAGCGGCCCGTCGACCGTGGCGAGCTTGACGTACGCCGACACGTCCGGCTCGACCACCAGAAGCGTCCCCTTCCCGCGCTCGGCGAGGTTGGTCGCGCTCCGGCTCCGCGCGCCGATCACGAGGCCCAGCGTGCCCGCGTCGTAGGCGCGCAGCTCCAGGTAGGAGAGGAGCATCGGGTGGGGCCGCCCGTCGCGGTCCACGGTGACGAAGGGGAGGGCCACCCCGAGGCGTCGGGCGAGGTCGCGCTGGGAGAAGCGCTCGACGAGCAGGGGTGGGAGCGACGGGCCGAGGGAGCGGGTCATCGGACCGGGGTCCGCGAGACCGGCGTGCACCGTGGGTGGCCTGAGCCAGGCGCGCGGGGCGTCATCGCGCCCCGGCGGGAAGGGACGGGGTGCCGGCGCTCAGCCGCCGGCCTTGGCGGCCGGTGCCGCGACCGCCGGCTCGCGGTGGCCGTCGGGAGCGATCTCGCACGCGCCACCCGCGCCGTTTCTGTGGATCGACAGATCTGTGATCGTGGGCGAGGTGCCGCAGAGCGGACACTTGGGGTCACGGCGCAGCTTCACCTCGCGGAAGCGCATGCCGAGCGCGTCGTAGGTGAGGAGCCGCGCGATCAGGGGCTCGCCGATCCCGAGCAGGAGCTTCACCGTCTCGGTCGCCTGCACCAGCCCGATCACGCCTGGGAGCACGCCCAGGACACCGGCCTCGCTTCAGGACGGGACGAGGCCCGGCGGGGGTGGCGTCGGGTAGAGGCAGCGGTAGCAGGGACCCTCGTTCGGCGCGAAGACCGTCGCCATGCCCTCGAACTGGAAGATCGAGCCGTGGACGTTGGTCTTGCCCGCGAGGAAGCACGCGTCGTTGACGAGGTAGCGCGTCTCGAAGTTGTCCGAGCCGTCGACGATGAGGTCGTAGTCCTTGATCACGTCCATGACGTTGTCGACGGTGATCCGCATCGGGAGCGGGATGACGTGGACGTCGGGATTGAGCGCCTTCAGCGTGCGCGTGCCCGACTCGACCTTGGGCTTGCCGATGTCGGCCGTCGTGTGGAGCACCTGCCGCTGGAGGTTGGTGATGTCCACGACGTCCCCGTCCATCAGCCCGAGCGTGCCGACACCCGCCGCCGCGAGGTAGAGCGCCGTCGGCGAGCCGAGCCCGCCCGCGCCGATCAGCAGCACCTTCGCGCGCAGGAGCTTGCGCTGTCCCTTGTCGCCGACCTGCGGAAGCAGGAAGTGCCGGCTGTAGCGCTGGATCTGGTCGGCGTTCATCGGGACGTCCTTGACGACGGGCAGCCCCGACTGCGTCCACTTCTGGAACCCGCCCTGGAGGTTGATGACGTTCTGGTAGCCGAGCTCCTTGAGCGCCTTCGCGGCGAGCAGCGAGCGCAGGCCCGTCTGGCAGTAGAGGACGACCGGCGTGCTCGGATCCGTGACCGCCGTGCCGACCCTGAACTCGAGGAACCCGCGGCTGATGTTCGTCGCGGCCTCGAGGTGGCCGTCGCGGTACTCGTCCGGGTCCCGGACGTCGATGACCACGACCTTGTCGCCCGACTGCAGACGACGCTGGAGGTCCGCCGGCCCCTCCTCGGGGACGACCTGCCGGGCCTCGGCGAGCATCTCCTTGAGCGTCTTCATGGTTCGATATTGCTATACTCTCAAAAATCCATGGCGAATTCCATCAAGGGCGTCATCCTCGCGGGGGGCTCCGGCACCCGGCTCTACCCGCTGACCCTCGCGATGAGCAAGCAGCTCGTGCCCGTCTACAACAAGCCGATGATCTACTACCCCCTCTCCTCTCTGATGCTCGCCGGGATCCGAACGATCCTCGTCATCACGAGCCCGCAGGACCAGACCGCGTTCCAGCGCCTCCTGGGCGACGGGAGCCAGCTCGGGCTCCGCATCGCGTACGAGGTCCAGCCCAAGCCCGAGGGCATCGCGCAGGCCTTCATCATCGGGCGGCGCTTCATCGGCGACGACCGCGTCGCCCTCGCGCTCGGCGACAACGTGTTCTACGGCCACGGGTTCCCCGAGTACCTGAAGCACGCCGCCGAGCGGAGCCGGGGCGCGACGGTGTTCGCGTACTGGGTGCGCGATCCCGAGCGCTACGGCGTCGTCGAGTTCGACGCGACGGGCAAGGCGGTCGGCCTCGAGGAGAAGCCCGCGAAGCCGCGCTCGCCATACGCGGTCACCGGTCTCTACTTCTACGACAACCAGGTCGTGGAGATCGCCGCGGGCCTCCGGCCCTCGGCGCGCGGCGAGCTCGAGATCACCGACGTGAATGGCGCCTACCTGCAGCGCGGCCAGCTCCAGGTCGAGAAGATCGGCCGCGGTATCGCGTGGCTCGACACGGGGACGCACGAGGCGCTGCTGCAGGCCGCGACGTTCATCCAGACGATCGAGGACCGGCAGGGGCTCATGGTCGCGTGCGTCGAGGAGATCGCCTACCGCATGGGCTACATCACGGCCGTGGACGTCGCGCGTCTCGCGCGCTCGATGAAGGACAACTCCTACGGCCAGTATCTGTTGCGCCTGATCGAGTCCGAGCCGTAAGATCGATCGATGGACCTCACCCCCGACGCGAAGCGCGCCTTCCACGTCCAGTCGTACGGGCCGGGGCCGTCCATCGATGGCGTCGAGCTGGTCGAGCTCAAGCAGTTTTCCGACGACGGCGGGACCATGACGGAGCTCGCGCGGCTCGCCGACGGCCGCCCGCAGGCGTTCGCTGGCTTCACGCTGCGGCAGGTCAACTACAGCGAGGTGGAGCCGGGCGCGATCAAGGCGTTTCACATCCACCTCCGGCAGACCGACATATGGTTCGTGCCGCCCGGGGACCGCATGCTGGTGGTCCTGGTGGACGTGCGGCAGGGCGGCAAGACGGAGGGAACGAAGCTCCGGCTCGTGCTCGGCGCGGGCGCGACGCGGATGCTACGGATCCCGCCGGGCGTCGCCCACGGCGTGCGCAACGTGGGGACGGCGCCGGGGCGCATCATCTACTTTACCGACCTCCACTTCGCGCCGGAGCCCGCCGCGTGCGACGAGGGCCGCCTGCCGTGGGACTACGCCGGCCGGGACGTCTGGGACGTCGTCCGCGGATAACCCGGTGAAGCTGCTCGTCACCGGCGGGGCGGGCTTCATCGGCTCCAACTTCGTCCGGCACGTCCTCGCCGCCCATCCCGAGGACTCGGTCGTCAACCTCGACAAGCTGACCTACGCGGGCAACCCGGCGAATCTCGAGGACGTCGCGCACGACCCGCGCTACCATTTCGTCCAGGGCGACATCTGCGACGCGACGGTCGTGCGGGACGCGCTGAGGGGCGTGGACGCGGTCGTCAACATGGCGGCGTGCACGCACGTCGATCGCTCGCTCATGGAGCCGGACGAGTTCCTCCGGACGGACGTCTTCGGCGTCTTCACGCTCCTGGAGGCCGTGCGGGAGCTCAAGATCCCGAGGCTCCTGCATATCTCGACCGACGAGGTCTACGGGAGCGTCGAGCGCGGCTCGTCGCGCGAGAGCGACCCCCTGCGGCCGTCCAACCCCTACTCGGCGTCGAAGGCGGGCGGCGACCTCCTGGCGCTCGCCTACTGGCAGACGCACAAGACACCGGTCGTCATCACGCGCTCGTCCAACAATTTCGGGCCATACCAGTACCCGGAGAAGGTGATCCCGCTCTTCATCACGAACGCGGTCGACGACCAGCCGCTCCCGCTCTACGGCGACGGCAAGAACGTGCGCGACTGGCTCTACGTGCTCGACAACTGCGCGGCGATCGACCTCGTCCTGCGCAAGGGGAAGGAGGGCGAGGTCTACAACATCGGCGGCGGCCACGAGGTCGAGAACATCGTGCTCACGCGCCAGATCCTGAAGCTCGCGGGCAAGCCCGAGACGCTGATCACGCCGGTGAAGGACCGGCCGGGCCACGACCGCCGCTACTCGCTCGACGCGAAGAAGGTTCAGCAGCTCGGCTGGGCGCCGCGCCACAAGTTCGGCGACGCGCTCGCCACGACCGTGGCCTGGTATCGGGCGCGCGAGGCGTGGTGGCGGCCGCTGAAGTCGGGCGAGTTCCGCGCGTACTACGCGAAGCAGTACGGCGCGCGATGAGGGGCGCGGTCGACACCTACGAGGGGCGCGGGCTCATCGCGGACCCGATCCACCAGTACATCCTCTACACCCGCCCGCGCGGGATCCCGGGCGAGGCGACCGAGCAGGACCTGATCGACACCCCGTGGGTCCAGCGCCTGCGCCGCGTGCCGCAGCTGCAGTCGGCGCGCTGGGTGTTTCCGGCGGCCGAGCACAGCCGCTTCCAGCACTCGCTCGGCGCGATGCACCTGGCGGGGCGCTTCGCGCAGCAGCTCTATCCCTCGCTCCGCGCGATCTTCCCCGACGCGCCCTCGAGCCCGCTGATCGAGGCGCTCCTGCGCGTGGCGGGCATGCTCCACGACGTGGGCCACGGCCCCTTCGGCCACTTCTTCGACGACAACTTCCTGGTCGACTTCGACCTCACGCACGAGCTGGTGGGCCAGCGCATCATCCGCGAGGAGCTGGCCGACGTCATCCGGAGCCTGCGCCGCAGCCCGAGCGGCGCGTTCAACGCGGGCGAGGCGATCGACCCGGAGTGGATCTGCTACTTGATGGGAAAGACCTACACGCAGCCGCTCGAGTCCCACCCCCGGTGGCTCGCGTTCCTGAAGCCGCTCCTCTCGGGCGTCTTCACCGCCGACAACATGGACTACGTCCTCCGCGACTCGTACATGTGCGGCGTCGCCATCGGGCCGATCGACATCGAGCGGATCATCTACTACGCGTTCTTCTCGGAGAAGGGGCTCACGCTCGACCGCAGCGGGTTGCAGGCGTTCACCATGTTCCTGAACGCGCGCTTCTACATGTACACCAACGTCTACTACCATCGCACGACGCGGGGGATCGACCTCCACCTGAAGGAGATCTTCCGCGACACGATGCGCATCGCGTTTCCGTACGATCTCCGGAAGGAGCTGCACCCCTACCTCCACCTCACGGAGTGGACGCTCCTCGAGGACGTCGGCAAGTGGCACGACGCGGACGACGGGGACCGGAGGCGCCTGGGCCTCGAGTGGCGACACATCCTCGACCGGAAGCTCAAGTGGCGGATGGCGAGCGAGGAGATCCTCGACCAGTTCGAGGCCCGCAAGGGCCAGGGCTTCCTCGACGTCGAGACGGTGAAGCGGCGTGTCCGGAGCTTCCTGCCCCCGGCGCTCAAGGACGTGCCGTTCGAGATCGACATGGCGCTCCAGGACCCGCGCCCCCTCAACCCGCTCAAGATGGGCGACCGCCAGATCTACGTCTACGACTCGTCCACGAAGCGCGTCTCCGAGGAGCCGCTGACTGAGATCCTGAAATACCTGCCCGGAAAAGTGGCGCAGTGCCGGATCTTCGCCATGACCCACGAGCACGACGCCGAGCTCGCGCAGGCGCTGCGCCGCGCGCTGAACGAAGAGCCGCCGTCGATCGTGACGAACGTCTAGCGGTAGCGGATCGGGTCGGTCACCCCGGCTTCCCCGAAGCCCTTCAGCCGGAGCGCGCAGGCGTCGCAGCGCCCGCACGCGCCCTCCGGCGCCGGATCGTAGCAGGAGAGGGTGAGCGCGTAGTCCACGCCGAGCCCGAGGCCCGTCCGGACGATCTCCGCCTTGGTCATGTGGATGAGCGGCGTGTGGATCGTCAGGCGCTGGCGCCCCTCGACCCCGGCCTTCGTGGCGAGGTCGGCCATCCGCTGGTAGGCCCCGATGAACTCCGGACGGCAGTCGGGGTAGCCCGAATAGTCGTAGTGATTGACGCCGATGAAGATATCGCTCGCGCCGAGCGTCTCGGCCCAGGCGAGCGCGAACGAGAGAAAGATCGTGTTGCGCGCCGGCACGTAGGTGGCGGGGATCGCCTGCGTCATCTCCTCGAGCGCCCGCCCCTTGGGCACCGCGAGGTCTCCGGTGAGCGCGGAGCCGCCGAACCGCCGCAGGTCGAAGGCGATGACCTCGTGCCGGGTGACGCCGACGGCGGCCGCCACGCGCTGCGCGGCCTCGATCTCGGCCGCGTGACGCTGGCCGTACCGGAAGGTGAGCGCGTAGACGTCGAAGCCGCGCGACCTCGCGATGGCGAGCGTCGTCGTGGAGTCCACCCCGCCGCTCAGGAGGACGATGGCCTTCGGGGGCTCGGGCATGGCGCTGCTCCATAGTATGATCGAACGACCATGAGCTGGCGATTCATCGCGTGCGCCGTCCTGTTCTAGCGTGGCCTCCGCGCTCGCCGCCCGCCTCTACTGGCCCGGCTGGGTCGCGGCGACCGCCCTCACGGGGATCGTCGGCGGCTTCATGCTCGGTCACGCGCTGATCCTCGGGCGCTTCGTCGACTGGCTCCTGGCGTCGGGGGCGCCGGGCCAGGGTCTCGCATACGCCGCGTTCCAGGCGACCGCCGGCCGTGGCGGCCTCACGGCGTTCTATGCGGTGTGCGGTCTCCAGGTGCTCGCGGTCGTCGCGTTCCTCGTCCTGGCGCTCGCCTCGGGGCGCGCGCGGGGCCTGGCCACCGTCGCGGCGGCGGCGGGCGTCCTCTGGCTCGTGGCGCACTACGCGTCGGGGTTCGGTGCCCTCGAGGCGCAGGTCGTCCGGGCGACGAGCGCGGTGCCCCCGGACGTCGCGGCGAGCTTCCTCCGTCTGAACGCCCCGATCCACTTCTTTCACGCGGCGACGCTGACGACGGCGCTCGGGACGCTCCTGACGGTGCCCCTGTCGGCGGCGCGTCGGAAGGGCTAGACCCATGGAGAAGTTCCGCGGCGTCGACTACTACGGGATCGAAAACCTCCTCTCCGAGGAAGAGCGGATGATCCGGGACGCGATCCGCGACTGGGTGGAGACCGAGTTCCTCCCGCTCGTCACGGAGCATCACCGCGCGGGCACCTTCCCGGTGCAGCTCCTCCCGAAGCTCGGCGAGCTCGGCGTCTTCGGCGCGACGCTGAAGGGCTACGGCTGCGCCGGGCTCAACAACGTCGCCTACGGGCTCATCATGCAGGAGCTCGAGCGGGGCGACTCGGGGCTCCGGTCGGCGGCGTCGGTCCAGAGCGGGCTCGTGATGCACCCGATCCACGCCTACGGCTCCGACGCTCAGAAGGAGCGCTGGCTGCCGGCGCTCGCCACGGGGGAGAAGGTCGGCTGCTTCGGCCTCACCGAGCCCGACCACGGCTCCGACCCGGGCTCGATGAAGACGCGCGCCCGGCGCCAGGGCCAGGGCTACGTGCTCAACGGGACGAAGCTCTGGATCACGAACGGCTCCATCGCCGACCTCGCCGTCGTCTGGGCGAAGGGGGACGACGGCGAGATTCACGGGTACCTCGTCGAACGCGGGACGCCCGGCTTCTCGACGCTCGACATCCACGGGAAGTTCTCGATGCGCGCCTCGATCACGTCCGAGCTCTCCTTCCAGGACTGCCGCATCCCGCTGGAGAACGAGCTGCCGCACGTGAAGGGTTTGCGCGGCCCGCTGGGCTGCCTGAACCAGGCGCGCTACGGCATCGCGTGGGGGGCGATCGGCGCGGCGACGGCCTGCTACGACTGGGCGCTCCAGTACGCGCAGCAGCGCGTCCAGTTCGCCAAGCCGATCGCTTCGTTCCAGCTGGTGCAGCAGAAGCTCGTCTGGATGCTCACCGAGATCACCAAGGCGCAGCTCCTGTGCCTGCAGCTCGGCCGGTTGAAGGATCTCGGCGCGGCGCGGCCGCAGCAGGTCTCGATGGCCAAGATGAACAACGTGCAGATGGCGCTCGAGACGGCGCGGCTGGCGCGCGACATCCTGGGCGCGGCCGGCATCGTGGACGAGCACCCGATCATCCGCCACATGCTGAACCTCGAGACCGTCAACACCTACGAGGGCACGCACGACATCCATACGCTGATCATCGGCCGCGACATCACGGGCCTCGACGCGTTCGGAGTCTGAGGGAGACCGCGGCGGTGAGCAAGGTGCTTATCGTGGACGACGAGCCGGACGTCCGCGAGGTGATCGGCGACTTCCTGCGCGCGTCGGGCTTCGAGATCGTGGAGGCGGCGAACGGCCTCGAGGCGCTCCTGCAGGTGCGGCGCCTGCACCCCGACGCCGTGCTCCTCGATCTCATGATGCCGCGACTCGGCGGGCTCGACGCGATCAAGCGGATCCACGCGTTAGACCCGGGGATCCGCGTCCTCGTGATGACGGGGCTCGCGGACGCGGAGCTCCACCGGCAGGCGCGCGCCCGCGGCGCGGCCGCGGTGTTCACGAAGCCGCTCGCGCCCTCGGAGATCGTCCTGGCGCTCCGCGGAGAGCCGCCCGCGCCCCCGCCGCGGCCCGCGGAGCCGGCGCCACGGCGCGCCGACCCCCTCTCGATCCTTCTCGTGGAGGGCGAGGTGCAGGAGCGCGCGCACCTCGAGCGGTTGCTCGCCCAGAAGGGCTACGACGTGCGCCTCGCGCCCGACGGCGCCTCGGGTGTGCGCGCCGTCGTCGCGCGCGCCCCCGACATCGTGCTGCTCGATATCGAGATGCCCGGGCTGTCGGGTGTCGGCGTGCTGCCGACGATCGTCGCGCTCGCGCCCGACGCCAAGGTCATCATGGTCTGCGAGAGCGCGAACGTCGAGCTCGCGAAGCGGACGCTCGCCTTCGGCGCCTTCGATTATCTCAAGAAGCCCGTCGACGGAGCACTGCTCGGGCAGGCGATCGAGTCGGTGCTGGCGATGCGGCGCATCGACCTCGCCGAATAGGGGCGGGGCGCTAGCGCCCCGCCGGGGCGTCGACGTACAGCTCGATCTCGTGGCCGTCGGGATCGCGCACGCTGAACGACGTGGGCGTCTCGCCGAACGGCACGAGGCCGTGTGACTCCACCCAGCGGCGCGCGCCGGCGAGCTCCTCGCGCGACGCGCCGACCGCGAAGGCGACGTGGTAGAGGCCGGGCAC
>Ga0066675_10000369_pt1 | contig 16778 bp, 10 predicted proteins | sample GraSoiAngelo_124_FD_62295 | JGI IMG/M metagenome (GOLD analysis project Ga0066675, IMG submission 62295) | Grasslands soil microbial communities from the Angelo Coastal Reserve, California, USA - 14_0927_05_20cm | ecosystem: Environmental > Terrestrial > Soil > Grasslands | place: USA... | reverse complement strand
GTAAGGGTATGCGTGTCTTGAGAAGCCGCCTCCTTCACGAGGCGGAGTATGTCACTTCTTTTGGCAATCTCAGAAGTTAACCTGAGTTACCTCCTGCGGACATTTCGCTCCCAGGCCGTACGGGATGTGGCTAGGCTGGCTAGGCCGGCATGTACTCTCGAGCCCGCAAGCAGTTAGAGAACTCGGATGAGGTACACGTCCATGCATTCGTTCTTGACGTGCACTTTTCCAGAACAACCGTTCGGGTACGCCATGTTGCTGTCGAACACGATGTACTTGCCGTCGCGGCTGATCGCCGCGCGGGGCGTCGCCCAGTAGCCTTCGGCGCTCCGCGAGCGGGCTTGAGCCAAGCGATAGACCGCGCCCCCGTCCACGCGCGCAAGAATGATCTCGTCTTCGTAGAGCAGCCAATTACCAGCAGATGGCGTCTGGAACCTTTCGTTGTTGCTGAAGAGTTCAGGCCCAGGTTTCCGTTCATCAAAAAATGAGAGCGCCGCCCAAGGCTGAACTTTGCTGCCGCGATAACTCACATGCCAGGCAGGCTGTTTGTCGAGTAAGCAAACAGCGGAGTTCATGTCATTTTGTTGCCTTACGTCGAGGCCCCATCCACTCGGGCAAGCATTTTTGAGAGGCTTTAGAGTCTGGGAGTTGTTTGCTGCGATGAATACGGGATTCCCAGCCAAGTCGTAACCCGTGTCGTAATGATTGGTCGCATCTTGCAAGTGGACCAGCGCGGTTCCGTTCCACAAGCGGACGCCTTCTTCCTTGCCCGGCCCGTCGCCAGCGAATTGGATGCTCAATTGATGGTTAGCCGCGAGCAGCAACTTGTGAACGCAGCCAGGCTGCGGCGCTTCGGTGATTTCGCCGTTGATTTTGCATGCGGTTGTGTAAGTCGAAGTCTTCTCTTGTTTGCTCAACGACCAAACGAAAACATCCATGGTGGCATCGGAATTTTTCCCAACCAGCGCGACATGGTCACCGTCCTGTGATAAGTCTGCCGCGTCCGGCAAGACAATTCCGTTGTATTCCCTGAATGTGTGGAGTACGACGTTCTTGACGGAGTTCCCGCTGATCGTCGCTTTGCGCAGGGTATTCCCTAGCGCGTAATAGAAGACATTTCCATCCGAAGCGTCCCATACGGGGTGCCCGTTACTCATGTTCGGCATCTTGTGTGCGGGAACCGCGACTTTTCCATCCAAATCCTTGACGCGCCATGCCCCGTTATTGGAATAAATCAGAATCCGTGTGTCAGTCGCGTTGACGGGAGAGAGTGTCGAATAATAATGAAGGAAACTCAGGTGGTCCCCACCAGGAACTTCTTCCCTGCTGCCGTCTGTGAGCCGTTTCACTGAACAGCCAAAGACTGGGTCCGCATAGCTTTCTCCGACGCTTGGGGGAGCGAACGAAGACCAGTCTGGCGGGATGTGAATCTCTCCATCGTCACGCTGTCCGCACAAGAGGACTTGTGTTTCGGGCTCCAGGGCGAGGCTCCGGGTTCGCGACAGGAAAAGCCTAGCGTTCCGACTTGCCACAGAATGGGCAGTGAATCCGACAATTGGAAAGGAACAAAGGATGGCTGTGAAAGATACGAAGCGTACTTTGATCCCCATGACGTTCCTTGAGCACGGTTGGCGACAGGCGCGGCGCGAGCCACTTTTCATCAAACCTGCTTCAGGACTTTTCTTCAATCTGGTAAACACCTGTGGCAGCAACGGAACAGCTACCGTCACGGAAGCCGTCATTCCTGAACGTCAAGCATCCTTGTGAAAGACAAATTCGTTGCAGCCCGACGAATGGGTCGTAACCATGCGAATTAATGTGAAACCACGGTTGTGAACAAACTCGAACACTTCTCCCGGTTTGCTAACTTCGAAAGGATACCCACCGACCCAGTCCACTACGTCTCGCCATGCAGACATTCCTCGACTGGAATTCCCAAAAACTTCTAGAGGCCGCCCGCACAGAGCGCCTTTCAAAATTCGCGACCAGTATTCCCAAACAAAACAGCATGCCGCCATGGGAGGCCTGACGACGCGTGGCGACCGAACGTACAGACTTTTTACGGCGGCCCAGCGGCGGCTCGCACCTCCCTGGTCGTTATAAAGGGCAATAAAAAGCGTCCCTCCGCTCGCGACCAGGTTTAAAGCGTTCTCCACCGCCCGCCACAACGCTCCGGTGTGATGAAGAACACCCCAGGAGTACACGATATCGAATTTGCCCAGCGACTCCAGGTAGGTGACATCCAGCACGGAACCTGCCTCGACCTTCCAATCAGGATCATCCGGGAAATAACGCTGGCGTAATTCCTTCGTGCAGGAAACGGATTGAGGGTCGTAATCGAAAGAATGCACTTTGGCGCCGAGACGGCGAGCCGCAAGGCTGAACAATCCGCTGCCCGATCCGATATCCAGGAAAGTGAGCCCGCGGAGATCGTTCACTTCGAGCATCGAACACAGACTCACTTCGGCCGCTGCAATGCGTTCCGGTGTCAGAAGCTTGAGAAAGCGCTGCCAGTTCTTGCCGAACTCGAAACGCTTGCTTTGTGCGGCCTCATGCACGGGCGTGCGTATGCTGATGGTGTCAGTCTCTGCGGTCACCGGAAACTCCCCACCTTTAACAAAACCGCTCCAACGGCGTCCCGTCAATCCGGTAAATCCCCTAAAAAAGCGGGGCGGCCGAGTTGGCCTCACCCCGCTCGCCCCTTCTTATTTACTGCTGCGATCGAACCTTGTGAAATGCCTGTTTATTTTATTTTGATGACGTAGACATCGATGCAGTTGGTGGCGGTCTGGAAGTTCGCCGGACAGCCACTGTGCGCATAGGCCATGTTGCTGTCAAACGCCAGGTACTTCCCGTCCCGGCTGATCGCTGCTTTCGGCGTCGCGTTGAAGTCTTCGTTGCTCCGCGAATACCCCCGCGCCAACCGGTACACGGAATTCGCGTTGTTGTTCGCGTCGATCCGCACCGCCATGATCTCGTCTTCATACAACAACCACGTGCTCGAACTCGGCGCGGCGTAGTTTGCCGAGTTGTCAAACCACTCCGGCCCCGAACTCCGCACATCGAAGAACGACAGCCCCACCCACGGCTGCTGCGCGTTCCCGCGATACCCTACGTGCCAACTCGGCGGATTGTCCAGCAGGCACACCGCCGATGCCGGATTGTAGATCTGCCGCACATCCAACCCCCACCCGCTCGGACACGGATTGCTCAATCCCGGCGTATAGGTCCCGTTCCCCGACTCGATAAACACCGCATTGCCGCTCAGATCCATACCCCCATCCAGGTGGTTCGTGGCATCTTGCAAAACCAACAGGGGCGAACTCCCCGTCCACAAGCGGTTGCCTTGCTCCGGCCCCGATCCGTCACTGGCAAACTGGACGATCACGTTGTTGTCCGGCGTCTGAATCAGTTTGTGCAAGCAAGCGTTGTTCGGCCCGCCCACCGGGCCCCGGCAACTGGTGGTGTACACCGGCCCCTTCGTGTTGGTCACAAAATCGTAGTCAAACACGTTCTCCGGACTACTCCCGCTCGTGTCTCCTCCCACAATCACCACATGCGCCCCATCCTGCGACACGTCGGTCTCATCCATGAAGTTGATCGCTGCGTATTCGCTGAATTGATGCACCGTCGACGCCGCTACCGCCGACCCGCTGATGGTTCCCTTCATCAGCGAGTTCCCGTTGGTGTAGTAGAACACGCTCACATTCGTGGCATCCCACAGTACCCACGTATCATTCATCCCCGGCATATTCCCGCTCGCTACCACCATATTCCCTTTCAAGTCCGTCACAAAATGCCGATTCCAGCCATCCGCCAGCATCAGGTACGTATCGTTGGCGTTGAACGGCGACACCGTGGCATATCCATGCGTGATCGGCAGGTAAAACGACCCGCTCCAAACCTCGCTCGACACGTCCGTGATGCGTGTGACCGTGCAGCCAAAGGTAGGATCCACGTAGCTTTGACCTTTGCCCGGCGGCACAAAAGTGTTCCAGTCCGTTGGCACGTGGTTGGAACTATCGCCGGACTTCCCGCAGCTTGGCGCCCCGCTGGCGGACTGGGCCAGGCCGCTACCGCTCAGGGAGATGGTCGTAGGAGAATTGCCGGCGTTGCTGGTCGCCGCGACACTGCCGGCGACACTTCCCGCTGCAGTAGGTGCGAAGGTCACATTCAGAGTGGCCGTCTGCCCCGGCGTCAACGTGGCGTTGGCGCTTACTCCACTTGCGCTGTAACCCGCGCCGGAAGTGCTGACGTCCGAAATGGTTACATTGGAATTGCCGCTGTTGGTCAGCGTGACGCCGAGGGAGCTACTAGCACCTTCATTCACACTCCCGAAACTCAAGCTAGTGGGCGTCGCAGTAAGTTGCGAGGTAACGGCGGCTCCCGTACCGGAAAGAGCAATGGTCGTGGGCGAGTTGCTGGCGTTGCTGCTAACCGAGACAGTTCCAGTGACGTTTCCCGCTGCGGTAGGCGCGAAGGTCACATTCAGTGTGGCGGTCTGCCCCGGCGTCAACGTGGCGTTGGCGCTTACTCCACTCGTGCTGTAACCGGTGCCCGAAGTGCTGACGCTCGAAATGGTTACATTGGAATTGCCGTTGTTGGTCAGCGTCACGCCGAGGGAGCTGCCGCCCCCCAGGTTCACACTGCCGAAACTCAAACTGCTCGGAGTCGCACTCAATTGCGAGGTGACAGCGGCACCCGTACCGGAAAGAGCAATGGTCGCGGGCGAGTTACCAGCATCGCTGGTCACCGAGACACTGCCGGCAACGTTTCCCGCCGCAGTAGGCGCAAAGGTCACGTTCAACGTGGCAGTCTGACCCGGCGTCAGTGTGGTGTTGGCGGCGACTCCGCTTGCGCCATAGCCACTGCCAGTGGTTGTCACTCCGGAAATCGTCACGTTGGAATTCCCGCTGTTCTTTAGCGCGAGGCCAAGGAAGCTGCTAGCGCCTACGTTCACACTCCCGAAACTCAAACTGCTCGGAGTCGCGCTCAGTTGCGAGGTGACGGCGGCTCCCGTACCGGAGAGAGCAACGGTCGTTGGCGAATTGCTGGCATTACTCGTAACCGTCAGGCTGCCAGTGAGATTGCCTGCCGAAGAAGGTGCAAAGCGAATTTGCAAAGAAGCACTCTGACCCGCAGGGATCGAAGACAACGGCGTACCCTGCGTTACCGCAAACGCAGATCCGGAAATCTTGGCCTGGGAAACAGTGACCATTGCCGTCCCACTATTCGTCAAGGTCACACTCTGCGTGGCGTTGCTTCCGACGGAGACATTCCCAAAATCAATGCTTGCCGGAGTGGACGAGAGAGTCTTTGAACCGGTGGATTGCGTGTTCACGGTTGTATAGGCAGCACAGCCGGACAAAGTTAAGCATAACAGTATGCCGGTGAGGAAAAGAAGAACTACAGCTAAGACTCGAGAATGCAAACGTATCTGGTCGACTAGGGAATATGTGAATCCCCTCTTTTTTTCTGTCATTAATTTGCCCAATGTGCTGAGCAGCATTGAGGGTAGGTTGCTGCTGTTTTGCCCCACTCCCGCTCACACCACCGTAGGAGGAAAAATCGCTGCGAACCACTGTCGTAAAGGTCAGTTTTGGGTCAGGTGGGGGTAATGTCCGCGTTGTAGGCGCATTACTTACAATGATTACGTAAAAGGTAAACTCCACGAATTCCATGCTAGGAGACGAGAATTCAAAGGGATCTTAGGTCCCCGGATGACGCTCTCCGATCGTAGATCTGGTGGGTATTGTCGGGATATCGGAACTGGAAATAGCCTGGGCGATATCCACTGCCGCATCCAAGAACCTTACAGGGTTGTGCGAAATGCAAGCCTATCCAGCAATGCGTGAAGAGTGCCACCGCGGTACAGCATTGCCCCGATGGTGGTTCCTAGCGTGTTCGTAAGAATGTCAGTGGTGCCGGAATCTCGCATGGGGATGTATACCTGAAGAACCTCGATGGTTAAGCTAAAAACGGCACCCAGGATGATCGTTGCAGCCACCGTTCTTCTGCTTGCCGGCCCCGAAGAGAAGTACATGCAAAAGAAGAACCCGAAAGGAATGAATCCGGCAATGTTCACGAGAACGTCCTGAAGATAGCTCTGGTTAAGATAGAACTCTTTCCAGGGGGCCTTTAAAAGCGGCTTGTAGGGGATATGGAAGCTCTCCGGAATAGTGAGGTCGGGCCCGGAAGCGATCTGATTATGAACAACGTCTCCCGCGCGTTCTTCAAAGGTGTACAGCGCTGCGGGCTGATCGCGATTGATGACCTCTGGCCGCCCGTTCAGCCAAGCAAGGTAGTGGTCCGACACCTGGGCGGGGGTAATTTCGCGGCCGAAAACCGCGACTCCCAGCAACTTTCCCCGCCAGGTGTCGTACACAACAGGAGAGCTGCCCAGGATGAGCTGGCCGGAGACATCCCTAGTCGAGATTTTGAAACTGGAAGACTGTTCGGCAGGGATTCCATCCAGGTACACCGTCGTGCCTTGTGTGCCGGAACTGATCGCCAGGAACCTGCGTTTCCTAGCTTGAAAAGCGTGCGGGACCCACAATGACCTCATCGCCGAGTGACGAAAGCTGGCAAACGGTTCCTCCAAAACCAGCAAATAATCGTAGGCCTGGCGGAGCCGGAATTGCTCCGGGCTGGCACTAAAGGAAAATGCCAGCAGGGCGGCGGAATACCTTTGCTGAGAGGGTTCAAGCCAGACCTCCAGACTGGCGCCGGCGGGTCTTTCGGAACCCGGAAATTGGAACGGGGCTGAACTCAGAATGATGCCAGCTCCGCCGAAGCGGATTCCATTCTCATTGCCTAACCAAGCTACATGGTTCGCAGGGCGCGGGTTGAAGGGCCAAAACGCGGCCACGATCATGGCAATCAAAATGAGCAAACATATTGCTCCAAGGAGCTTTTTCTCGCTTACTCCTGGGAATGCGGGGAAGTTCATCAATCAGGAGTATTCAACGCCTTCCAATGGAAGTCGAGCGGGTAGTTGTGGGAGAAAGCCCCGGGCTTGAACGCTTCAGGGCATCGAGAAATTAATCTCGAGCGCCACCGGTGGTTCCAGTGCCGCTGGAATCGCTGTTTGCAGCGTCCCAGGCTTTCCGCGTCAATTGCGCAATGGGGTGCAGTTTCTTCTGTGCCAGCGATTTGTTCACTGCCGGGAGTTCCTTGGCGGCCAGATTGTCAAATTCAGCATCCACGTCGCCCAATTCCTTCTTCAACGAATCGATGCGTGCCACCTGGTAATCCGTGGGGCGGCCTTCATAGTTCAGCAAGTCGCCGTACAATCCGGTGGTCTTTTCGCGAATGCGCTCTTCGCCGGTAACGGCCCCGCCTTCCTTAGTAGCGACGATTTTCTTGCGCAACTCGTCGACGCTTTGCGAAAGGTCTTGGAGGCGCTTTGCGAAGGCCGCGTCGTTCTTTACTTTGGCGCTGCGATCGGCCAAAGCGTCGCGGACGGTATTGATGCGGTCAAGGTCAAAGCTCATGTCTCCGAGTAAGTTATAAACGCGCATCGCCGCATCCAGCTCCAGCTTGCGATCTTCGAGACTGAATTTTGCACGGGGATCCAGGGTCACCGCGAGTTGCGTGGTATAGGTTTGCGTGCCACGAGTCATCTTCACTGCGTACGTACCAGGTAGGACTCTCGGGCCTTGCGCGGCCTCGAACGCAGCGGTGGCCGCAGGCGGAACGCGGGGCGCTTTCAGCCGCATAGGCCAATCCACGCGGCTAATCCCGCGGCGGCTGTTTGGCGGCAGAGTATCCACCAATTTTCCCTGCGCATCGAAAATCTCAAGCTTCATCTTTCCAAAGATGTGGCGCTTTTTCTGATAGTAGGTGATCACTGCAGCATCCGGTGGATTCGGTCCGGTAAAAACAGCGCTTCCCTCCACCCAGCCACCGTTGGCCACCAGCCTCTGCTGTGCGGGTTTTGCCGAAAGAAAGGCTGCCTCTTGCGTCATGACATCAGGGGTCAGCTTTCGAAGCGGCGTGATGTCGTCGACGATCCAGATCCCACGCCCGTGCGTCGCAAGCACGAGATCCGATTCACGCGGATGAATCACGATGTCGCGGACGGCCACGCTCGGAAACTCATGGCCCTTGTACTGCGCCCAGTGCTTTCCACTATCTAAGGAAATCCATAGGCCAAACTCCGTGCCCAGATACAAAAGGTTCTGCGAAACCGGATCCTCTTTGATCACGTGCGCGTACCCGCGGACACCGCTATCGGACGCGACAATGGACGTCCAGGTCTTACCGTAATCGGTCGTTTTGTAAACGTGTGGTTCCATGTCACCAAACGTATGGCGGTCAAAAGCTGCGTAAGCCGTCGCGGCTTCGTAGAGCCCTGCCTCCACCCACGAGACCCAGGAGAATTTCGGCAGCTTTGGCACGTTGCCAACGACATTGGTCCAGGATTTGCCGCCGTCGCGCGTGAGCTGGACATTGCCGTCATCCGTACCAACCCAGATGGTTTGCCCATCGCGCGGGGATTCGCAGATCGAATAGATGGTCGTGTGCATCTCGGCGTAAGAGTTGTCGACCGTGACGCCTCCCGATTCTTCCTGCTTCTGCTTCTCAGGATCATTCGTGGTTAAGTCAGGAGAAATTCGGTCCCAGGTTTGGCCATGGTCGCGCGAACGGAACAGGAACTGAGCTCCGATATAAACCGTGCCCTTTTCGTTGGGGCTCAGGTGAATCGGCGTATTCCAGTTGAAACGAAGTTTCCCTTCCCCGTAGTTGGGCTGCGGCTTGATCGGCCGGCCTTCCAAGGTTGCACGGTTGATTCGTCCGATGTATCCACCTTGTGACTCGGCATAAACATAGTTCGCATCCGATGGGTCGGGAAAGGCCCAGAAACCGTCTCCACCAAAGAGATTTTCCCAGCGGCTATTGGAAATTCCGCCTGGGTATTGCGAGTCGCCCACCCACACGCTGTTATCCTGTAACCCGCCAAAAACGTGATACGGATCGTTATTGTCGACGCTCACGTGGTAAAACTGCGAGATGGGCAGGTTATTGCCCTTCCAACTGGTGTTGCCGCCGTCGTAGGAATACCAAACGCCGCCATCGTCACCGAAAATCAAATGGTCCGTATTCTCCGGGTTAATCCAAACATCGTGATAATCACCGTGGGCGCCGCCCCCGATCCCGCTGAAACTTTTGCCGCCATCCTCGCTCATAATGAGCGGGCCATCGGGTTTGTACACTTTGTTCTCGTTCTTTGGATCGACGATGAGATTTGCGAAATAGAACGGGCGCCACACCATCCAGTTACTGCGGTCACCTTCTTGCCAGGTCTTTCCCGCATCGTCCGAACGAAACAACGCGCTGCGCGTCGATTCGATCATGGCGTAAACCACATCTGGCTTCGAAGGAGCAATGGCCACAGCGATGCGTCCCCAGGGCTTTGCTGGCAGGCCTTTGGCGGTCTTTTCATCGAGTTCCTGCCATGTAGCTCCTCCGTCGGTGGTTTTGAAGAAGCCGCTGCCACTCGGCGACGTTGGGGTCTCTCCGCCGGAACGAAAGGTCCAACCTTTCCGCCGAAAATCCCACATGCCGGCGAAGAGAACCTTCGGGTCCCGGGGATTCATCGACATCATCGAGCAGCCCGTCGACGGATTTGGGCCCTTTAGGGTTTTGTTCCAGGTCTTGCCGCCATCGGTGGTCTTGTAGACGCCGCGATCTTCGCTGTCGCTCCAGAGCTTCCCCGGCACACAAACGTAAACTGTATTGCGGTCCTTCGGATCGACGAGAATTTTGGAAATGCGCTCCGAGTTTGGCAATCCCATGTTGTGCCAACTGTCGCCGCCATCCGTCGATTTGTAGATGCCATCGCCAATCGAAGTGCTGTTGCGTGTCCAGGCTTCGCCGGTGCCTACCCAGATGGTCTTGGGCGATTGCGGATCAATGGCGATGGCTCCAATGGATTGGACAGCTTCCTTGTCGAATACAGGCTTGAACGTGGTGCCGCCATTGATCGATTTCCAGACGCCTCCGCTGGCTGCTCCTACATAGACGGTGAGCCGGCCATTCTCTTTGACCGCTGCAAGTGCCGCAACGCGACCGCTCATCGCCGCAGAGCCGATATTTCGCGCGCCCAGGCCTGAGATGGTGTCCGAATCGAATTTGGCGTCTTGTGCGGGCGCTGTCATGGCCAGCGGGAGCGAAACAGCAGCCAGGATCATCCCAACGGCAAAGCAGCGAATCGATTTATGCATGGCGGCAGTATCCTCGACGACATATTAAATGAGACGGGATATTTCCATTGGCGCGAACCACGGAATTTCTGCAACAGCAAATCATTCTCCGGCTGCAGGTTTCTTCGCTTCCGCTTTTGTGGCAGGCATGGCGAAGAGCGCGTCATCCAAGTCGACGTTCTGTTCGATCTTTTCGACAGAGAATTGCGCGCGAGAGGCACTTCCCTTTTGCGCTTGTTCCACGGCGAACGCATAGTAGATTCCGTTCACCTGCTCGTAGTCCCCGTAATACAACTCCGATTCCTGGAGCGCGCCGCGAATCGTAGTTTGAATCTCCACCTTCAGTTCGAGGTAGGAATCGGCATCCAGGTAGTAGTAGCGAACGTCCTCGTTTTTCATGTTGAGTTTGATCTTGTAGCAATCAGTTCCTTCCATCGAGTCGTGTCCTACGAGCTCCGCTTGGTGTCCTTTTTCTTTGTAGTCCACCAGGGGGCCGTCAATGTCTCCGTCCACAATCAAGCTTTTCATGTCGTCTTGTGACATCAGGTCCGGATCTTTGCGCCCGTTGAACGGTGAAATCTGCCACCCCGTTTTCCCGTCGTAGGCCTGGATTTGCGCCATGCCCTGGATGATGAATTCCTCGCGCACCTTGCCCGGTCGCTTGTTTTCCTGGCGAAATTCGGCGCGAAACGAGCCGTCGCTGAACTTTACGGTCGTGCGCAAAGTCTTCACGGCTTTTAGTTTTTCCAGTCCCCCGCGCGCCTGGATGTTTTTGGCAATGACTTCATCCACGGTCTGGGCGCTCGCACCACTCGTGATCGCCGCAAATATGGCGAGCACTGGCAGGAGAACCTGGCACACCTTGAGGAATTGCACGGCAGCAGCCGGACGAGTATCTGGTTTCATGCGCTCCCCCCAGAGCCTCAATCGATCACCACAAAAAATTGGAAAGGACTTGGGCGCCACACCTTGGCCATATGGACAAAATCGGCCCCCTTTAGATAGCAGACTTTTGTCCAGGTGCCAAGAGAATTTCACCGGGGTGAGGATAAAGCGATGACGCCGGAAGAGAATATTCAGAGCGCGCTCTATCTAAAATTCGACGTGCAGTCGCAGTGAAGGCACGAGCACTGGACCGCGGTCCTGATCGTATCCGCGATTATTGATGTGTTGCAGGCCAGGAGCAAGGTAAATTCCGCGCCAGACATGCGCCGTGTAGTAGGCTTCCACAACGTTTTCGCGGCCATAGCGAAGCGCGCCGTCGCCCAGCAAGAAACCCAATCCTCCATCGGCAAGATAAATCTGATGGTCCTTGCAAATGCCGTTGGTGACTAGGGCCACACCCGCACGGTCGAATTGCCGGTGCCACGATGCGCCGTTAGCGCCCAAGCCTGCCGCGAAGGTCTAATCGACTTCCGTGTAGGCGAAGGATTCCGTTTTGCCGTTGTCCCATGCGAAACGGCCGAAAGCGGTGAGGTTACGCGTGAGATTCTGCTCCGGGTGGATGCCAAAGCCGTATTTTCGCGTAATGTGCCAAGGATGGTTGGTAATGTCCGGCCGGGAAACAAGACCTCTCTGAAATTGCGCTATCGCCTCGCGATAAATTCCCATGTTCGCATAATTCGTGAAGGCCAGCAGCCGTACCACACCTGGCTTTTTCGGAATTAGACCGTGGCGCAATTCATATTCAAAGTTTTCGGCGTGGGCTTGCCACGGCTTCCACACCAAATCAATCCCGTTAGCCACCTTGGGCATGAGACCTTCCGCGAAGCCGAATCCCCAATGGCGGTCCTCGTAGTCCGCCGTGACGCCGACCGTATAGCCACGCGTATCGGCGGCATAGTCATAACCGCCATTGTTGTCGAAAGCGTTCTGCGAGCTCTTAACGATGATGAGTCCTGCGCCGATGTCCTCCAGCGCCTTTCTGCCGCGCGCGGCGCCGTCAACAGTCTCATGGCCGAATTAATGGAGGACCGCATCCGCAACCACATGCCTCGCAACTCCAAGTCTTCCGAAGAAGCTGCTGACGACGTGATCGGAGATCGTGCGGACCTATCTGAAATAACTCCTTCCAAAAACCAGGCCTTGAACCCAGGACCGATTCGCCTTTCCGCTCATTTTTCTATATCTTCTGGGCATCCAATTCCGCTACCCGGAATCGAATCTTCTGAAGGAGAATTCTCGTTGGGAAGAACGTTCTCGATTCTTGTTCCTCTTGCGCTCTTCCTTTACGTTCCTATCGCCAGGCCCCAGGCCGGCCCTGTCGAGGACGAGCATGAAGTCCAGATTTGGACCGGCGGCGGTCACGGCACCAACGGCAGCCAGTCTAGCGACGGCGTCTGGAATCTTGGTCTTCGTTATGGCCTGATTCTCACTAAGCCGCACGGTCCCGGTTTCCTTCGCGGCCGCCTGGAGTATGCGATCGATGTGGTTCCGACGTTTGTCGTCATTCAAAAGCAAAATACGGCCTACGGAGTAGGTGTGAACCCTTTCGCGTTTAAATGGGCGTTTGACACGCACGGCCGCGTGGTTCCCTATTTTGAGATTGGTGGTGGCACGCTATTTACAAACTCGCAGGTGCCCGCGGGAACCTCGCGGATCAATTTCACGACCAGCGGCGCCCTAGGCCTGCATTTTCTGCGCAGCAAGCACAATCTCAGTACGGAGATCCGATACATGCACATATCGAATGCTGGCCTGGCGACTCCGAATCCCGGTATCAACACGGTTCAATTGCGTTTGGGCTTTGGACGGTTCAGTCAAAAGGAATGACTTGGGATGAGAATGTTGACTATCATTTTTGCGTTTCTTGGAGTGGTCTTATTGCTTGTGGCAATTACTGCTGTCCGTGCTGCTCGTCATGCAACGAAAGCGCCTGCCGCTGACACGCCTGCACCGGACTTTACCCTGAATGCGCAAGACGGCAAACCCCTCAGCCTCCGTGATTTTCGCGGTCGATGGGTGGTTTTGTATTTCTATCCGAAAGATTTCACCGGCGGCTGCACCAAAGAAGCGCGCAATTTCCAGCACGACCTTGCGCTTTACGAACAGAAAAACGCGGTGATTCTGGGCGTCAGCGGCCAGGATGAGGTTTCTCACGAAAAGTTTTGCGCCGCCGAAGGTTTGCATTTCAAATTGCTCGCCGATCCGCACTGTGAACTTTCCGCTGTTTACGGTTCTGTGGTCGACCTCGGCGTGGCCCGGCTTTCTGCGCGCCACACGTTTCTCATCGATCCCGAAGGCGTCATTCGCAAGGTGTATCTGAAGGTAGACCCTTCCAGGCACAGCGCGGAAGTGCTCACAGATTTGTCTGAGCTACAAAAACTTTCGCCCCGTTTGTAAATGGACCTTTTCGCGCATGCTGCAGAGCACAGCCTCCGCTCAATTCCCGCACGGAGTGTCCGCCACCACCGCGGGCATACTCTCCACCGGTGGAAGATTGCTTTTTCCAAGCACGGTGTTGAACGCTTCAACGTCCTTGTTCTTTAATTCCTGCCAGGAGCCGAGTTCTTCCTTCCATCCCCGGCACACGCGGCGAAATGCGGCAAACGATTCTTCCGAGGGCGCAAAGTCGGCTCCGTCCACGAGCGCCATTAGGGCCGTCAGGCTGTCATTCACGGTCATTAAACTCATGCCTTTTGGCGTTTCCAGAATCGGCGTGGCTTCGCCTTCGAGCGCCGCGACCTTTTTATCCAAGGCGGCTGCCGCGACGGCAACTGAATCTTCCTTGGGCCGCTTCATCAACTCGCCGAGCCTTGCCCGCAACTGTTTCACCTGTTTGTAGGCCTCATCGTTTCGATCGAGCACGGCCGATATTTTCAGTTGCAGGTCCAGCGCGCTCTCCAGTTCGTTTCGCGCCGTATGCACGCGAAGATCCTGCTTCACTTCCAAGCCCTGCCGCAAGGTGTGTTCGCCCGCTTTGAGTTGAACTTCGTATTTCCCTGGTAGAACCAGCGGCCCTTCGGGCGGCAGCGGCGTCGAACCCACAATTGCCGCTATCGGATAGTTATAAGGTGATTGCACGTGCACTGCGTGCGGATCGGCGTAACGTAAGTTCCATACAAACCGGTGCACTCCCGGTGATTTCGAAAGTGGCTGCGGATGCGCAATCCAGTATTCCGCCACATAGGGGAGTTCGTCTTCTTCCTTTGGAATAGCTGCGCTTGAATAACTGTGGATCACGTTCCCCGCCTCATCTCGGATTTCCATTTGAACATCTCCGGAAAAATTCGGCGGAAGATAATAATCAATGATTGCCCCATCCGGAGGATTCTTCCCCGTTGGAACCTCCGGAGGCAGTGGCGTGTTTTGATTTTCGTCGCGCCGCACGCGGACTGTTGTCCTGGGAGCAAATAGGTGCGGCGTACCAGATGTCACGCTCGCATTCACCTGCCGCAACGGGGTTACATCGTCGAGAATCCAGAACGAGCGTCCATAGGTGGCAGCAACCAAATCATCTTGCTCGATGGCCAAATCGTGAATCGACACGACCGGCATGTTCAGTCGCAGGGTCTGCCAGTGGTCGCCATCGTCGAACGAAACGTAAACGCCTTTTTCCGTTCCCGCGTACAGCAGACCTTTGCGGACAGGATCTTCGCGCACCGTTCGCGCAAAAGCTTTCTCGCCGATTCCGCTAACGGTCTCTTGCCAGCTCTCTCCGAAGTCGCGCGTTCGAAAAATGTGGGGCCGCCGGTCATCCAAACTGTTGCGATTCACCGCCGCATAGGCCGTCCCCGCATCGAAGTGCGACGCCTCGATGATGCTTACACTGCTCCATTCTGTGATTGCCGACGGCGTCACGTTCTTCCAAGTTTTCCCACCATCTTTCGTGACCTGGATGTTGCCATCGTCCGTGCCTGCCCAAATCACCCCTTCTTTCACGGCGGATGGTGCAATCGTCAGGATCGTTCCCCGCCGCTTCTTGGTGTCCTTTTCCTCCGCGCGGATTCGCGTCAGATCAGGGCTGATTTCGTCCCAGCTCGTGCCCGCATTGCTGGTTTTCATCAAAAATTGCGTGCCCAGATAAAGCAGATGTGCATCCTGCGGCGAAAACACCATCGGAATGGTCCAGTTGAAGCGGTATTTGCTACCTTGAGAAATCGGAGCGGGCGAGATATCCCGCACTTGCCCCGTAGTCTTGGAAAGCCGGATCACGCTTCCGCCGGGTCCCGCGTTGTACACCACGTCCGGGTCCAACGGATCGGGAATCGTATAGCCACTTTCGCCCGGGCCGACGGGATACCAATCCCGCACGGTAATCTGCCCATTGTTCCCGCGGCTTGCGATTGCCGCCGTGCCGCTGTCCTGCTGCGGTCCATAAACCCAATAAGGAAACCGGTGATCGGTCGCAACCCGATAGAACTCGCCGGTCGGCTGGTTGTACCAGGGACTCCATGTCTGGCCGCCGTTCATGCTAATGGTTGCGCCCTGGTCTGTCCCCAGAATCATTCTTTGAGGATTCGTCGGATCGATCCACATCGTGTGGTAATCGTCACCGCCGGGTGCGCCTTTGATAGCCGTGAAGCTTTTCCCTCCATCCGTGGACCGGTAGAAATTCTGCAAGGGCACATACAGCACGTCAGGATTCTTCGGGTCGACAAAAATCTCGCCCATGTACCAGAACGTTTCGATCCGCAGGTCCTCGGTAACCTTCCACCATGTCCCTCCGCCATCGTCGGAACGGAAAAGGCCACCTTTTTTCTCCTTCGCTTCCACAATCAAGTAAACGCGCTGCCCGCGCTCTCCTGGCGCAACCGCCACGCCCGATCGCCCCCAATTTTCCGTCGGAAGTCCATTTCCTGTAATCTGCGTCCAGGTAATTCCAGCATCCTTGGATTTGTAAAATCCGCTGCCGGGCTCGAACGGTTGATCCTTCACCTCTGGCTTCCAGATCACGTGCCAGAGTGTCGCGTAGACCACTCTCGGATTTCCCGGTTCGAAGCAGAGGTCGACCGCTCCCGTCGTGTTGTCCTTGAACAAAACTCTCTTCCAATTCTTCCCGCCATCCGTCGATCGGAATACGCCGCGCTCCTCATTCGGCCCATAGCCATCGCCGATCGCCGCCACAAGCACGGTGTCGGGATTTCGCGGATCCACCAGGATGCGCGCGATGTGCCGCGTATCTTCTAAACCCACGTGTTGCCATGTTTCCCCGCCGTTCGTCGATTTGTAGACTCCGTCTCCATACGAAACGTCGCCATAAATTGTGTTCACTCCGGTCCCCACATAAACAATGTCGGGATTCGATGGCGCGACGGCAATCGCCCCAATGGAGGCAACGGACTCTTCATCAAAAATCGGTTTCCAGGTGACGCCGCCATCCGTCGTCTTCCATACCCCACCGCCGTCCGCGCCCATGTAATAAACCGCTGGATTCCCCGGCAACCCCGCTACGCTGTTCACTTTCCCTGCGCGAAACGGCCCGATCATTCGCCATTTCATTTCGGAATAAAGCGAAGGAGGAATGTCCTGTGCGCGCAGAACCCTAATCAGCGGGATTTGCGCGGTCAGCAAAAGCGCAAGACCAACTACGATGCGAACCGTATTCTTTATTTTTGTCGGCCTTCTGGCTCC
>Ga0066675_10000352_pt1 | contig 17049 bp, 13 predicted proteins | sample GraSoiAngelo_124_FD_62295 | JGI IMG/M metagenome (GOLD analysis project Ga0066675, IMG submission 62295) | Grasslands soil microbial communities from the Angelo Coastal Reserve, California, USA - 14_0927_05_20cm | ecosystem: Environmental > Terrestrial > Soil > Grasslands | place: USA... | reverse complement strand
TGAATGCTTTCGTTTCGAAGATCAAAGCGTTCGTGGATACGCGCAAGAGCGACAAATTTCTGCTCATCGCCCGCACGGATGCGCTTGCGGTGCTCGGGTTCGAGACCGCCATCGAGCGCGGCAACCGCTATCTCGAGGCGGGCGCCGACGTGATCTTCGTGGAAGCGCCGACCTCCGTGGAGCAGGCCGCGCAAATTCCGAAGCTGATCGGCGGACCCGTACTGTACAACTGGGTATATGGCGGTCGCTCGCCGCTGGTTGATCCGAAAATTCTGGCCGAGATGGGCTACAGCTATTATCTGCAGGCGGACGTGCTGTTCGCGGTGTCGCGATCACTCCAGGAGTACTTCGGAGAGCTCAAGCGCTCCGGGACGTATGGGCCTGTTGCGGCCCGGATGGACCCATTCGATCGATTCAACGAGATCGTTGGGCTCGCCGACGTCATTGACGCGGAGCGCCGCTACGGATCGTCCGACGGCTCGTTCTGAGGCTCGCATCGCCGCATTCAGATTCTGTAATAGCGCTCGGCATTGCCTGCGAAGAGCTTCTGCGTCTCGTGCGCCCCCAGCGCCGCGACGATGCGAGCGTAGGCGTCAAACAGCTTGCCGTAGGACGAGAACAGGCTGTCCACCGGCCAGTTCGAGGCAAACATGCAGCGTTCGATTCCAAAGGCCTCCAGACAGGTCTCTATCCACGGTCTGACGCTGTCAGCAGACCAGGAGTGATCGTACATTCCCAGTCCGGATATCTTGCAGAGGATGTTCTCTGCACTCGCCAGAGAGCGCAGACCCGCGCTCCAGGACTGGAAATAATCAGCAGACCTGCCCATGGGCAGCCCGGCGTGACCCACGACCATCCGCAGGCTGGGGTACTTCAGCGCGGCTTTGACCACCGAACGAAAGCAGGGCAGTGTGACATCGACGTCGCAGACCACATTGGCCGCCTGCAAGCGACCCAAGCCGGCAAGAGTTGCGGGGTCGGCGTAGATATCGCGCCCGAAGCTCATCATCCGCACGCCGCGAAAGCCGGCGTATTCGCCGTGTCGCTCGAGCTCTGCCGCGCAGGTGTGTGCTCTCAGGTCCATGCCCGCAATGATTCCGAGGGTGAAACCGTGCGTGTCGGCCTGCCCCTGAACCCATGCGGTCTCCTCGACCGGATCCGGATGGCCCACGGCTGCGTTGATGTGAACTGCCTTGGTCAATCGCAAATTGGCCGCGTCCTGCTGCAGGTCCGGGATCAGGTAGTTCCGACAGATTGCATGGTAGGGTGCGAAAGGCGCGCCATGATCATAACGGGTCGTAAGCCACGGATAGGAAAGGGCCTGCAGATCCCACAAGTGGATGTGGGCGTCTACAATTGCGAGCTGACCAAGGCTGCCGGAGGTGGCGCTCATGCGGCTACGTATAGGAACTTAACTGTCGATGGGAATGCCGCAGCCTGCCGCGCTGGAGGCATACACGGCTTCAACTACCTCGAGATTCCGTAGCGCGTTCGCTCCATCGACCGTCGGGGGTACGCCATCGAGTATGGCATTGCCTATCTCCGATATCGGTCCGGCAAAGGCGTCTGGCATCCAGCTCTGGTCCGTACACAGTACGGTAGGATCTGGCGCTCCGACCGCCTGGTACCAGACGGTGTCGGGACTGGGCAACGGATACCGATCCCACAGACCGATCCGCCCAAATACCGCGCCGCGCTCTCCTTCGAGCAGAATCTCCGTGCTTGTGTGCCGATGCCGCACGGTCTGCCGGTCGCTGATCGAAACCACGGCTCCTGTCGGCCACTGCAGCCAGATTTCCACGGCCGTATCCCCGGCAACGGCGTACTGCGGGTCGTGACGGACGAGTCCGATAACCGTGCCGGGCTCGCCGAACAGAAATCTCAGGGAATCGATGATGTGAATGCTGTTGAACAGGCACGTCAGGCGCGGCTGCCCTGCAATCCAGTGATCAGGCGGGATGCGCCCGTGCCGGAGGAGACTCACGCGACCGTACACCAGCGTGCCGAATTCGTTGCGGCGGACTACCTCGGCCGAGTGACGTATGAACGGCGCCCATCTCATCTGGTGATTGACGACGAGGTGAATCTGCGCGTCCCGGGCTGCCGCCACGATCCTTCGGCCATCTTTCAGACCAGGTGCCAGGGGTTTCTGGCACAGCACGTGTTTTCCGGCCTGGATTGCCGCGAGCGCCACCTCCACCTGCTCCTGGGGCGGGATGGCTATGTCGACGAAGTCGAGCTCAGGGTCGCAAACCAGCTCGCCATACGAGTCCGCGGCACGAGCCTCGGGGCACCGCTTCAATACGGCCTGGCTCCTGCGGGAATCCGGATCGAATACGCGCCGGATTCTCATGCCGAGCCGAGAGTAGATCGGCAGGTGAGCGTACTGCATGATCTCGCCGCAGCCGACGATCCCAACGGCGAGTTCCGCGTAGCTTCTGCCGCTCACGAGGTGGCAACGTGCATGAGGAGATCGCCCGACTCGGTGGGCAGCATCGAGGCAGAGCCCGGTCCCTGACCACCGAGCTTGCCGTTGAACGAATGACACAGCTCCCGGGTGGCGAGCCGCAGCGGATCGGCGTGGGGATCCGGAGCAAACAAACATGAGGCCGATATCGTGAGTGACGTGCCCGCAGGAGTGGTGATGACTCCTTGCAGTCCGCCCAGGCATGCCCAGAAGTCCCGCCACATGTGCTTGGACACGCCTCGCACCGCCATCTCGTGCGCCTTCGAAAAGAGATCGAACACCGTGTCCCGAAACAGGTGTGCAAATGCCTCCGGCCCGTAGGCGTGCAGAACCGATCCGTAGAGCTCGGTAACCCAGCTCCTGTAAGCCGGGAGCAGCCCCGCTTCCCAGGCGGCCTTCGTCGCCGCGATCAGCGCGCTGGCTTGCGCCGCGTCATGGCGATCGAGGGCTCTGCGCACCCTTGCCGAGATAGGGGTCGATAGCTCGGTCAATTCGTCGGGTGAGAACCAGCGCTCACCCGTCTCACCGGGTGCCTCGCTCGGTGGCGTAAGCTCCAGACGCCTGAAGAATTCCCCGTTGACATGCGCGAAGCTCTTGAAGACATGCAGTCTGCAGCCTCCAAAGCGATGGTCCGGTGTCCAACCTTCTATCAGCCAGCCGTGACCGCCGCCCTTCAGGATCGTGCGTGACATCTCCGAGCAGTGATTGCAATAGACCGGAAAATCGGCCATGCCGAAGGTCGAGCGACTCGCGCGGGGCATCAGGGCATAGGGGCGCTCGTCAGTCACGTAGTAGCGTCCCTCGTTGATCAGGCGGCCTCCGGATCCGCACGGCTGCAGCAGAAACGTTATCTTTTCGTCATCCTCGATCAGGCGGAAGCGTGACATGTGCCAGTGATTGACGTCGGCGATCCGCTGAACCAGGTCCTTGGGCGGCATCGCCATCAGGGGACTGAGCCCGCTCCATGTGGAGTGCGCTTCGTGCAACTGCTCGACGGCGTCCTGGCCGAACGTGCTCAGGATGCTGCTCAGAATGCGGGCGATTACATCTCGATATCCGTCGTGGACCGCCTCGTGGGCTGTCAAGAAGGCATCCATGGCGGTCCCTGCGTCCGTCCAGCGCAGGGCTGTGACCGCCGCCTGTAATTCAACGAGCAGCGATGCCTGTAAACCGTGCACGCCCGGGTCGGCTCCTCGGTCGCTGCCCATCTACACCTCTCTGGCCTCAGGGATGGAGCACTTCGGCCCCAGAATCCGCGCGCAGCACGTGGCCGGTGATGCAACTCGCCATGTCACTTGCGAGAAAGACCACCGACATCGCCACCTCCTCGGGGCGTGTCCACCTGCCGAGCACGCATGAATTGAGGTAATCCTGGGACACTGCCGCCAGCTCCTGGTCGCTCATGCCGCGGCGGAACAGAGGCGAGATGAGGGTGGCAGGCGAGATGGCATTGACCAGGATGTTGTCGCGGCCGAAAGCGCGGGCAAAGCTCCTGGTCATGGCGATTACGCCCGCTTTCGAGATGCCATAGACGGACACCGGCAGAGTTCCGCCGGTGATGCCCGCCGTGGAGACGAAGTTGATGATCCGGCCCCATCTGGCTCGCTGCATCGGGCGGCAGGCGGCCCGCGAAAGAAAGTACTGGCTCTTTAGGTTGACATCCAGCGTACGGCCCCAGAGCGCTTCATCGACATCGTCAATATTGGCGGGCAGCAGTACAGCCGCCGCATTGACCAGAATGTCCACTCGGTTGTAGCGCGTAAGGGTTTCACGGATCAGCTTCTCGCATTCCTCCACGCTGCTGATGTCCCGCACCTGGGGAAAATGATCACCGGCCCGGGCGAGAGTCTCGGCGGCCTTGGCCAGCTCGGTCTCATTGATGTCGCACGGCACGACCCGAGCGCCGAACTTCGCCAACATCTGCGCCGCGGCGCGTCCGTGTCCGCTTGCGGCGCCCGTTACGACTGCGACTCGTCCATCGACACCCAGGATGTCTTCAGAAGGCATATCGCTCGAGCACTTTCTCATCCACGACCACTCCCAGTCCGGGCTGCGTGGGAACTGCAATAGTGCCGTTCTCGGGAACGAACGGCTGCTGCACGAGCTCGTGCTGCATCGGATTCTCCTCCGGCTTCAGCTCCTGAACGAGACAGCGGGGAGTGGATGCGGACAGCGCGATCGAAGCGGCCGTATTGATCGCGCTGGACCAAGCATGGCTGTTGAACCACAACCCGGCCGCCTCCACCAGCTTGATCACGCCGAGCGCACCCGTGATACCCTCCGCCCGACCGACATCGCACCCGATCACATCGAGTGTTGCGGAGGCGATCGCCTCGTTGTATCCCCGGTAATCCCATTCCCGCTCTGCGCCCGCGATCATGCACCGGGCGTGAGCGCGCAGGTGTCGGAAATGCTCGAACTCCCACGGCTCGAACGGCTCTTCCACCCATTTCAGGCCGTGCTCCTGCCACGCCAATACACGTTGGACGGCCTCATCCAGCGTCCAGCTGAGTGCCTGCCCGCGGTCCATCATGATCCAGGGGTCTGAACCCAAGGCCTCGCGCAGATCTCTCATGAATGCGACGTCGCGCCCGATCTCGTACCCCAGATGGGCATCGCCGCGCTTGCCCAGCCCGATCTTCACGCCACGATACCCGCGGCGCACGTATTCCGCGTGTCGCTTCACTTCGAGCTGCAGGTCGGATTGAAAGGCATGCGTCGAGGCGAGAACGGGAATGCGGATGTCCCCCGCGGCGTCACGCGTCCCGATCATCTGCAGGAGCGATTGACCGACCAGCTTGCCTTTCAGGTCCCACAGAGCGATGTCGATGGCAGAGAGAGCAAAGTTGGCAATTCCCCCGCGGTATGAATACCACCAGGTCTGCCTGCGGATGTCGTTCCAGATCGCGATGTTGTGCAGCGGGTTCCTGCCGACCAGCGTGTCCGCGAGGCCTGTTACGAGCTCCACCGTTGCACGCGTGCTTGCCGGGAACTGAGTGATCGCCTCTCCCCACCCGACGGCCCCGTCTACAGACTCGAGGCGCACGAATGTCAGATACCGCATGGCATTGCAGTCGTTCGGCTCCCGGTAAGCGACGGGATGAACCGTCACTCGAGCGATCTTGTGCGCGGCTGTCACGTATGTTCCCCCCGCGAGGGCCGCACATCGGGACCGAGGTCGGGCAAGCGCCTCCCGATGCAGGGGAATGCCGGGAGCAGCTCGGCAACGGTCCGCCAGCCAGGTCGCGCGGCAATGATCCGGTCGATCGAGTTGGCCAGCATGTATTGCGAGCCCCGCTGGGCGGGGATTCCCGGCGTGATCTGCAACCTCTGTAACAGCGCGTCTCCGCGACTCAGCGTGATGTCGTCCGCAGCCGTCTTACCGACACTCGCGAGGTCGACATGACCGAAGAAATGGCAGGTGAACCAGCGCGCCCCGCTCACGAAGGCCGTGTACGTCTGATCCACCCCGGCGCTCTCGCCCGGCCTGATCCGGAATCGTCCTGTGATCTCGGTCTGGGTGATGACGGGTCGCAGCTCCTTCGAGATCCGATCCACAGTGAGTCCCAGCGCGGCGGCCACGACAGCCATCGACTGTGGAAAGCCCGCGTGCCCAAGGATTTCTTCCTGGGAAACGGCTGCAGCAAAGGCCGGCGCGCTGCGACCGATGCCGATCCGGCGCAGGACTTCGGACCCGAAGCCGGAGATGTCCACCGTCCGGCGCACCTCGATGATGCAATCGCCGGGCCCGGCGCCGAGAAGAGTCAGGACGAGAGCGTCGAAGATCAGCCCGGGGTTCAAGCCGCAACCGGCGACGCTGACGCCCTTCTCGATGGCGAGCCGATCGAGCCGCCGGGCCAGTGGCTCATCGACTATGAAGGGGTAAGCGCATTCTTCCGCGGACACGAGGACATCCGATCCGGCGCGCACGGCGGTTTCGATATCCTCGGCTACATCACGCAGGCGGGTGGTAGTGGCAATCACCACCACGTCAGCGCCGGATGTGAGTGCTCGGGTGCGGTCGGCGCGGTTGAATGGACCAAGGACTTCGTAGCGCTTGCCGGAGCGCAGCAGGTTTCCCAAGCCGTTGCCGAGCTGCCCTGCGCCGAAGATCGCCACTTTCAGCATCGGAACATCGGTCGGCAGATCGCTGCTTCTGGAACCGTTTCCAATAGACTACTCCTGCCGAAACGGCAGTCAACGCGCGGGCCCGCGGGATGCGGACCCGTGACGGATCAATCACCAGCGCTTGTTGTGGAAACGATTCCATTCTACCATACTCGGGATAATCATGGGCCGTGGCATACCGTGAGCGAGGGTGGACCTCCGTGCCGAGTGACCGCGCTACCGGCATCGATCCAGACACTCGGGTCGGGATGCTGGACCTGTTCACGACCATGGTGCGCATCCGCAAGTTCGAAGAGCGAGTCCGTAGCGCGTATCTCGAGGGACTCGTACATGGCACAACCCACCTGTGCATAGGCCAGGAGGCCGTGTGTGCAGGCGTAGTTACCGTGCTGCGCGCAGACGACTATCTCATCTACACGTATCGCGGCCACGGCGTCTGCATCGCGCGTGGCATGTCGCTGGCAGCCGCCTTCGCAGAGATATTCGGTCGCAGGACCGGTGTGTCGGGCGGACTGGGTGGATCGATGCACCTGACCGATCCGGAACTGAATCTCGTGTGCGCCGCTGGAATCGTCGGCGGAGGACTACCAGTCGCGATTGGCACCGGCCTTGCTGCCCAGCTGTCTGGTCGTGGGCAGGTCGCGGTGGCATTCTTCGGTGATGGTACGGTGAATATCGGCGCATTCCATGAATCGTTGAACATCGCGGCAGTCTGGCGGCTGCCGGTGCTGTTCGTGTGCGAAAACAACTACTACGGCGAGTTCACCCGAATAGACCGCACCACGCCATTCGAGGACCTCGTGCGCCGCGGTGCCGCGTACGACATGCATTCGGTTGCCGTCGACGGAAACGATGTCATGTTGGTCAGAGAGGCGGCCGCTGAAGCGGCGGGGCGCGCGCGAGCGGGAGACGGGCCGACCTTCCTCGAATGCCGGACCTATCGTCATTCGGGCCACTCCAGGACCGATCCCGCGAAGTATCGTCCGGCTGCGGAAGTCGAAGCCTGGCTGGCTCGGGACCCATTGCCGATGTTCGAACGCAGACTGCTGGAGAGCGGAGTGTGCGAATCACAAGAGCTCGAGCGAATCACAGCTGCAGTCCTGGAGGAGGTCCAGGCGGCCTCACGACAGGCTGAGACTGCCGAATGGCCGAGCGCTGACGATTACCTCGGATGCGCAATGGTCAGGACGTGAGCAACCTCGAATCCATGGTGCTGTCGCGAGAAGGTCTGGTGACACCGGAAACAACGACGTACCGCGAGGCCATCAGCCGTGCCATCGGGGACGAGATGCGCGCGGATTCCCGGGTGCTCATTCTGGGAGAGGACATCGGAGAGTCGGAGGGCCCGCTCAAGACCACTATGGGTCTATATAAGGAGTTCGGACCGACACGGGTGCGGGATACGCCGATAGCGGAAGAGGCGTTTGTCGGTGCAGCCCTGGGGCTCGCCGTGGCCGGGTACCGACCGGTGGTCGAGATCATGTTCGCCGACTTTCTCGGCGTGTGCTTCGATCAGATCGTCAATTCCATAGCGAAGCATCATTTCATGTCGGGCGGTCGCATGCACGCGCCGCTCGTCATCCGCGCCATCGGAGGAGGCGGGCTAAGGTTCGGTCCCCAACATTCGCAGACCGGTGAAAGCTGGCTCCTGAATGTGCCAGGACTGAGGATCGTCGCTGCCTCTGCGCCCGACGAGGCGTACGGAATGATACGGGCCGCGATCCGTGACCCGGACCCGGTAATCGTTCTGGAGCACAAAGCTCTGCTCGGAACCAAAGGGTCCGTGATTTTCGGTGCAGCCGGCATAGGCAACCTCGAAAGTCCGCGGATAGTGGCGCCCGGAGAGCACGTGACCATCGTTGCGAGTCTGGCAATGGTGCCGCGGGCTCTCGAGGCGGCACGCCAGCTTGCCGGGAGCGGCATCTCGGCCGAGGTCATCGACATCCGGGTGCTGCGGCCGCTGAACGCGCAGGTGATCGTCGACAGCGTGAAAAAGACATCGCGACTCCTGACCGTGGAGGAGCAGGGGGTGCACGGCGGCTGGGGGAGCAACGTCGTCGCCGAGGTGGTCCAGCAGGCATTCGACTATCTGGATGCGCCGCCGATAAGGATCGGGCTGCCGGACTCGCCGCTGCCTTACAGTCCTCCCATCGAGGATCGTGCGATTCCCAGTGTCGAGCGCATCGCGCAGGTCGCCCGTGAGCTCATCGGACGATCGATCTGATGGCTTTAGTGCTCACCATGCCGAAGCTCAGTGCCACCATGGCCGAGGCTACCGTGATCAAGTGGTACAAAGCGGCGGGCGAGAGGGTCCTGGCGGGCGAGACCCTGCTCGAGGTCGAAACTGACAAGGCGACTCTGACGATCGAGGCGCCCGGCGACGGCATATTGGGTACGCCTGCCGTCGCCGCCGGTGAGGTGGCTCGGGTGGGAGCCGCTCTGGTCATGATCCTCGATGCCAGCGCCGACCAGCAGACCGGCCCGATCCCGGAGAGCGGCGCACGGCCGATCGGTGGCGGTGATGCAGGCGGGGATATTGGCCGAGCATCCGGTCAGTCGCGTGCAGGACCCGCTGCGGGCTCTGCCTCTGGCCGTGTGTTCGCCTCGCCCCGGGCGCGGCGAACCGCTCGCGAACGGGGAACCGATCTTGGAAGCGTCACCGGTACCGGTCCGAGCGGGCGCATCGTGCGCGCCGATCTCGACAGGAGCGGGAGCCCTGCTGGTGGGGAGCTCAGGGGCGCTGCAGACGAGATACGCGCCGGCAGCGCGCGTCCCGGCCGGGACCCACTCGCCAAGGCATCCAGACAGATGGCCTTGATGGTGGCAGCGAGCCACCGGGAGATCCCGGCATTTACTCTCAGTCGCTGGATCGACATGGAGCGCGTGCTGTTGGATCTCACGAGGTTTGATCGGCGGCGGACCGAGACGGACTACTTCCTCTACGCCATTGCGACCGCCATGGCCGAAGTGCCCGAGTTCCGCAGCGTCTGGAACTCCGGGCGCGGAGCTGCAGAGGACCTCGGGTCGACGAACGTCGGAGTCGTCGTCAGCACCGATCATGGTCTCATGATTCCAGTGCTCGCCGACGTGGGAGGGGTCGGTCTCGAGGAGCTGGCAACCCGGCGCAGGGCGGCGGTTGAGGCCGCGCGCGCTGGTCGGCTGAACCAGACTTTCGCGTCCGCTGCGTCGATCTCGCTTTCGAGTCTCGCTCGGGAGGCGGCGGATGAGTTCGAAGCAATCATCAGCCCCGGTCAAACGGCGATCGTCGCCGTGGGACGGATAGCCGAGAGTGTGGTCTCTCGCCGCGGCGAGATTGTCGTCCGCAAAGGCTGCCGCGTTTGCGTCGCCGCGGATCATCGGGTCATCGACGGTCGCACGGGAGCAAGATTCATCAGTGCGATGGTCAGAGTGCTCGAAGAGGGAGTGGCTCCTGGTTGAATGACCAGAGTTGAATGACCAGACCAGGCCGGCGGAAACGGCAAGCGAGCAAAATCATGAAAATCGAAGGCGTCGATGTCATTCCTCTGGATGTGAAGCTGCAGAAGGTGTTCAAGGGGGGCACCTACGAGGTGAAGTCACGCCCGACGATCGTGACGCGCATTCATCTGGAGAACGGCATCATCGGCGAGACGTATGGTGGAGATGAGTTTCATACGCAGCGCGAGATCGTGAGCGTCATCCGCGACCACCTGATACCGCAGGTCATCGGCCGGGATGTGCGCGATTCGGTGGCGCTCTGGGAGCGAATGTTCGGCTTGCCACTCGATCTCGGCAACCGGGGCCTGCACCAGTTGGACATGCATCCGCGAGGAATCATCGCGCAGGCCATCAGCGCCGTCGATAACGCCATGTGGGATGCCCGCGCCAAGCTCTTTCGCACACCTCTTCACAGGCTCCTCGGCGGATGCCGGGACAGAGTTCCGGTCCTGGCGATCGGCGGCTATGCCGCTGGGCCGGGTGAAGATCCGGTCGAGGCGGTCAAGAAGGAAGTCGAGCAGATCGTGTCACAGCAAGTGCACGGCATGAAGCTGAAGGTAGGCAGTGCGGCGATTGAGCTCGACATCGAGCGAGTACGCGCGGCCCGACAGGCCGGCGGTCCGGATTTCGTCATCGCCGTAGACGCCAATCAGCGCTGGTCGTCGCGGGACGCCATCAGCTTTTGCGTGGGCGTAGAGCGGGCGGGGCTGAGGGTGCGCTGGATGGAAGAGCCCGTCGTGTGGTACGAGCAGACCGACGGACTGCGGATGCTGCAGCACAAGACGGGCATCCCGATCACGGCCGGGCAGGGGGAGATCTCCGGCCAGGGATGCCGGGATCTGGTGACCAAGGGTGGCATCAACATTCTGAACGCGGACTGCACGCTCTGCGGCGGCGTAACGGAATGGAACCGGATAGCGAACATGGCGGGTCTGATGAACGTGGAGATGGCGCATCACGAGGAACCACAGATCGCGATTCACCTCATGGCTGCGCACCCGCATGCGACCTACGTGGAGGTATTCCTGGACCGTCAGCGGGATCCACTGCTGTGGCAGCTGCCCGTGGGATTTCCCCTCATTCGCGATGGGACTATGGAAGTCCCGCAATCGGGCGGGATCGGGATTGCGCTCAATGCGCAGGTGATCCAGCAGTATCGGGTTACACTTTGAACGCCAGACTACTGGTCGTCTCGCTCGAGCAGGCCGTCGCGGCTCCCCTGTGTGCGCGGAAACTTGCCGACTTCGGCGCGAGGGTCATCAAGGTCGAGAAGCCGGAAGGAGACTTCGCGCGCGCGTACGACCGCACCGTTAAGGGACAGAGCTCTTATTTCGTATGGCTGAATCGCGGCAAGGAATCGATCGTTCTCGATCTGCGTGCCACCGGCGATCGGGCGCTGCTCGACACGATGGTCTCCCGTGCGGATGTGCTCATCCAGAACATGCGCCCCGGCTCGCTGGCTGCTCTGGGAATCGACCTCTCAAAGTGGCGCACCAGCAATCCGCGTCTGGTGACGTGTTCGATCACAGGGTACGGTGAGAACGGCCCGTATGCCCGGCGCAAGGCCTACGACTTGCTGATTCAGGCCGAGTGCGGCCTGGCCGCCATCACGGGTTCGCCCGCGGAGCCGTCTCGGGCCGGAATATCGCTGGTCGACATTTCCGCAGGCGTCACCGCGTATGAAGGGATCCTCGAAGCTCTGCTGCGGCGTGAAGATACCGGAGTGGGGGATCACCTCGAGATCTCCCTGTTCGATTCGATCTCCGACTGGATGGCGGTCCCATTGCTGCAGGCGAAGTACGCGAAGGCGCCCGAGCGCGTAGGCCTGAGACATCCCAGCATCGCACCGTACGGAGCGTACACCTGTGCGGATGGCGTTCGGGTCGTGCTGTCCATTCAGAACGAGCGGGAGTGGCTAGCACTTTGCACCCAGGTTCTCTGCAGTCCGGATCTTGCATCGGATGTCCGGTATGGCGACAACCCGGCGCGGGTTCAGAACCGGCAGCTGCTGGACGCAGCGATCGAGCGCACGCTGGGCAGGCTGGCAAGTACGGAAGTCTGTCGCCGTCTTGATCAAGCCGACGTCGCATACGGCCTGATCAACGAGCTCGATGCCGTGCTCCGGGATGAGCGTCTGCGAACCGTTCAGGTTGAGACATCCGCCGGCAGGGTTTCGGTTCCGCTGCCTCCCACGTGTCGCGCGCACGCGGGCGAAACGCTTGGAGCCGTTCCCGAGCTGGATGAGCATGGTCCCGCGCTTCGCAGGGAGTTCTCGCCGTCAGGTGGGAGCCCGCCGGCAGCTTGACCCTGCCTGTCTGTCGTGTTGTATTGCTCACGTGAGCCTGATACGGGAGGCCGATTTCATTCAGAGCATTGCCGATGCTCTGCAGTTCATATCGTATTACCATCCCGTGGACTACATCGCGCGGCTCGGACGCGCATACGAGCTTGAGCAGTCGCCTGCCGCAAAGGATGCGATCGCGCAGATTCTCCACAATTCCCGGATGTGCGCCGAGGGGCACCGCCCGATCTGCCAGGACACGGGCATCGTCAACGCGTTCCTAAAGGTTGGAATGGAGGTGCGCTGGGAGTCCAAGCGCCCACCTGCTGAACTCGTCGACGAAGGTGTGCGGCGCGCTTATACGCATCCTGACAATCCCCTTCGGCCCTCGATCGTCGATGATCCGCTGTTTGCCCGCCGGAATACCGGCGACAACACGCCGGCTGTGACGCACGTGGAAATGGTATCCGGCGACGGAGTCGACGTTATACTGGCTGCCAAGGGTGGGGGCTCGGAAAATAAGTCGACCTTCACGGTCCTGAATCCATCCGACTCGCTGGTCGACTGGGTACTCGAGACGGTTCCCACGTTGGGAGCGGGTTGGTGCCCGCCGGGTATCCTGGGTATCGGAGTGGGAGGCACCGCGGAAAAGGCGATGCTGCTTGCGAAGCAGTCGCTGCTCGAGCCGGTGGACATCCAGGAGCTGCTGTCGCGCGGTGCGTCCACCAAGCTCGAGGAGCTGCGCCTCGAGCTGTACGAGAAAATCAACGCTCTCGGCATCGGTGCCCAGGGTCTGGGCGGATTGACGACTGTGGTCGATGTCAAAATTCGCACCTACCCGACACATGCGGCATCCAAGCCGGTCGCGATGATTCCGAACTGTGCGGCGACCCGCCATGTACATTTCCGGCTCGACGGTTCGGGACCCGCTTCGTTCGAGCCACCGTCTCTGGCGTCCTGGCCCAAGGTGGAGGTGTTTGCCGGACAGCACTCTCGGCCTGTGGATTTGCAGCACTTGACCCGCTCGGATGTGAAGAGCTGGAGAGCGGGCGAGACTCTGCTTCTGACCGGCTCAATACTGACGGGCCGCGACACTGCGCACCGCAAGATCGTCGATATGCTGACCAGCGGGCAGGCATTGCCGGGCGGCCTGGATTTTACCGATCGCGTCATCTACTACGTCGGGCCCGTGGACGCGGTGCGTGGTGAGGTAGTGGGACCGGCGGGGCCCACGACCGCAAGCCGCATGGATAAATTCACTGCTACGATGCTCGCGAAGACGGGGCTGCTCGCTATGATCGGCAAAGGGGAGCGCGGGCCGGGGACTATCGAGGAGATCCGCAGTCACGGAGCTGCATACCTCATTGCGGTCGGCGGTGCAGCGTACCTCATTTCAAAGGCCATTCGCCGTGCGCGCGTGGTCGCTTTCCCGGAGCTGGGGATGGAAGCAGTCCTCGAATTCGAGGTGCAGGATATGCCCGTGACCGTTGCGGTCGATTCCACAGGCGCGTCCATCCATCACTCGGGCCCCGTGTTTTGGCGGGAGAGGATACGGTCCGCGAGCAGCCGCACCAAAGTTGATTCCGCCTGAAGGGACTATCCCGCATCGCGACCGCCTGTGGTCCGCAAAAACTCAGTCACGCACAGGAAGGCGCGAAGAAGTATTCGTGATGCAATCCGCCGAGGATCTCCGCGTGACCGGATCAATCCGCTGAGGCTTGACGCCGCGCTCGACATAAAGCGCGAGCTGGCGCCGCAGAAAGAGATTCTCTGCTTTGATCGACCGGCTCGATCGGAATGTGAGTCGGCACCAGCGGAGCGTCTCGGCGACCAACTGAAATAGAATCTCGAGTCCACTCAGCATCAGTCAATCATTGCCACACGGTTTGCAACGAGGGTCGAGATTGCCCGATTCACCAACGCATCGAATAATTGCGGAGCAACCCCACGACCGGACGCGACAGCGATCCCGAGCCTCGCACGCCAGCGGGTCATGCAAACCCCAAGCCCCCTCTGACGCTTGCAGAGTCTCAGGTAGCGTGCTGACGGCATCCGCGGGGGCACGACGAACGACGGGAGCCGGAAGTGGCAGCAATTTCGATGTGTCTGGCGATCTCGAAGAAGACGCATCGGGACGCTATAATCCTAAAATGCGTTTCTCGCAGCTGAGGTCAATCGGATGGCACGAGCGGTTTCGGAAATCGAGAGAGAGATCCGGGGGCTAAAGCCAGACGAGCAAGAGCGTCTCTTGCGCGCGTTGGTGGAAGAGCTCGATGGCCCTCCTGACCCGGGCGTCGAGCAGGCTTGGCTAGAAGAGGCACAGCGACGTAGTCGCGAGCTCGACTCCGGCGCCGTGACAGGGATTTCGGCGGAGGAGGTGCTTGCCAAAGCGCGTACCGAACTGAAGCCGCGGTGAAGGTCGAATTTCACCCCGCCGCAGACTCTGAATTGCGCGCCGCCGCCAAGTACTACAACGATCGCGTATCAGGGCTGGGCGCCGAATTTCTTGCCGAGGTCGAAAAAGCCTGCTTACGGTTGGGTGAGCACCAGGCGCTCGGACCGAGACTCGACGCGGATCATCGTCGGCTTGCTTTGAGACGGTTTCCTTTCGGGCTGATCTATCGGCTCAGGTCTTCGAAGGTGCAGATCGTCGCTGTTGCCCACCGCCGCAGGCGGCCGGGATATTGGATGCAGCGAAGGTGATGTGCCAGGAATGTGACGAGCTCAGATTGGGTGTGCCATGAATGTGCCTTGGTGTGGCTGGGTAGAGGGCTGGCAAGCGCTGCAAGTGGTTGATTGTAAAGCCCCTAAAGCCAGCGATAACGGACTGAAAATCCGCGTGTCGGTGGTTCGATTCCGCCCCTGGCCACCATCAAACACGGTCAGAAGCGCCCCGATCGTCGCGGGCCAATAAGCGCCTAATAAACCGCCGATCATTTGCTGAGAGGCGCCTTGGCCACCATTCGAATCAGCGACTTGATCAAGAATGAATGACGGACTCCTTGCTGGCTGTAACGGTGCCGGCACCGCCGCCACCGATACCCCACGCGCCTGGGGTGGTGGATCTGTCGCAGATGGTCGCCCCGCGGCGCGAGAGAGTCTCAAACGCGTTGAACCTCTTGCGACGCAAGGGCGCGGTGCATCACTTACCTTACGGACACCTAAGCGTGAGCGTTGAGATTCTGGAGAGGCACGCAGCTCGACATCGCCGGGGCGGCTTCACCGCTGCGCCGCCGGAATGACTGAAGAAGATCGTGCCCGATCCGCACCGGAGGACGCTGACCACGGCCATACCCGCGCGCATCATTCGATCCTGGAGCTTCAACCGAACGCGGCCATGCACACAGAGTGTGACCTTGATTCAGGCGGGCGCATCTAAGAGGATGAGGGAAACACGATAAGGGGGGCGGCATGCCAGAAGGCTTCTTCGGTGGGGCTTTGGAGGCGACCAGGACGGACCGGAGCCAGAACCCGCAAAGTTGCGGGCGTTTCCTATGAGCACCGAACCCCTTTCCTCGAAGGCGATTTTCATAAGCTACGCGTCCCAGGACGCTGAGGCGGCACGCCGCATCGCCAATGCGCTGCGGCAGGGCGGGATCGAGGTCTGGTTCGACCAGAGCGAGCTGCGCGGTGGCGAGGCGTGGGATGTATCGATCCGAGGGCAGATCAAGAGTTGCAAGCTGTTCATGCCGATCATCTCGGCCAGCACGCAGGTGCGCGAGGAGGGATACTTCCGGCGCGAGTGGAATCTCGCTGTCGGCCGGACACGGGACATGGCCGATGACGCAGCGTTCTTGCTGCCGGTCGTGATCGACGCTACGCCGGAGCCTCACGCCCGCGTACCTGAGAAGTTCCGCGAGGTGCAGTGGTCGCGCCTTCCGGGTGGCGAGACGCCCGCCGGCTTCGTCGAGCGTGTACGCGGACTGACGTCGAGCAGCACTAGTCCGGCTTCGGACACCCAGGTGCGCAGCGTGTCTCAGCCCGAGGTAACCCCTTATACCGAGCGCCACGAGCAGCCACAGGCTCCGGCGAAAGCCGAGCGAACCGGCCGAATCAGAATCCTGACACTGACCATTCCCGCTCTGTTGGCTCTGCTGTTGGTTGTCGCCGGGCTCGTGCTGATTCCGTCGTGGCAGCAGAAGGAACACGCCCGAAACGTTCTGTTGTCCCAGATTCAGGATGTGGCGGCGACCATGTTTCGCAGCAACAGGGAGATCTTCGACAAGGCCGTGGAGGCGGAGCGATACCTACCCAATGATCCAACCCTGGCGAAGCTGTGGCCATCGATCGCGACGACGCTGTCGATCGAGACCGAGCCTGCAGGCGCCGAGGTCCTCTGGAAGGACTACAACACGCCGGCCGCCGACTGGCGGCGCGCGGGAATAACGCCTTTCAAGGACGTGAGAGTGCCACGCGATTATTTGCGTTTGGAAGTGAGGAAGGCAGGCTATCAGACGATCGAGCTTGCCGCGCCCATGTTCTCCTCACGGATCCTGCCCATCCGGGAACACCTCAAGATGGACCCGCTCGGGAGCCTGCCGGAGAACATGGTTCGCATCCCAAAGTCGACGACCGATATGCAAATCGTCGGCATCGAGAAATATGGACCCAGAGAGGTGCCCGAGTTCCTGATCGACAAGTTCGAGGTCACGAACAAGCAGTTCAAGGCATTCGTCGATGCAGGTGGGTACACGAA
>Ga0066675_10000347_pt1 | contig 17131 bp, 10 predicted proteins | sample GraSoiAngelo_124_FD_62295 | JGI IMG/M metagenome (GOLD analysis project Ga0066675, IMG submission 62295) | Grasslands soil microbial communities from the Angelo Coastal Reserve, California, USA - 14_0927_05_20cm | ecosystem: Environmental > Terrestrial > Soil > Grasslands | place: USA... | reverse complement strand
CGTCACATTCTGGTTTTCAACTATCTCTATCCGACTCCCTTCTTCCGTGAGGAAAGAGGCTTCGCCGGAAAGGTGCTCGGTGGCTGGCAGATCAGCGGAATTGGGCAGTTCCAGACCGGCTTGCCTTGCAGCGTTGCCTCGACCGACGACTTCGCTCATGTGGGGCAGGACGCAAACTTCAGTTGTGGAGTAAACGGTCAATACTGGGTAGTGAATGGACATCCCAAGGTAATCGGTACTTTTGGTCCAAACGGTCAGTGGTTCACTACCACGAATCCGGATGGAACGCCAATATTCAGCAAGCCGGCGCCATTCACCTTCAACACGCAACGGGTTCGTAACCTTATCTACCAGCCTGGGTTCTGGAACTGGAATATGGGTCTGTTCAAAGCGATTCCCGTAACGGAACGGGTCAAACTTCAGTTTCGCGCCGAAGCATTCAACGTCTTCAATCATCCGAACTGGTGCAACGGCAGTGGCTGCAATGGTACAAACAACATCGGCCTGAATCCGACCGCCTCGACCTTCGGCAAGGTATTAACCAAAGGCGGTAACTCCGGCCAGGGCGAGCGCAACCTCCAGCTCTCGCTTCGCGCCCAATTCTGAGGCGATAACAGGTAGCACGCGCCTGTGTCCCAATTGGGGAAAGCATGGCTTTCTCAGGGAACACAGGCTCGTGCCTGCAGCGGGACAAAACGGCGACGAACGGCAAGGAGTTTACGCGATTGTCGGCGAAAGTCGGGCCAGCACAGTGGCGACTTCATTGTCGGGCGTTCCGGCGACGCAGCTACAATACGCCGGTACGAAATCCAGCTCTTTAGATGATGGAGCGCATGGTTGAACTGCTCAAACAACTACGGCAACACTTACTGACAGGCGTTTCGTTTGCCATTCCGTTCATTGCCTGCGGAGGCATCCTGATTGCGTTCGCGATCGCGCTCGCGATGACCCCCAGCGGCCCCGATTTTTCCCACTCTCCAAGACTCAAGCTGATCCTCGACATTGGAACCACAGCATTCACACTCATGTTGCCGGTTCTGGCCGGCTACATCGCGTACTCCATAGCCGGGAAGCCGGGGCTGGTTCCGGGTTTCATTGGTGGATACTTGTCGGGCCAAATCAACGCCGGCTTCTTGGGAGCGATCCTCGTGGGACTGATCGCCGGATATGTCGTGCAGTTCCTGAAGAAGCTGCCTGTTCCGAAGTACCTCCGGCCAGTGATGCCAATCCTGATCATCCCCATCCTTTCAGGAGCATTCATTGGTGTATTGATGCTGAAAGTTCTTGGTATTCCGATCGCTCATCTGATGAGCGCAGCAAACAGCGCTCTAAGAACGATGAGCGCTGGGAACGCGGTGATTCTGGCAATGCTGCTAGGCGCCATGATTGCGTTCGATATGGGTGGTCCGGTCAACAAAACCGCCTTTTTCTTCGGCGCCGCCATGATCCGTGAAGGCGATTACCGCATTATGGGTGCCTGCGCCGCTGCCATCTGCACACCGCCACTAGGCTTAGGTCTGGCGACGCTAATTCGTAAGAGGCTCTGGAGTCAGGAGGAGAAGGACGCAGGTCTAGCCGGATTGGCGATGGGCATGATCGGTATCACCGAAGGCGCGATCCCCTTCGCCGCTGCCGATCCAGTTCGCGTAATCCCCTGTATCGTCCTCGGATCGATGGTGGCATCAGTGATTGCCATGCTCGGCGGAGTTGGCGATCCCGCACCCCATGGAGGTCCGATCGTTCTGATCGGCGTCCAACAAAAACTCATGTATGTGATCGCGATTGTCGCCGGAACCGTGGTCACAGCTCTCGCGATCAGTGCCGTTAAGACTTTCGCGCAAAAGCGAAACAAAGCTATGGAAAGGGCCGCATGAAGATCGTTGCTGTAACCGCATGCCCCACCGGAATTGCTCACACCTACATGGCTGCGGAACAGTTGGAGAAGACCGCCAAGGCATTAGGACACCAGATCAAAGTGGAAACCCAGGGAGCCATGGGAATCGAAAATGAGCTAAAGGAAAGCGAGATACGCCAGGCCGAAGTTGCCATATTTGCGGTCGATATCGAGATCGAAAAGCGCGAGCGCTTCGAACATCTGCGGGTCGTTCAAGTTCCAGTTCAGGAAGCCATTAAGAATCCCGTTTCGGTATTCAAGAGAATCCAGGGCTAGCGGTATGTCGCAGGTTTGCAATCCGGTGGAGTTCAAGTTCATTTGCCCGTTGCCAAACGGACTCCATGCCCGGCCTGCGAGCCAACTTGCTGAGTTTGCCAGCGATTTCGCCTGCGACCTTTCCCTGATAAATCTTCGCACAGGTGCTGCGGCGAATCTGAAAAGCACGCTCGCAATTATCTCGGCTGACATCCGGAGTGGCGACGAATGCTCCATCCGCGTTGCTGGGACTGACGAGACTTCCGCCGGCGCTGCCCTGCTCGGCTATATCACTCGCGATTTGCCGAAGAGCGACGAGCCTCTGGTGGAATCCGGCTCTGAGCGCAGGACTGGCCCTCTGCCTCGGGCGCTGCTGGCATCCGGTATTCGATGCTACTTTGGTGCTGGGGTAAGTCCCGGAATAGGAATGGGGACGCCTGTAATCGTTGGCGGAATAACGCTGCCCGCAGGCCTCGATTCCGAAGTTGCGGAAGATGCTAAACGAGAAGAGAGGCGCGTCGAACGCGCGATGGCAACGGTTCGTGAGCGGATCAAGGCCATGCTCGCGCGCTCAGTTTCACCTGCCGAGGCGGGCGTACTTAAAGCGCATCTCGCGATCCTCGAAGACATCTCGCTCTCCGACAAGATTGGCGAGCTGCTCGCGCAAGGCCGCTCAGCCGGGCAGGCGCTCGCAGAGAGCGCGCAGTTCTTCATGTCGATCCTGCAGAAATCCGAAAGCAGCTATATACGCGATCGTGCGGTCGATATCCAGGAGATATGCCTGCGCCTTCTGGAAGAAATCTATGGCCCCAAGTTCACGGCCGCATCAGTTGAGCTGAAGCAGCCAAGCATTATCGTCGCCGAAACCATGGCCCCACAACAGCTGCTGGGAATGGATCGCCAGTGGCTTCGCGGCCTCGTGTTGGAATACGCCGGTAGAACTTCGCATGCGGTAATCCTGGCGCGCTCGCTGGGAATTCCAACCGTAGTCGGCGTAAAGGATGCGCCGGTGTTGTTGTCGGGTGAGCGCGAGCTTGTAGTCGATGCCAATCGTGGGCTCGTTCTCCCAAATGGCACCGCCGCCGTTCGGCGTTTTTATGATGGCGAGCAGCAAGCGATCGAGAAACGCAACGCGGCGCTAACCCGCAACAAATTTCGGCCCGCCGTCACACTCGACGGACTGCGAATGGAAGTCGCCGCGAATGTGTCATCCGCCGAGGAGGTCGCTGCTGCGTGCGCTCAAGGCGCCGAGGGCATCGGACTATTCCGAACCGAGATGCTGTTTATCGGTCATGATCGCGCTCCTTCCGAGGACGAGCAATTTGAGATCTACAAACGGGCTGCTCAACTTGCCGACCAGCGCCCGGTCATTATCCGCACCATCGATATAGGCGGGGACAAGCCTGTTCCTCATCTCAACCTGCCCGCCGAATCCAACCCGTTCCTGGGATATCGCGGAATGCGGATTTATGCGGAGCATCGCGAGCTCTTTCGCACGCAATTGCGGGCTATTCTGCGTGCTTCCGCTTTTGGGAAACTCCAGACTATGGCCCCAATGGTCTCCACCATCGAGGAGGTGCAGTGGCTCAAGGACCAGCTTGCACAATCGCAGAATGAATTGACGAATCAAGGAATTTCGTTTGATGCGGCGATGCCGGTCGGGATCATGATTGAAGTACCCTCAGTGGCGTTTATTCTCGATCAACTTTGCGCTGAGGTTGACTTCTTCAGCATTGGCACCAACGATCTGAATCAGTATTTCCTGGCTGTTGATCGCGATAACGCGAAAGTGGCGGCGCTGTCCAGCGTCCGTCATCCCAGTTTCCTCCGCTTTCTCAAGCACATCGTCGATGGCGTTCATGCCAATGGCAAATGGATCGGCATGTGCGGAGAAATGGCCGGCGATGTTCGCAATCTTGCCATCCTGGTGGGACTCGGTCTCGATGAGATCAGCGCTTCGGCATCCCAGGTTCCGGCACTCAAGGATAGGATTTCCCAGCTTTCGGCAAGAAGCTGCGAAGAGCTTCTGGCGAGAATCATGGCCTGTACACAGGCAGAGCAGGTGAACAAGCTGCTGGCGGACGACCATCGGGATACTTCTCAGTCTCTGCTGGATTCAAGTCTCGTCATCGTAGAAAGCGATAGCCGAAGCAAGGAGGAAGCGATTCGCGAGTTGATCGACTCGCTCTTCATCGCGGGGCGCACGGAAAACCCCGATCGTCTGGAGGACGTTGTGTGGGCGCGCGAAGCCGCCTACTCCACTGGGCTGGGACATGGTTTTGCCATTCCTCATTGCCGGAGCGATTTGATCAATGCGAATTCGATTGCCGTGTTGAAATTGCGGCGTCCGATTGAATGGAACTCACTCGATGGAAAACCTGTGCAGATGGTCGTATTGCTCGCCGTTCATGAGTCCGATGCAAATAACAGCCACATGAAAGTGCTCGCGAAGCTTGCGCGCAAGCTGATGAATGAAGAGTTCCGTGATCGTCTGATGAAGCTCAGCGATTCAGGACGTATTCTGTCTTACCTTTCCCGGGAACTTGAGATTCCGTTGTAACAAAGGCTATGTCACAGTAATCGGCATCCTCGTAGAGACGCAGCATGCTGTGTCTCTACCATGCAGGTAGTGCAATCAATATTTCTTAATGGAGAGCTACTGAATGCAAGCAACATCGAAGCGGTTGCTGTTGTTGTGCTTATGCATAATCGTATGGTCAATCCTGCTGGAATCGCAGACTGCGAAGAAAGCCACAGCTACCGAGAAGAAAACGCCGCTCGCGGCCACTTCTTCGGACTTGAGTAAAGAATCCACACTGTACGCCGTTGGCTACGCGCACCTGGACACGCAATGGCGGTGGGAGTATCCGCAAAGTATCCAGGAATATCTAAGTAAGACCTTGCGAAACAACTTCGCGCTATTCGATAAGTACCCGCACTATATCTTCAATTTCACCGGAGCCAACCGCTACCGGCTCATGAAGGAGTACTTCCCCACGGACTTCGAGCGATTGAAGCAATATGTAGCTGCAGGTCGTTGGTTTCCGGCAGGCTCCTCGATGGAGGAAGGCGACGTGAACTCGCCGAACGCCGAATCCATCGTCCGCCAGATACTGTACGGGAATAATTTCTTCCGCCGCGAGTTCGGCGTAGCCAGCAAGGAGTACATGCTCCCCGACTGCTTCGGATTTCCAGCTTCTCTGCCCAGCATCCTGCACCATGCAGGAATCGTTGGGTTCTCGACGCAGAAGCTTTCGTCCGACTGGCAGCCCGCGCCACACGTCGGCGGACCCAACTCGCCGGAGAAGACTCCGGATGGCATTCCTTTCAACGTCGGTGTCTGGGAAGGCACCGATGGCAGCACTGTGCTGGCCGCTCTGAATCCGCTCACGTATGGCAGTCAAGTGGTCTACGACATCAGCAAGACCCCTCCCCCTCCTCCCCCACCAGATCCGAATCTTACCGATCGCGAGAATGAGCGTCGCCGGCGCGTTGCGCGTGAAGACTGGGTGCAGCGCATCCAGATCAATGGCGACTTAACTGGGATCAAAACTGACTATCACTACGTTGGTACCGGAGACATTGGTGGCGCGCCAAATGAGTCGTCGGTGAAGTTGATGGAAGCGATTGTGACGAAATCCACAGCTACCATTCCCGGCCCACCCAAACCTGGATCATCCTGGGAGGCGGAGCAGGAACTAGCTGAGTCCAATGCGAAGCCGGTGCAGGTGGGCGATGGCCCAATTCGGGTCGTCTGGTCGACGGCCGATCAGATGTTCAACGACATCCTAAAGTGCTGCAACACTGATCGCATGCCGCGCTATAAGGGTGACCTCGAACTGATCAACCACTCCGCCGGCTCGATTACCTCAGAGGCATACCAGAAGCGCTGGATGCGCAAGAACGAATTGCTCGCCGATGCGGCTGAGAAGGCTTCGCTTGCGGCCGCGTGGCTGGGTGCACGCCCATATCCTCTCGAGCGTCTGAACAATGCATGGACCCTGGTAATGGGTGGACAATTCCACGATATCCTTCCCGGCACTGCGACTCCAAAATCCTTCGAGTACGCATGGAATGACGACATCGTCGCGATGAATCAATTTGCCAGCGTGCTGTCGAGCGCGACCGAGGCAGTCTCCTCGGCGCTCGATACGCAAGCGCAAGGCACGCCGATCATCGTGTACAACCCTCTCAACATCGATCGCGAAGACGTCGTAGAGGCCGGCGTTCATTTCCAAAATGGAACTCCGCGCGGGGTTCGCGTAACCGGTCCGGACGGAAAGGAAGTCCCCGCTCAAGTTAGCGGCGAAAAGGACGGAGCTGCCAAGGTCATCTTTTTAGCCAAAGTTCCCTCGGTGGGATACGCCGTCTTTGACGTTCGACCCAGCGATGCAGTTCCATCGACTTCGGAACTCAAAGCGTCGGAGTCCTCGCTGGAGAACGCTCGCTACAGACTTAAGGTTGATTCGAAGGGCGACGTCTCCAGCATCCTCGATAAGAAACTGAACAACGAACTGCTCTCGTCGCCCATTCGCCTCGCAATCTCCACCGACAATCCCGAGCACTGGCCGGCGTGGAACATGGACTTTGCCGACGAGCAGCGGCCGCCGCGCTCCTACGTGAGCGGCTCGCCGAAGATCACGGTGGTTGAGAACGGCCCTGCGCGCGTGGCCCTCCAAGTCGAGCGCGAAACCGAGGGCTCGAGCTTCGTTCAGACAGTTCGTTTAGCCGCAGGCGACGGCGGCAATCGCGTCGAGTTTGCCAATCTGATCGACTGGAAAACCAAGGAAGCCAATCTCAAAGCTACTTTTCCGCTGAGCGCCCGCAACAACATGGCGACCTACAACTGGGACATCGGAACCATCCAGCGTCCCAACGAGGAAGAGCGGCAGTTCGAAGTCGCCTCACATCAGTGGATCGACCTCACTGATCAAGGGGGCGGATACGGCGCCACGGTGCTCACCGACTGCAAGAACGCCTCTGATAAACCGAATGACCAAACCCTGCGCTTAACTCTGATCAGAACCCCCGGAACCCGTGGCGGATATCATGATCAAGGCACGCAGGATATCGGTCACCACGACATTGTCTTCGGACTTGCCGGCCACTCCAACGATTGGCGAGCCGGACAAACTGACTGGCAAGCCTATCGCTTGAACGATCCACTGGTCGCGTTTGAGGCGACGAAGCATTCCGGATCGCTCGGCAAGCAGTTCTCACTCGTCCATCTGAGCAATCCGCGCATCCGAGTTCTCGCCCTCAAAAAGGCCGAGCAGGGGGACGAGGTTGTGCTGCGCATGGTCGAAATGGATGGCAAACCGGCCGAAGACGTTCACATCACCTTCGCCTCGCCAGTATTAGCAGCAAGAGAAATCAACGGTCAGGAACAGGCTGTAGGGAGTGCAACGGTCGGAGGCGGCGAGCTGGTCACATCGTTTACGGCAAACCAGCCGCGCAGCTTCGCCCTTCGACTCGGCCCCGCGCCAAAGAAAGTATCCGCGCCGGCGTTCGCCGCAGTGAAGCTGCCCTACGATACTTCGGTCGTCAGCACGCATAATCGTCCGGCAGACGGATGCTTCGACTGTGTTTTCGATCGCCCCACGACTCCGCAAGGCAGAGCTCTCGCGGCAGAAATAGTGCCCGCAAAGATTGATTACGCCGGCTTGACGTTCACCATGGCTCCCAAAACGGAAAAACTCAATGCCGTGACGGCTCATGGCCAAGCCATCGATCTACCCGCGGGGAACTTCAGGCGACTCTACCTGCTGGCAGCCGCGGCCAATGGCGATCACAAGGCTTCCTTCAAGGTCGGCGATAAATCCACAGATCTGAACATTCAGGAATGGACCGGCTTCGTCGGCCAATGGGACACGCGCGTCTGGAAGGCCGCTGAGGAAAATCGCTCCACTCGCCAGGGGGACGTCCCACCCGATCCGCGCCGGCCAAACGTTTATATCAACCCCTACGGTGAGATGGTCGGCATGCTGCCCGGCTATATCAAACGTGCCGACATCGGCTGGTTCGCCTCCCATCGACACAACTCAGGCGCAATGGACGACGCCTACGCCTATGCCTATCTCTTCGTTTATCCCATCGACGTCCCCGCAGGAGCGAAGACACTCACACTGCCGCACAATCCAAATATTCGAATTCTTGCTGCGACAGTGTCGAACCAGAGCGCACAAGCCTGGCCTGCACAGCCCCTCTACGATGTGATTCAGCCCAGCAAGGAGGCAGCAACGCAATGATTGAGTGCCTTTAGTTTTGCATTGCTTTGAAGGGCACGGCTCCAGCAAAAGCGGAGCCGTGCCGTTTTAAAGCCAACACTAATCCCCGACAGTGCCTCACATCACCAGATCACCAGATCACCCGATCACAATCACCCATCGCCCGATGCAACTGTCCCCTGTTCCCTGTCCCCTACGCCCCCGCTCGTCCCCCGATTTTCCTTACACTTCGCCGAAAGATGCGTCAAAGTGTAAGCTGACTAAGGGACGAGACTCTTGCCGACTGAAGTTGATGCATCCGGGCTGGCAGTTACTGCGAAGCCCTCTATCCTCACCCGCGTTTTCAAGGCATTTTCCTATAGCGACTTCCGCCTGATGTGGTTTGGAGCTTGTATCTCCAGCATCGGCACGTGGATGCAGATCGTCGCCCAGAGCTGGCTGATCTACCGCCTCAGCCATTCCGCATTTCTGCTCGCACTCGATCAATTCCTCGGGGGAATTCCGATCTTTCTTTTTTCGCTTCTGGGTGGTGTCGTTGCTGACCGTGTGGAGAGAAGAAAGATTCTGCTTGCCTCCCAATACGTGCAGCTCGCAAGTTCGGCGCTGCTTGCCATTCTGGTTGCCACCGGTGTTGTCCACATTTGGCACATCCTTTGTCTGTCGTTCGTCTCCGGGTTCGCCCAGGCATTCGGTGGTCCCGCCTACCAGGCGCTCATCCCAACGCTCGTAAACCGCGAAGACATGCCCAACGCCATCGCGCTCAATTCGATTCAATTCAACATGGCGGTCACCATCGGACCCGCGCTCGCTGGACAAGCTCTGGCGCGCATCGGAGAGACATGGTGTTTCGGCCTCAATGCGGCTTCATTCCTGGCGCCGATCATCGCTTTGCTTCTCATCTCCAGTCGCTTCCTGCCGAAGAGCTCGAATGAGTCAGTCCTTACCAGCCTCAAATTGGGCATTAAATTCGTGCGACAGCAGGAGTCCATGACGGCGCTGATCGTGCTGGCATTTTGCATGACGGCGTTGAGCATGCCTCTGCGAACCTATATTCCGGTTTACGTAAACGATATCTTCCATGCCGGCCCGAGAATCTACGGCGATCTACTGTCACTGATGGGCGTCGGTTCCATCTGCGGATCGCTCGCTATCGCCAGCCTCGGCAACGCTTCGGGTAAAGGGCGGCGTGCGCTAATTATGCTCCTCTGTCTGGGCGCTACGATCGGCGGCTTCGCCATCTCCAGGTCGCTGGCGTTCAGTTGTACCGTTTTGGTACTGTTCGGTTTTTCGCTAATGGCGGTGTTTGCCAGCGTAAGCTCCCTCGTTCAGCTGATTACGTCAGATGAAATGCGCGGACGCGTGATGAGCGTATACAACTGTGCTTTCCGAGGAGGCATGCCCCTGGGCAACCTGGTGTCCGGATGGATGGTCCCAGTTCTCAGCGCTCCTATTGTTCTAACTGTCAACGGACTCATGCTGATCGGCGTTGCGCTTTACTTTCTGCTAGTGCATAGACGCGTAGCCGCGCTCTAACTCCAAGGTCGCTCATCAACACCAATCTTCTCACTGGCCGGAATCCCAGCGAGGCCGGATAATCTCGGCTTGGGGAGGATTCGTGACGATCATTGTTCGCGCCGTCTCTCTGAGCATAGTTCTCTTTTCCTTTGCGCTGCATGCTGCCGAATTGCCACATATAAGACAGGAGAATGGAACCGGCCAGCTCATCGTCAAAGGCCGGCCATTTCTGATTTTGGGTGGCGAACTCGGCAATTCCTCCGCTGGCACCGCCGCGCAGGCCGATGTCATCATCCCCAAGCTGGCAGCATTGCATGTGAACACGATCCTCATTCCAGTTGCATGGGAACAGATCGAGCCTGGAGAGGGTAGCTTCGACTTCAGCATACTCGACCACTGGATTGAGACCGCACGAGGACGCAATCTCCACTTGGTGCTCCTGTGGTTCGGGAGTTGGAAGAACGCCTTTTCCAATTACGCGCCCGCTTGGGTCAAGTCCAATCCAAAGCGCTTCCCGCGCGCGGAATCTGTCGATGGCAGACCGCTGGAGATTCTTTCAACGCTAGGGCTTGAGGCTCGCCGTTCTGACGGTCGGGCATTCGCCACACTGATGCATCACCTTCGTGAGAAAGATTCCGATCAGCAGACCGTCTTGATGGTGCAGGTGGAAAATGAAGTCGGTTATCTGGGACAAGGTGGTCGGGACCGTTCTGCGGAAGCCAATCGCCTCTTTCAGGGACGCGTACCGGACGCTTTGATCCGAACTCTCGCGGCCAAACGTCTCCAGCTTTCGCCGGAACTGGCCGCACACTTCAACGAGCACGGCCAAAGCTGGAGCGAGGTGTTTGGCGACACCGCGAATGAGGTCTTCATGGCCTGGAATTACGCGAACTTCATCGAAGCAGTCGCTCACGCCGGCAAGACCGAATACGCCCTTCCTATGTACGCAAACGCCCAGCTTCCCGCGCCGCAGGAGAGAGCAGGCGAATATCCCAGCGGTGGGCCACATCCTTATTATCTGGAGGTCTGGCGAGCGGCCGCGCCCAGCATCGATTTCTACTCACCCGATATCTATTGGCCTAATTTCGAATATTGGGTGCAGCGTTATCACATTCCGGGCAATCCAGTCTTCATACCCGAGGCGCGACTCGAAAGCGGTTGGTACAACGCGTTCTATGCCTATGGGCAGGCACGCAGTTTTGGCTTTAGTCCGTTCGCCATTGATACCGTGAAGCTCCCAGAAAAAGACGACGATCCTAAACCGAAGATCATGCAGGGCTATGAATTGCTCGATAGCCTGCGCGACCTCCTGCCGGCAGCTCAGGCGGCAGGACAGACACGCGGTCTCGTGCTACACGCAACCAGCCCGCGCCAGACGCAAACAGTCGCTCTCGGAGGATACTTATTCGAAGCCACACTCTCGCGCTCCTGGCCGGCAAGGACCATCGTTGCCGATGACGGCGCCATGCTGATCCTGCAATCGTCCCCCTCAGAGTTCTACGTTGTCGGCAGCGGTCTCACCGTGAGCATCACACGCGATCCGGATGTCGATTCGGGAATCGCCGGCATTGAAAGCGTTGAACAAGTCACCCGCACCTCGGGACAATGGATTACCGATCGACGCCTTAACGGTGATCAAACTAACCAAGGGCGTCAGTTAGTGCTGGACCCACACCGACAACATATCTATCGCCTGCGGCTGTATTCAGTCGCTCGATGAAGTCGACTGCCCTCTAACTTCGCTACGCGAGAAATGGTTTCATAGCGGCCGCCGGTTTTGCGGCTGGCGTGGATAATGGAGAGCTTATCCTCCTGAGATTCGCGGATGACAAAACAAAGAGAACTCTATCCAACAATGTGGTTCCACTTGGGCATCGCGGTGCTTCTAATGTCTGTCACAGCATCAGCGCAACAGCCTGACCTCGTCCTGCATGGCACAGTGAAGGGCGAACAGAACAACACGTACATCGAAGTTCCTTTCGATGTTCCCGCGAATACGGCGAGGCTCACGGTTTCTTTTCACTACACAGGGAAAGAAGAGCGCACCACCTTGGACCTCGGCATTCAGGATCCGCAGCGCTTTCGTGGATGGAGTGGAGGCAACAAGAGTTCGTTCACGATCAGCGCGACTGACGCTACGCCGTCGTATCTTCCGGGAGTGGTGCTGCCGGGCACATGGAAGCTGTGGATCGGCGTACCCAACATTCGCCCGCAGAGTGTGGCCTCTTACGAGGCCAAGATCTACTTTGAGGCGGCGGGAAAAGGAGCTGTAGAAGGATTCGCAGAAGCGCCTCTTCGTTCCGGCGCCGGATGGTATCGCGGCGATCTGCACATGCATACCGCGCACAGTGATGGTTCCTGCAAAAGCCAGAATGGGAATAAGGTGCCTTGTCCTGTTTTTGTAACACTTCAGGCTGCTGCTGCTCGTGGGCTCGACTTTATAGCGGTTACGGATCACAACACCGTCTCGCACTTCGATGCGCTGCGTGAGCTGCAACCGTACTTCGACCGCCTGCTGCTGATTCCCGGCCGGGAGATTACAACCTTCGAAGGGCATGCCAACGTCTACGGCACAACTGACTTCATCGATTTCCGCATCGGCTCCGGCTCTGTTCCTGATGTGAAAACTTTGCTGGAGCGGATCGGAAATCGTGGCGCGCTCTTTTCGATCAACCATCCCGGTGCGCCTACGGGAGAGGTATGCATGGGCTGCGGCTGGCGCCCGAAGGCCTGGGACATGCGTCTGGTTTCGGCAGTGGAAGCGGTGAATGGCGGGGCAGAGGAAGGCCCCTACTCCGGAGTTCCATTTTGGGAGCAACAGTTAAGTGCCGGATATCGCGCTACCGCCATTGGCGGCAGCGATAATCACAATCCCGATCTTCCTCCGGACAAGCCTGGCTCAGTGGGAAGCCCGACGACCGTCGTGTACGCCTCCGAGTTGTCGGTGCCTGGGATCCTGGCTGGGATCCATTCTGGACGGGTATTCGTCGACCTTACGGGGTCCCAGGATAGATTGCTCGACTTCACGGCCCAGGCTGGAACCACGAAAGTGGCAATGGGCGGCATTCTGCAAGTTGGTGCTGGCGATACCGTGGGTCTATCGGTTCGAGTGGCAGGAAGCGCGGGGTCGCAACTACGAATTCTGGCCGATGGTCAGCCGCAAGCCTCAATTCCGCCGGTCGCCATTACCACCTCCGACCAGACGCTTACAGGATCGTGGCGCAGCGACGGTCAGCGACACTGGTTACGCGCCGACATCGTATCGCAATCTGGAAAATTAGAGTTGCTCGGCAATCCCATTTACGTTAGCTTTGGCTCAGGAACGCGCGAGTGAGATTATTTGGCCGCCTTATCTTTGGGAAGGGCAAATCCGAATTCACTGTTAATTCGCTGATAATTCACTGCGCCAACCGTCATCTCCGCTGTTTAAGCGGGTTCTAGCTTTGCCCGATTTTTTCACTGTTAAATTCGCTGATATTTTCGCTGTTACCTGGTTTAACAGTGAATAAGCAGTGAATTTCTCAAACTTAGACTTCACCTGAATAAAGCTCGCGCGATCACGAGAACCTCGTAGACCTCCACAGCGCCCACGCGCAAGCAATCAGCGCGACAACCAGGATCAGGCTCAAAAGTCCGAGCCAGTAAAAATTCATCGAGATTGGAGGCACAGCCGCCTGGCTCCCCAGCCAGAAAAAGACGCCGACTCCGCCAAGGATGATCAGGTAGTCCCACCAGCCTCGGCTTTTTCCCCGCTCCTCGGACTCACCACGGAATTCGGACAGGACCTTCTCATAATTCAACTTATAGCGATTGCATTCAGCCAGAACCGCCTCGCTTGCGGACGAATGCTCTCCCTGGCCTGCCACCGCAGAACTGATCGATAGCGCTCCGAGCACCATCACAAGCGAACCGGAAATCACGAGAAGCTTGTGCGTGAAATCCGCGTGAGCCAGTTCCCCGAAAACCAGCGCGCCCCATGCGAGTCCCCAGAGCTGATTCGTGTTCGATAGCGGAATACCGCGGCCGATTCCCAGGTACTTCACCGCGAATTGCTGCAGCAGATCGCCGATTACCCAAACGAACCCTCCAAGAAACAGCCAAAAGAGCATCGGTCGAATTCCACTGGAATGGAACACAGGAGAGTTTGTGCCGCCGTCCAGCGCCAGAACCAGCGAGATCATCGCCCCCAATTCCCCGACAGTAAATGCCGTAACAAACGAGAGTGGATTCATTCCGCTGATGTACGCCTTCCGATAAGGAACGTACATCGTGCCCCAGAGCAAGCTGGCGCCGGCAGCAGCGGCAATTCCACGGAGGGCTGCATGAGGCGCCGAGATCCCGCCCGTGATTGTGCTGAAGCCCAGCAGGATCGCGGCGATCACAATCGCAACCGCGCCGATCACGACTTTCGCCACCGTCTTACTATCCGCACCGCGCAGCTCTCCAAACAGCGCCCATCCCCAAAGTATTCCGATCAACGAATTTGCATTCCATAATGGAAACGCGATCGCGAGTCCCACGTCTCGTATGGCGAAAACCGTCAGAGTGTTGGCCACAGCCCACAATGCGCCCGCAAGTACTGCCCACACGATCAGGTGTTTCTTCTGCATGAGATCGGAAAAAACCGATCGCGTGCCCTTGATCAGTGTGGGAAATGTCCATCGCGCAGTGAAGACCCCAGCCACCATGCACAGCGAAATGGCAAATGGAGACAGACCGGAATTCACGAGCTTGGTTGGGGCTTCGGCTGCCCCTAGCCATACACCGGCACCAAGCCCGCAGAGTACGCCGAGACTATGGAACGATCCGAGTCGTTGAGACGTGAGTGGTTGAGTCGCTGTGCTCATATTTTTTAGGCGAGGTCCCTGGTCTTTTAGTTCGGAAACGTAGGAATCAATGCAGCTTGATCAGCAGGGCCACACCGACGATCAGGACGGCCACAGGAATGAGGAAATGAATGTCGGTCACAATTGCCTTGGCGACTTCCACAAAGCTCATTTCATTCTGCATATATCCTTTCCAGACAGCGGCAAATCAATCTATGGATTGATATCAAACCTGTCAAACTCGGGCAAATTCCCCCAAGAATCCAATGGAACGGAAGCCTGGAAGCAGGTTTCGATATATAGTGCGGCCAATGACCGATGTTTTTACAATTTTTTTACCATCATTTACAGCGCTTTCGCATGTCTTCACGTTCATCGGGGTATGTTTCTGGACGGATCTTGAGGATTTTGCAGAGTTGATTGGGGCACGGCGATGAAAAAACCCTTCTGGAATGCACGCACACGAATGCTGCTGACGCTCGAGCTAGTGGCTCTTCCCGCGGCAGCGCTTGTTGTATTTAGCGTGCTGCACCTCAAGTCCATCCAGCGCGACCGCGCGGTTGAAGCTGCTTTCCAGCGCGACTTCCAGCAAATGCTAGCGATCTCCGATAAGCGGCTGACCGAGCGCGCTTACGAAATGGCGGATGAGGCGCGCCACAAATTCCCGTGTCCCACAGCACCAAATGCCGGCGAGGAGCTGGACAAGATTGTCAAAGACCATCCCTGGATAGCGCACGCCTTCATCTTCGATAAGCCGACCGGGACGATCGTCCGATCTCAGAGTTCGAAGATGAGCGATCCCCAATCACGCGCCCAAGGCGTAAAGCTGCAGAACGAAGTTCAGCTGTGGTTCAGCATTGAGGCCGAGAGTCTGCTGGAGAAAGTCCGGAAGATGCAACACAAGGGCGACAAGCCATATTTCGCCTTCTCCTATCCGGCCGCGAAGGGAGATAAACATCCTGCTTATCAGAACGTTCTCGTATTCCCGATAGACGCTGCGGGAAAAGATCGAATCACTCTGGGCGGGATCTGTTTCGATGCCGACTTTCTGCAGCGGGAATTTCTTCCAAGTACGCTGCGTTCCATCATGGCCGATACTGAGGCCGAAGCAGCTCGTGACAGCTCGCATCCGAAGATCGGGATCATGCTGCACCAATACAAAGACTCGGAACCAGTCGCCGCGTCCACAGGCTGGGACGGTGGTGAACCAGAAGTCGAGCGCAAGATGGAAGGTGCGTTTCCCGAGTTAGTAATGGGTATCAAGTATCAGGGCACTACGATTCAGGCAATCACCGAGCGTTTCCTGCGAACAAGCTATATCACGCTGGGCTGCATCTCTTTGCTGCTCATTAGCGGACTGTACTTTACGTATCGCAGCGTGAATAAAGCTATGGAACTCGCGAAGCTCAAGTCGGACATCGTGTCGAACGTCTCCCACGAGCTGCGCACTCCGCTCTCTCTCATTCGCCTATATGCAGAGACGCTCGAGTTAGGACGCATTCCTGACGATGCCAAGCAGCTCGAGTATTACCGGATTATTCGCAAGGAGAGTGAGCGGCTTACTGCGCTGATCAACAACATTCTTGATTTCTCGAGAATCGAAGCCGGTAAGAAAGAATACGAATTTCGCGACACCGATTTGTCGTCGCTGGTGCGCAGCACACTCGATGCGTACCGCTATCAGATCGAGCAAAACGGTTTTACGTACGAGGAATACATCACCGACGAGTTGCCGCCGGTCCGAATCGATCGCGAGGCGATCGCGCGTTCTCTGCTCAACCTGGTGAATAACGCGATTAAGTACTCAAATCAGGATAAGTACCTGGCCGTGAGTCTGTATCGAGCGAACGGATCGGTGAAGCTGGATGTGAGCGATCACGGAATCGGAATTCCCCGATCGGAACAGCATAAGGTCTTCGACAAGTTTTACCGCGTGTGCGATCCGCTCTGCCACGAGAATAAAGGCAGCGGGCTTGGATTGTCGCTCGTGCAGCACATCGTGCAGGCGCATGGCGGAGAGGTTTCGGTAGAAAGCACGCCCGGCAAAGGAAGCAGGTTCTCGATCACGCTGCCGCTGCACGCAGCGCTCAAATCGGCTGAAGGTTCCAAACCAGCAAATGAACAGGTACACACGGTGGGGGCATGACGAAAATACTCATAGTTGAAGATGAACCCAACATGGTCGCAGGATTGCGTGACAACTTCGAGTTCGAAGGCTACGAAGTTCTCAGCGCATACGATGGATCGGAAGGACTCGAGAAGGCTTTGGCTACCTCTCCCGATCTGGTAGTGCTGGACGTGATGATGCCGAAGATGAGCGGCCTCGATGTCTGCAAGCAGCTGAAGGCCAAGCGGCCATCGATCCCCATCATCATGCTTACCGCGCGCGGCCAGGAGATCGACAAAGTTGTCGG
>Ga0066675_10000312_pt1 | contig 17680 bp, 17 predicted proteins | sample GraSoiAngelo_124_FD_62295 | JGI IMG/M metagenome (GOLD analysis project Ga0066675, IMG submission 62295) | Grasslands soil microbial communities from the Angelo Coastal Reserve, California, USA - 14_0927_05_20cm | ecosystem: Environmental > Terrestrial > Soil > Grasslands | place: USA... | reverse complement strand
GCCAACGCAACGGCTTGAGGACTGTTAGCGGAATCGTCCGCGATTTGGATGATGTCAGGACGCGATCCCGCAGCCGTCGGGGCAAATGTAACTGTAATCGTACAGTTGTCTTTTGCCCCTCCCGCCGGCGTAAGTTGCGAGCCGCAGTTATTGGTCTGGGTGTAGTCACCGCTGGCGCCGGCGAAACCAATCGAAGTGATGTTCAGTATGCCGGTGCCCGTATTCTTCAATGTCGCCGTCTGAGTTGCGGAGGTTGCGCCGACATTTTGGTTGCCGAAGTTCAGAGCCGGCGGAGTCATTGCCGCGATGGGGAAGGTTGCTCCATTAATCAGCGCCACAAACGCATCGCTTGTGCCGCCGCCAAAGGTCGTTTTCCCAGCCGCACCAGCCGCGGCCGGCACGATGGGAAAATCCAGCGACTGCGTGGTTCCGGCCAGGAAAATATTCCCTTTCTGGTCCAATACGATTCCGTTTGCCTGATCAGAAGAAGCTCCACCCAGGTATGCCATCATCGTCGATGCCGAACCGCTGGGGTTCAGTCTTGCAATGAAGGCATCCTGAGGACCAAGGAGCGATGTCTCGGCATTGCCCGCCAAATCCAGCAAGGGGTTGATGACCTTCAGGTTCGGTGAAGTAGTGCTGCCCGCAACGTAAGCGGCGCCACCGTTATCGATCGCGATCCCAAGTCCCTGGTCGTCTCCGCTACCGCCCAGGTAGGTGCTGTACAGAAAATGAGAAGCGGGAATGTCTAGTTTGACTACAAAGGCATCCTTCCCGCCTAGTGCACCCGAGTTAGCCGAACCCGGAGTCGTCATCAGACTGCCTGACGACACTCCGGTAATGTAGGCCTGTCCGGAGGTATCAACAGCAATTGCCCTGGCGGAATTGGGAGCAGCATCGGTGTCCGCACCGGTTGTAAGCGCAGTAGCGTAAATTTGGGCGCCGTCGAGGCCACTTAGCTTGAGTACCCAGGCGCCTGTCTTTCCGAAATGGATCCCCGCGTAACCTGCATAAAACATGAATGGAGTTAAATCAGCGGTACTGGTTCCACCAACGGCGAAAACGTCACCGACAGGATCGAGCGCCACTCCGTAGGCTGAAGTCGTTGCAAAGATGTGCGCCGGCGGAACGTCACCAAGGTCAAGCCACGCGAACCCTGCGCCATCGGGGATTCCCGCTTTGGGCTTGATCGACCCGCAGGGCCACGTCAAACCTGCAGCGGTTCCCGTGCCTTCCGCTACTAGAACCTGGGGTGGCTTTTGATCCGTCAAGCCGCAATTGGGAGTGCCAATCGTAATGGCTCCTAGCGGAACTTGCACCCCCGACTGATAACTCGGCCCCCCTAAACTCGGCCAGCTCCCCTCTGGCGGCAACGGCTGTCCTCCAAACAATGCGGAAAAGAAATAGTAGGTTTGTGTAGCGTCGGGCGTAGCCGGACAAAGTGCGCCGGTACTGCAGCTTGTATCGGTAAGCGAGACGGGTCTGGGCGAAAGAGGTGAAGCGCCCGGAAGAATCGGTCCTGCGATATGCAATCCAAAGTCAAGTTTTGTGATGAACGCCACGCAGTCTTCGACCATTGGCTGAATCGAGTTATAGGCGGGAAAGTCTGGAGAACATGTCTGTCCCACACCGCTGACGTTCTGTTGCTGATCGACGGTTATTCCGAAGCCCTGGTCGATGTTGCTGCCGCCAAGATAAGTCTCGCGAAGCAAGGTGCCGGTGGAGCTGAGAATCGAGAGAAACGCATCGCTGTCACCTCCGTTGTATGCGGAGCTGTGATCGGTTGCACCCGGTGTCGTAAGCAACGGCAGATCGAAGAAGTTGGTAGTGCCGATGACATACACGTTTCCGGCGGCGTCGATCGCCACGCCATTTGCCGCAGCTGTCGCTGGATTCGGAACCGGTGCCGCGCCCGCGATGAAAGTAGTCCACAGCACGGTTTGTCCGGTTGGGTCGAGTTTCGTCACATAGGCATCACAAGCATTTTGCGTGCCCTTGAAGCTGGCGCCGCCAATAAAGTCGCTCGAGCAGGACTTCCCGGCGATATAAGCATTGCCGGTACTATCGGCGGAGATTCCATTTCCCGTATCGGCCTGGCTGCCGCCGAGGAATGTGGAGTAAGTGAGCGTTGGATCGATAATTAACTTCCTGCTCTTGTCGTAGCTACCCAACCGTAGATTGGCCTTGTTGGCCGCGTTAAGTGCATACTCCACGGCGACAGGAACCCGTTTACCTCGGATTAACTGATAGGCATACGGTTTGTGGAATCGAAATTCTTGTCCACTGAGGCCGCTAACAAGGTCGCCTTGGTCCGACAGTGAGAGCTCATCCGCCCCATCCACCTTGAATGCGATTGCCTTCGGATCAGCGCCGGCTGCCACGACAAAGTCGAATTCGAGGCGACGACCATCTCCGTAATAAACAACATCGATGCCGGGATAGACCGCCTTCGCCTGAACTTTTGCGTAGGGCTTAACTCCCAGCCGCCAATTTCGGGAATCCTGACCGCGATAATAGTTGATGACTCCGGGCAGCGGGTCCATAGCTTGTAATGAAGCCGCGGGGTTCGCGTTCTCGAATGCAAAGTGCAGCGTGGATTTCGGCCCGGCGACGCCATCGTTAATGGCGATATAAGAATCGCCAGCGCCGATGGAGACCCTGTAGCTGCCGCCGTTTGCGATAAAACGACCTGAGGTTTGCGCAGGCTCGAAGCTCATTGGCAGTTTAGCCAATGCCGTTGTGGCCATGGGTCCATGCTTAGCTTTGTGAGTTTCTGCAGCCATCATGAACTGCGGAAGTAAAAAGAGGATAGCCAGCAACGAAATACTGGTTCTGAGCTTCATAGTGTGCTTTCCCTCAACCGGTGCGGAGATATTCGGCGTGCGCGCCGAGCCTACTGAAGACCCAATCCCAGATTGGAAAAAGGTTGGAATCTCGTGCCGATACTATTGACCATCCTTATTTAAGTGCACAAGGTTACCGGGGTAATGGATGCGTGTGGTTGCCGGTTTTTGGGCAAGCTAATTCCCGAAGCGGGAAAACGTAAGTAGTATGTCTGAAGGGTCGATCATCTCTTGAGAACAATTGGCCGTCGTATCACACCAAAATCGCCGGGAAATAAGCTGGAGGAGACGGGACGCAGGAAAACCGGGACAAGCGGGTGGGTTTTCTTTGTTTCAATTCCAAAAACAATTCAATGATGCCGCGCTCAAGTAAGGACAACCGGCCGTCCCCGGCAGTGTGTTGGCTGCGAACTGCTATGCAGTCTCTAATTCCTGAAGATCCTGCTCATAAACGCGCGTGTAACTTCGTCCCAAAACGGAAGTCGTTGAACTACTCGTGCCGCAGCACTCCGGAAGAGGAGATAACGAACACGAGATAAGAAGGAGATGGAGCTTCTCCTTAATTTTGTCTCGTCTTCAGCAGCGTCGGTCAGTCAGGAGTTAGTGTCCAGCAGCTTGGCGTACCGTTTTGGATCGTATCCTTGAACGGTGTGATCACCGATGCGAACGAAGGGAAAGGCCTGGAGTTCCTCAGCTTCCAGTTCGCGCATGATCTTGTCTTGGGTGTCCTTGTCGGCCAGATCGTAGTTGGTGAACTGGAAGGGAATGTGGCGCTCGGTGAAGAATTTCTTCGCCTTCTCACACGATGGACATGTTGAGAGTGTGTACATCGAGACCTTCGGGGCGCCATCTACGGCCTCAGCCCTTCGCCATGGCCATCTGAGCCAGCTCATAAGAGTAGGGTACAGGTTACAGGGCAGAGGGAACAGGGAAAGACCAACGTCAACGGCAACACACGCGCGGGCGCACGCGAGGCTGCTGAAGACGAGACAAAATTAAGGAGATGAATGCCGCGCCTTACGCCGTCGCTGATAATGCGCGGCAGATGCGCCACAATTCGTCGGATTCGCGACGACGTAGTTTGTGGAATTCGAGTCCGTGGCGGGCGTCCTTGGAGTATTTGACCGTGGCTTGTACTCCGAAGTGGTGTTCGGAATTGGGAAGCATGAATTGCAGGATGACCCGTTCTCCCGGATTCAGGGGATTGGAGATTTGAATGGCTACTCCGCTCTCGCTTACATCGAGAACGCGGCCCGGTATGGCGGTTGCGCCGGAGCGCACCTGGACGTCGCAGTTGACCAGGAACCGAGGATGGCGGCGCTCTGCGCTTTTTCCCACTCTGGCGCGTTTATCGGCGGAAATCATGGTTGCGCTCCCTGGCACGATTGCAGATTCGTAACCACCGAACAAGCGCCGCGCAGCTCGGAGGCGCTCTTCTCGGCGATCAGCAGTTGGGGAGGCATAGCGATCTCGGCTGGTCCCCAAAGTCTTGACCAGTTGGGCCTTTGGGATCAAGGCACTGAGGTAATAAGGAGCCTAAAAAAAGTCACAGAGAGCGCCAACCCAGAGCTGCTGGTTGTGCATCTCACTACGCCTAAAGTCGGAGTGTATCCAAACGATGGGTGCTGGTACGAAACGCGCAAAGCTCGAAAAACGCGACCCAAAATCCGAAACCAGGAAAATTCCACAGGAAGGTCGCGGCTTGTGGATTGATCACCAGCTTCTTCGCCGGCATATGAGCCCATTACCCAAGTTTGTGGAAAGCTCGCTAAAGAGTGATCAGAGCAACATGAATCGCTACCTGGAGCTGGCAGACACGCTCCTGAAGGCTGAAGATCACCAGGAAGAGAACAGCTAGCCACCCCTTCGGGCCCCAAGCACGCTTTATTTGTTTGTTATGGCCATCGAGGACAACAATTCGGCAGATCAGACGCGACGGGCAGAAGATCCCGATGCGAATACTTCCCGCTTGCGGAGCTCGCGCAATAGCACTATTTCCTCGGGCACGGATTGGGTCACTCGCGATCGCAGGCGTCCAGAAAATGCGCGAATCCGGCGCTGGATGGATCTGGGCGATCAGGCCCTCAGCCAGGACTGAGCTGCGTCCGACGCAAAAGCCTAAAACGGAACACGGAGATCACTGAGGCGGGCTGCCGCTGGGGTGAGTTCTTGACTTCATAAGCTGACGTTACCATTGAGCTGGTCACCGACACACAGAACGCTTGTTGAAAGATCGGTTGTGAAGTAGCAAAAAGGCGGCCGAAGCCGCCTTTTTGATTCAAATCGATGGACGCTAGATGTTGCCTTCGGTGCCCGTCGCCGGTGTGCGTCCCATCACGTTCTGTGCCTGGCCACGAACGGCGCTGATGCCCGAGCGTACGCGCTCTTTGCCCTGATCGACCAGCTCACGAGCGCTGTCCTGCAGATCGCTTGCGCGCTCCGCCAGGTTGTTGCGGGTCTCTTCGCCGCTCATGGGCGCGAACAATACGCCCAGTCCAACACCAATTCCGAGTCCAATGAGAAAACCTTTCATGCAGTCCTCCAGCTAAATTGTACGGGGGAAGTTTCGTTCTAATCCTACCGGCCGCACAATTAAAGATGCCGTGGGACCATTAGAGTTTGCCGCACAAGGGTTGTGGCAGCTCTGGGCAGCGGCGCTGCGCGCCGAGCACTCGGCATGCGGCAATTGGCGCTCGGCCAGTTAACATCTTTGCGAGCTAGGAATTGTAGGATTCCTACCAGCAAAACGGCGCTGAGTTCGTGTTTGCACTATTAGATTCAGAGGCCGAACGCCGCGAGCCGACAGCTACTTTTTGCACTCCGGACACGGGCACTCCCGCCGCAGAAATTCCCAGGAATAAATGCCGCTGCTGTGGCCATCGTTCCAGTGAAAGTTGATGGCGTACTTGCCTACAGGAGCGATTTCGAGTGGGCGCGCAGGCTCCTTATACATAGGCAGGGCGCCCGGTTTGGGCTTTGGAGGCTCCCCGATTTTGCGTCCCGAGGCCCCGCGTTCCTCATTACAGGTCGCGCAAGGGCACGCATCGCGCAGCCAGGGGAACGAATAGTGGCTCCGGTGACCGTCTTTCCAGTCAATATCCATGCCCTTACCAGTGCTTTTTTCCACTCTGACAGAGCTTGGATCGGTGGCCGCAAGGGGCAGAACACGCGCCTCTTCGGCCTGAACGCGGCGCATTTGCTCGGCTGATCCGGTCTTAATAGGGTCGTGGGACATACAAAAAGTATGACATCAAGGGGCGATTAGGTCGCGCGGAAGTGACTGTGATGGCGTCGGTAGTGCCGCGAATTGGCGTTTATAGTGCGCTAAACGTCCGCTTACAGGCCGCAAATCTACTTCAAAATGCCTCGTTGCGAGCCCTCAACGAACTTAATCAGGCGCTCTACGTCGTCTCCTAAGTCGCCGTCAGCCTTTAACTTGGCGACGGAATCGCCGATATTCATCTTGGAATTCAGCAATACACGGTACGCACGATGGATTTTTCGCAGCCTTTCCTTGCTGAATCCCTTGCGCTGAAGGCCTACGGAGTTCATCCCAAAGGCGTGAACTTCACGTTTTGCGCTGGTTAATGAGTACGGTAAGACGTCCTGAGTGATGGTTGTACCGCCTCCAATGTACGAATAGGCGCCTATTTTTACGAACTGATGTACCGGGCATAGCGCGCCAACGACGGCATATTCCTCGACTGTAACGTGTCCGGCAAGCGTTGCAGCGTTCGCCATAATCACGTTATCGGCGACCATGCAGTCGTGCGCAATGTGCGTATAAGCCATGATTAAACAATTACTTCCGACGCGTGTAATGCCGCCTCCGGCGGGGGTGCCGCGATGAATGGTCACGCTTTCGCGGATTATGTTGTTGTCGCCGATCTCAAGACGGGTCTTTTCACCTTTGAATTTGAGGTCTTGAGGCTCTAATCCGAGCGTTGTAAAGGGGAAAACGCGGTTGTTATCGCCGATTTTTGTTGGTCCGCCGAGCACTACATGGGACAGAAGCTCGCAATTTTCGCCCAGAACGACGTCTGCACCGACCACGCAATAAGGCCCAATCATGCAGCTTTCGGGAACTTTTGCGCGTGCATCGACGATCGCAGTTGGATGAACGCGCGAGCTCACGCCGGCCGGCTCACCAACTGACACGTGACCACCGCTTCACAGGCAAGTTTGCCGTCTACCCAGACATTGCCCTGCATCCGCACCGCGGTTGTACGCCATGCAAGCACATCGACTTCGACGCGTAGCTGATCGCCGGGTGTTACCGGTTTACGGAACTTCGCGCGTTCAATGCCGGTGAAGACCATCAACTTCTGATCGCGATCCGGGATTTCAGTGAGCAGCAACGCCCCACCCGCCTGCGCGATAGCCTCCACAATGAGCACGCCCGGCATGATCGGATAACCGGGAAAATGCCCAGCAAAATGGGGTTCGTTTGCAGTTACGTTTTTGATCGCAACAATGCGCTTCTTGCGCTCAATCTCAATCACGCGATCGATGAGCAGAAACGGATAACGATGCGGCAGGATCGCCTGGATCTCGGTGATATCCAAGGTTCTTTTTTCCGTCGCCGTTTGCTCGGGTTCCATTGTGGTGACGCTCGTTTGTTCTTCTGCGCTCATGTCTTGAAGCTGAAAATTATAGTTTCTCGCCCGCGCCGTTGGCGAATTCACTGCCGATGGTAAGCTTCAGGGCGATGATAACGGTGGCGGAAGCTCGCGGACGGGAGCCACAACTGCTATCTGATCTAAAGGCGCTGGTCGAGATTGAGTCTCCCAGCAGCAGCAAGGCAGCCGTGGATCATCTTGCCGATTTCCTTGCTGCCAGACTCGAACATTTGGGCGCGCAGGCGCAAATTCACCGCGTAACTGACTTCGGCAATCACGTGCAGGCGGATTTCACTGGGATATCGGAAGCCAAGCCAGTCCTTCTCCTTGGACATACCGATACGGTTTGGGAACTTGGAACACTTAAGCAGATGCCGTTTCGCATTGGCGACGGCAAGGTGTGGGGCCCTGGTGTGCTCGACATGAAGGCAGGTATCGCCATCGCGATGCACGCTCTTGGACTGCTGCGGGAAAACAACGTCCCGCATGCTCCCGTACGCATGCTGTTTGTTTCTGACGAAGAGGTTGGAAGCCATTCTTCGCGATCGATTACGCAACGTCTCGCACTGGAATCGCAAGCGGTTCTCGTTTTGGAACCGGGACAAGGCCTCGAAGGAGCGGTCAAGACGTCGCGAAAGGGTGTAGGTGTTTACGAGATTAAGGTCACGGGAGTGGCCGCACATGCAGGCGTGGAGCCAGGACAAGGCGCCAGCGCGATTCATGAATTGGCGCATCAGATCGAAACGCTGACTTCGTTTATTGATTTCAAGCGCGGCCTTAGCGTGAATGCCGGCATCATTAAAGGCGGAACGCGCAGCAACGTCGTGGCCGCTGAGGCATGGGCTGAAGTGGATGTGCGGGTAAAGACGATGGAAGACGCCAAGTTAATCGATGAAAAGATGCATTCACTCCAAGCCCAGGATTCGCGGTGCAAAGTGGAAGTTACAGGAGGGATCAATCGTCCTCCGATGGAGCGCACGGAGAGAGTGGCAATGCTGTATCGGCGGGCAGCGAAGGTCGGCGAATCGTTGGGATTGAAAATCGACGAGCAATCCACTGGGGGTGGCTCCGACGGGAATTTCACCGCCGCGCTCGGAGTTCCTACTCTAGATGGTCTCGGAGCGGTAGGTGAAGGTGCTCACGCTGTGCACGAATCCATTCTCATTGAACACATCGCGCCGAGGGTGGCGCTTCTGGCTGGCCTAATCGCCTCGCTCTAGCTTGCCCATCATTTTGACGTGGGCTGATTAACGGCCTATCATCAATCGATACGGCATCTTAATGGGGGTTTTATGTTTGGTGGCAAGTTAGGGATACCCGAGCTGTTGTTGTTGCTCGGCATTGCGCTTCTGATCTTTGGACCGGGCAAGCTGGCTGATTTCGGCAAAGGTCTCGGAGAAGGTATTAAGAATTTCAAGAGCGCAGTAAAAGAAGGCGAGCAAGGGACGGAAGAGAAGAAGCAGTAATCGCCTTCCGTAGCCTTCGTTCTCCACTCCCGCGCTCATCGTGACCGGGCTCCGGAGACCTGGTTAAACTCCAGCGCTTGTGGAACATTCTCCCGCAGCATGCAATAGATCAGCGGTACCGGCAAACCCACGACATTGAAATAGCAGCCTTCGATACGCGGAATCCAGCGTGAAGCTTTGCCTTGGATCGCATATGCGCCCGCCTTATCCATGGGTTCACCACTCGCGACATATTCTTCGATCTCCTGATCACTGATTTTCTGCATCTGGACGAGAGTTGTTTCTGCAGAATCCTTGAATTGCCAGTGGTTCTTTTCTTTCCACGCCAGGCACACGCCCGTGATGACGTAATGGCTGCGGCCGCTCAGAGTCTTCAACATTTGGACCGCGTCGCGTGAATCCCTTGGTTTGCCCAGCGGAGTTCCGGTCTTCAAATCCAGGACTACTTCAGTATCTGCAGCAAGAATTACAGCATCATCCTCAACTCCACGTGCAATGGCCTCGGCCTTCTCGCGCGCAAGCCTGCGCACGCACCCCTCGGGAGTTTCTCCCGCCCGACGCTCTTCGTGAACATTTGCCGGTTGTATTGAAAAGGAGATGCCGGCGTTTCTCAGGAGTTCCGCGCGGCGCGGCGAGGCTGAGGCAAGGATGAGCATTCTTTAGGCCAATCCGCGCCAGAATGCCCGAGTAGAATTTTTCCCTGCCTCCGGGAAGACCGGAGGGAAATCTTCCCGTACAAAAAAATTCTCATTCTGAAACCCGCGTGAACACTGGGGATTTTGGAAGCACCAGAGAATTCTGACGGAAATTACAGGGGATTTCTGCACCGAACCATGACGGAAACGAACCGCCTGACTCTGCTGCCCGCACAACCGCTTACTGGCTGCTCGTTCCATTCGCACCCTTCTTCCTTGCTACGATGTTGTGCACTATCGTGTTAACTTTTTCTGCGTTGAAGCGGCTCGAAGTCATCAACGCTATCCAATCGCGGTTCCTTCGGACTAAGAGCACACTCACAACGACCACATAACGCATCCATCCACAATCGTGTATTGCACACGTCCCCGCAAACGTTTGCCGATGAATGGGGAGTTCTTCGATTTTGATTTGGACTCGCTCGCGGTGAATGTCCATTCTTCTGCGGGATCGAATATGGTTATGTCGGCGGAAGCGCCGACGCGAAGCACTCCGGCATCTTTCCAGCCCATCACGCTGGCAGGATTGCAGGAGAGCCAACGTACCACGAGTTGCGGATCGCCCGCTGCAACCATTAGCGCGATCGGCAGCGCAGTTTCAAGTCCGGTGACGCCAAATGGCGCGCGTTCGAACTCCTGATCTTTTTCGTGAGCGGCATGGGGAGCGTGATCAGTGGCAATGCAATCGATGCTGCCGTCGCGAAGGCCATCCCACATTGCCTGTCGATCGGATTCGGCGCGGAGCGGTGGGTTCATCTTGCAGTTGGTGTCGTAGTCACCGACCTCTTCGTCAGTGAGCAGGAGATGATGTGGCGTAACTTCACAGGTCACCTGCACTCCCTGCTCTCGAGCTTGGCGAACCTGTTTAAGCGCTGCATCAGTGGATAAGTGGGCCACATGAAGACGCGCCTTGGTCTCGGCTGCGAGTTCAATATCGCGCGCGACGATCGAGGCCTCAGCCTCCGCCTTCACGCCTCGCAGACCAAGTCGGAAGGAAGTTGGACCTTCGTGCATAGTACAGCCCTGGCTCATGCGCGTGTCTTCAGCATGCTGAATCACTGGAATCCCGAGCTCGCGGGCGGCCTGCAATGCCTCTCGCATGATACTATCTCCCAAAATGGGACGGCCATCATCGGTCACGGCCACTGCGCCAGCTTCCACCAATGCTTTGAAGTCCGTCAGTCGTTCACCATTGCTGCTGATGGTGGCGGCAGCGATGGGATGAACTTTGGCCGCTGCTCTGCGCTGGGGCTGCTGCATCCAACGCGTAATCTCGGGCGAGTCATTCACGGGCGTAGTGTTCGGCATGGGGCAGACTGTAGTGAAACCACCAACCGCTGCGGCGGCTGTCCCGGTCGCGATTGTCTCTTTATGGCTCTGCCCAGGCTCGCGTAAATGTACGTGCAGATCGATGAATCCCGGTGACACGATCAATCCACGCGCTTCGAGCACGGTTTGACCGCGCTCAGGAATCTTGCCGATCTGATCGATTGCGGCGATGCGCCCGTTTTCAATCAGTAGGTCACCTTTTTGCACCTCCCCACTCTCCGTAATGAGAGAGCCGCCGCTGATCAGTAAGGCGCGCGTACTTATGTAGCTTAGCTTGCGGCTCAAGCGTGTCCTCCAAGCGCTCGCAACAGAATGGCGCGGCGCACGGCAACTCCGTTGCGTACCTGCTCGAGTACGAGGGAGCGGGCACTGTCGGCGACTTCACTGGTGAGCTCCATACCGCGAACCATTGGTCCAGGATGCATTACCAGCGCGTCAGCTGGCGCCAGTGTCAGGCGTTCCGAGGTTAACTGATAGTCGCGAATGTAATCGTCAACCGAGAGTTGCAGGCCCGCCAATCGCTCCTTCTGAACTCGCAACATCATGATCACATCAGCAGTTGGCAGAGCGGCGTCAAAATCTCGCGTGATGCGCACGTTTGGAGCGATAGTTTCCGCGACATCGGGCAAGAGAGCCGGAGGCCCGCAAAATGTGACTTGCGCTCCGAGTCTGGTCAGCAGCAACGCATTGGAGCGGGCAACACGGCTATGAAAGATGTCCCCCACCAGCAGCAGCCCCAGGCCCTGTAACGAGCGACGATGCTGCAAGATTGTGAAGCAGTCGAGCAGAGCTTGCGACGGATGTTCGTGCATTCCGTCCCCAGCGTTCACAATCGGGATCGTAAGATGACGAGCCAGCACATGGGGCGCTCCCGAAGAAGGATGGCGGATCACAATGCATTCGGCTCCCATCGCCGCTAACGTTGCACCCGTATCGACGAGGGATTCACCTTTTTCGATGCTGGATGCCGTCGTGCTCACCAGCGTAGTGGATGCGCCCAATGACTTCGCCGCAAGCTCGAATGAGCAGCGCGTCCTGGTGCTGGCCTCGTAGAAGAGGAGCGCGACATGGCGGCGCACCAGAGGAGACTTTTTCGGGCTCACTTTGAAACGTCCGGCTTCCTTCAGAAGAGAGTCAATATCGCTGTCGCTGAGTGACTCGATGTCGAGCAACGAGCGCGCGGAATGGGAGAAGCGCTCCTTACGGAGCGAAGCAGAACGAATACTGCGGCGGAATGTTTGGGATCGGCTGCGGGGGTTCTCCCCTGAGATCATGCCAATACCTTCTCCACCAGGAGCACTTGTTCGCTGGGATCGGTCTCTTGCAGTTTTACTTCGATGATCTCGTTTTGCGTGGTCTGCACGGTGCGCCCGATGAAGGCGGCTTCGATAGGAAGTTCGCGATGTCCGCGATCGATCAGCACCAGCAATTGCACGCGGCTGGGACGTCCATGGTCGAATAAAGCGTCGAGCGCTGCGCGGATGGTTCTGCCGGTGTACAGGACATCATCCACCAGGATGATGTTTTTATCAGTGACGTCGAAGCCGATGTCCATTTTGTTCACGATCGGCTTTGGCCCAGTGGTCGAGAGATCGTCACGATACAGATTGATATCGAGTGTGCCCACGTCGATCGGCGACTTCTCAATCTTGCTGACCAGCCCGGCTAACCGCTTGGCCAGCGGAACTCCCCGGCGTTTGATGCCGACAAAACCGAGTCGCTCCACACCATTGTTCTTCTCGACGATCTCATGCGCCAGACGAACCAGCGTACGCTCGATCTCCGAGGCCGACATCAGGCGCGTTTTTTCGCGCAGAACGATCTGTGGCTTTGTGCTTTGGGTGTTCATGACTGAGATGGAAGGGCGGACTGACGATAATACGAGCTAAGTACGAATCGTGGCAAGATGGCAGCGTAGGATGCGAAAAACTAATTCAGCAACTCGCGAAAAATTCAACGTAAAGTCGCAGTCCGAGGATCAACCTCGAGCCAGAAAATAGAATGCCCGGCCAAAGCCGGGCACTCTGAACGCACTTCCAATCTACCGATTTTGCTTCGTAGCGCCGTGAATTGTGAACGTCATTGCGGTCTCGGCCGGGACTACAACTTCTTCCTTGCCGGTAGTTGCTGCGACTCCGGTGCCAGCGGCACCGCCCGCAGCGGTTCCAATCAGCGCTCCCTTGCCCCCACCAGCGAGACCTCCGATCAACGCACCAGCCGCGGCTCCGCCGCCGATCTTGGTGACGTTGCTCTTGGTGTGGCCCTTGCCTTTAAAAGTGTGTGACCCAGTGGCTACGGCCTGTCCGTTCACTTCGGCAAGGCGTATCGAGAGCAAGCCGGGAGCATGCAGCCGTCCGCTATGCTTAACGCCGGTGACCCGGCACTTCGCGGGATCGCCAACTTTGGCTAACTTTTTTCCGTGCAAGACAACATCCCGCGCGACGGAACAGGGAATCGTCTTGCCTGCCCTCGCGCTTTTAGAGGACAGAGTAGCTCCGGTGCGCACAGTTACGTTTGTGCCGGCCGGAAGTGTGGTGGCGCTCAGCGACATCGCGAACGCAAATACAGTTGCAAGATTCAAAGCGATTTTGCCTTTCATCTCCCCTCCTGAGATCGTCATCGACGCGAGTGGCTGGTCACCCTAATTGTGAGCCGAATACTGCCGTGAATGGTTGCAGGTAATCTAAAGCGTAAATGGCAGCCAGCAGCGAACGCGGCGTTGTTCTACCGCAGAAGTTCTATGCGCGTGACCCACGAATCGTAGCACGAGAGTTGCTGGGCAAAATTCTCGTCCGTACATTGTCCGGTCGTGCACGGAAGAGACTCTCGGGGCGGATTGTTGAAGTTGAGGTCTATCTCGGGGAAGGCGATCTCGCTGCACACTCGGCTGCGGGCCAAACCGAGCGGAACCAGGTGCTCTTTGGTGCTCCCGGTCATGCTTATGTCTATTTCATATACGGTGTGCACTATTGCCTGAATTTTTCCTGTATGCCTGAAGGACAGGCAGGGTGTGTGCTGCTGCGGGCTCTTGAACCAGTGGAAGGCCTGAAGGAAATGGCCGCAGCGCGTGGACTGTCGCCAGAGCGATTGAGTTCTATTTCGGGATTGAAAATGTTGACGAGCGGTCCCGGGCGGGTATGCCAGGCATTAGAGATCACGCGCCCAAAATTGAACGGTCAAAGGCTCTATACGGGCGATTCGCCTCTAAAGATTTTGGATGATGGTTGGCGCGTGGGCCAGATTCGCGAGACGTTGCGCATCGGCATCACCAAATCACACGAGATGCCGTTGAGATATCTGATTGCCGGGAATGCGTTCGTCTCGGGGAAGAAGAATGTTTGATTTGTCCCAACCTGGGATTCACGTTCTGCCGATTTTGTGTGCGTGGTTCCGGCCGCCCTCGGCCAGGCTCTTTGCAGTTGATTTTGTGGATTCGAAGTTAAAATTTCAGTCTGAATAGTGAACGCAATCGCAATGGGAATCGCACGCTCTGTACCGGCCGAGGGCTGGAACCACGTAATCAAATCATCTCTAAGATCGAATTACCGGCTATACGTGTTCTTGCTCTTTTCCGCGTGGCGCTCTAGTGCCAACGCGATCAAGCGATCGATCAGCCTGGGATACTCCAATCCCGTCGCTGCCCACAGTTTTGGATACATGCTGATCGCGGTAAAGCCAGGCATAGTGTTGATCTCGTTCAGGTAGAGCTTTTCGCTGGTCGGATCGAGCAGGAAATCGACGCGGGCCAGTCCCGCGCAATCGATGGCTTTAAACGCAGCAATCGCCATCTCCCGCACTTCTTTACTAAGCTTCTTCGACAGCTGGGCCGGTATCAGCAGCTCCGAGCCCTCGTCGAGATATTTGGCTGCGTAATCGTAAAACTCCTTCACTGGGACGATCTCCCCGGCAACGCTGGCCTGCGGATCATCGTTTCCCAATACGGAACACTCGATCTCGCGGGCTTTCTTCTTCTTCCCTCCAACGCCTTGCTCGATGATGATCTTGCGATCATAGCTGGCGGCCAGATTCATGGCTGGGCCGAGTTCCTTGCGGTCATGCGCCTTGGAAATGCCGACTGACGAGCCGAGGTTCGCGGGCTTCACGAAGACGGGATATTTCAGCTTGGACTCAACCTCTTTTGTAACCTTCTTGGGCTCTGTCTGCCATTGGCTGCGGAGTACGGTTACATGCTTCACCATCGGCAGGCCCGCGACGGCGAAGAGACGCTTCATCACATCTTTATCCATGCCGGCAGCGGAGCCGAGCACTCCTGCGCCGACGTAAGGAATTCCGGCGAGTTCGAGAAGGCCTTGAATAGTCCCGTCTTCTCCGAAGGTTCCATGAAGCACGGGGAAGATCACATCGACATCAATTGCCTGGTGTGCTTGGCGAACTTCCGGCGCGGATCCGCTTTCGAATGGAATCAGCGAGTGATGCTGTCCCCTCGGCTGCGGAGGTACGATGACGGCATCGCCCCGTGCAAGCACAGCCGCTCCCAGCGTGTCTTCAGGATCGCCAGCGCGAAGATGCCGTGGATTGCCTTGCGATCCGTCGCCGCCCAGCAACTTCTGCGATTCGCCGGAGGTTAGCCAGCGACCTTCTTTATTAATGCCGATGGGAACCACGTCATACTTATTGCGATCAATTGCCTTCAGCACCGACGCTGCTGAGAGCAGCGAGACCTCGTGCTCTCCGCTACGACCACCGAAGAGCACGCCTACGCGAAGTTTTTTGGAGGCGGACATGTAATGGGGAATACGGTTTCGAAGCTTTGTAAGTAGCAATGGCGTAGGGAGGGGCAGCGGCTTCAGCCGGGCCGAACAAACTCGGAAGGTCTGTTGGCTTTAGCCGCTGGAGTCAGAGGTTGCTCGGACATTCCACCGACCGCAGGGGCTACAGCCCAGTGCGCCTCGACCATTTACGGCACGGCTGAAGCCGGTGCCTTCCCTAAAGCTCACTACATTATCTAAGAACCGTTTGCATCACCTTGTCTGGAAATCTATCACCGACTCGTCGGCGTCGGCTTGTACACTTCTCCATCCTTCATGACGAAGGTGACATTCTTCAGTGCATTCACGTCGCGTAGAGGATCTTCATTCACGGCGATTACATCTGCGTACGCGCCGGGTGCAATCACTCCAAGCTTGCCTTGTTTGTCGAGCAACTCGGCGGCGCGCGAGGTGGCGCTTTGAATGGCCTGCATTGGAGTCATGCCGAACTCCACTTCGCGGGCGAACTCCTCTGCGATGGGCTGGTTCCAGGAGAATCCGCCGGCGTCGGTGCCGAAAGCCATCTTCACTCCGGCTTTCAAGGCTTTGTTGAAGGAGGTGCCGTGGACGGCGGCGCGCTTGCGATCGCGGCGTCCATCATCGGTGTTTTCCGGAGCCCAATGGGAGTAGTAGACCGACATCGTCGGCACATACCATGTTCCCTGCTTCACCATTTGCGCGATCTGCGCGTCGCTGATTTCGAGACCATGCTCGATGGAATCGCATCCGCCATCAAGAGCGCGCTGCAGTCCAATGCCGTTGTAGGCGTGGCATGCGACCTTTTTATGCCAGCCGTGAGTTTCATCGACGATCGCCTTTATCTCATCCAGTGTCAGAGTGGGTTGCGAGACGAGGTTGCCTTTGTCGTCGAGCCAGGAGCGATGCGTCATGTAGACCTTGATCCAGTCCGCTCCGTTGTCGAGTTGCTCGCGCGCGGCTTTGCGGGCTTCCACTGGACCGTCGATCAACTGTGCGCCTTTGGGAACGTTGATCTCCGGCGCATAGCCCTCCAGCGGATATCCTCCAGTCGTTGAGATCGCGCGGGTGACCACGAACAGGCGCGGACCGGGAATGTATCCGCCCTCGATAGCTTCCTTGATCCCAACATCGCCGTAGCCTGCGCCTTCGGTTTCAAGGTCGCGCAGAGTGGTGAAGCCTTGCTCGAGCGCGCGTCTACAAGACATCGTCGCGCGAGCTGCACGAAAAGACGCTGGATACTTCAGCAACTGGATGTCATATCCGCCTTCGGCCGGATCCTCGCCTTGCAGGAAGATATGCGTGTGGGTGTCGATCAATCCGGGAAGGACGGTTGCCCGACTCAGATCGATCGTCTGCGCGTCCGCCGGAGCTTGCGCTGAAGTGCCATCGCCGACGCTGACGATGCGATTGCCGCGAACGATGATTACCTGGTTCCGTTTCGGTTGTGCGCTGGTCCCATCGATCAGTGTGCCGGCGCGTATGACGATGGTCTTAGCTTCCGACGTGGCGTGCGTTCCCATCGTGCCGGTTGTTGTGGGAGCGGTTTGAGCGATACCTGCAACTGCTATTAGCAAGAACAGCGCTTGCAGACATTTCATCCTTTTGCCTCCGAATATTCGGGAAGTATGGCTTCCGCTTCGATCTCAACCAGCATGCGGGGATCGAGCAGCGCTTTAATAACGAGCAGAGATGTAGCCGGTCGAATGTCTGCGAAGAATTCGCCGTGTACGAGCGTTACTGCTTCGGCATCTTCATGACGAACGACGAACATGCGCGTGCGCACGACGTGTTTGAGCGAGGCTCCTGCCTTTTGCAGCGCGCGCTCGATATTGCGAATCGTCTGGCGAGCTTGAGCAGGCGCATCGCCCAGTCCAACGATCTCTCCGGCTTCGTTTGTTGCAGTAGTTCCGGAAAGCCAGATCTGCCGGCCAACTTTCACTGCGCGCGAATAGCCGATGACCGGCTCCCAAGGTGTACCAC
>Ga0066675_10000297_pt1 | contig 17934 bp, 17 predicted proteins | sample GraSoiAngelo_124_FD_62295 | JGI IMG/M metagenome (GOLD analysis project Ga0066675, IMG submission 62295) | Grasslands soil microbial communities from the Angelo Coastal Reserve, California, USA - 14_0927_05_20cm | ecosystem: Environmental > Terrestrial > Soil > Grasslands | place: USA... | reverse complement strand
GAGCGGACGTACGCCGCCGGCACCAAGGCGCGCGGCCGCGTCGTGAGCCTCACCAACTACGGCGCCTTCGTGGAGCTCGAGCCCGGCGTCGAGGGCCTCGTGCACGTCTCCGAGATGTCGTGGACGCGGCGCGTCCGGCACCCGTCGAAGCTCGTGAACGTCGGCGACGAGGTGGAGGTGATCGTGCTCGACGTCAACCGCGCGGCCAAGCGGATCTCGCTCGGGATGAAGCAGGTCGAGCCGGACCCGTGGGCGACGATCGAGGAGCGCTACAAGCCCGGCACGCGCGTCCTGGGGAAGGTGCGCAACCTCACCGACTTCGGCGCGTTCGTCGAGCTCGAGCCCGGCGTGGACGGCCTGCTCCACATCTCCGACATGTCCTGGACGCGGAGCGTCGGCCACCCGTCGGAGGTCCTCAAGAAGGGCCAGGAGCTCGAGACGCTGATCCTGAACCTGGACCGCGAGAACAAGCGCATCTCGCTCGGGCTCAAGCAGATCCAGCCCGACCCGTGGGCGACCGTCGCGCAGCGCTTCCCGATGGGCTCGCGCGTCACTGGCAAAGTCGTCCGGCTCACCGACTTCGGCGCGTTCGTCGAGCTCGAGCCGGGCGTCGACGGCCTCCTGCACGTCTCACAGATGTCGAACCGACCGATCGGCCGCCCGGACGAGATCGTGAGCGTGGGCGACGAGCTCACGCTGCTCGTGATCCGCGTGGACTCGAACGAGCGGCGCATCGGGCTCTCCCTCAAGGAGCTGGCGCACGCGATCGAGCCGCCGAAGGTCGGCGACGAGCGCACCACCCACGGCCGTCGCGGCAAGAAGGGCAAGCACCGCGACGACTATGAGTACGACGACGACAACTAGCGCGGGGCGCCGGCTCGCCCTCGTGGGGGTCGCCCTCGCGGTCTACGTCGCCGTGGGCGGTCTCCTGCTCGTCTCGCTGGCGTCGCTCGGGAGCCCCGGCGCCGGCGGGAGCGGCGCGATCTTCGGCGAGCGCATCGCACTCGTCGAGCTCGAGGGGGTGATCGTGGACGTCGGGGAGCTCGTCCGGGAGCTCAAGGGCCACCGGGACAATCCCGCGGTGCGCGCCGTCGTGATCCGCATCAACAGCCCGGGCGGCGTGGTGGCGCCGACCCAGGAGCTCCACACGGCCCTCCGGCGACTGCGCGAGGCCGGCAAGCCGGTGGTGGCGTCGCTCGGCGCCGTGGCGGCGTCGGGCGGCTATTACGTCGCGGTCGCCGCCGACCGGATCTACGCCAACCCGGGCACCCTCACGGGCTCGATCGGCGTCATCATGCAGCTGGCGAACGTCCACGACCTCCTGAAGAAGGTGGGCGTCGACTACGTGGTCGTCAAGGCGGGCCAGTACAAGGACATCGGCAGCTTCGCGCGGCCCATGTCGCCCGAGGAGCGGCGCGTGCTGCAGGCGCTGCTCGACGACGTGCACGGCCAGTTCATCGCCGCCGTGGCGGCGGGACGCAGGCTCGAGCGCGCCCAGGTGGTCCAGTTCGCCGACGGGCGCATCGTCTCCGGGGGCCAGGCCAAGGCGCTGGGCATGGTCGACGCGCTCGGCGGCCTCGAGGACGCGATCGACGGCGCCGCGACGCTGGCGGGGCTCCCGAAGCCGCCGCGGGTCGTCGGGCCCCGCCGGAAGTTCTCCGTCGTCGATTTGCTCCGGAACGAGCTTGGCGTCGGCGGGCTCGGCGTGTTCCGCCCGTCGCTGCCGCTCTTCAGCACGCCCCTCTACCTCATGGACTGAGGCTCCCGATTGGCCTTCGATCGCTCGAGTAGACCCTGAAGATGATTCTCCTAACATCGTGCGAGATAATACGTCTATAATTTCCGGACGATCCTGGATCCCGGGGCCGGATGAGCGGCAACGTTGCGAGACGGCGACACTTTCGGGGAGCGCCTGGAGACGCGAGCGACCCCGGCGACGGTGTGGCCTAACTCCTTACGCTGCTTGACATTCTTTTCGCTCGCGTGCTAGGTTGCCGTTGGACCGCGAGACGGGGATTCTTCCGTAACTGACGGGGAGTCGATGATGACCAAAGCCGACCTGATCGACGAGGTCTCCAAGATCTCGAACCTGACGAAGAAAGAGACGGAGACGATCGTCAACACGATCTTCGACAACATCACCGACGCGTTGGGCAAGGGCGATAAGGTCGAGCTGCGGGGTTTCGGGAGCTTCCGGATCCGTCATCGGAACTCTCGCAAGGGACGGAACCCCAAGACCGGGAGCAGCGTGGACGTGCCCCAGAAGCGGGTGCCGTTCTTCAAGGTGGGCAAGCGGCTGCGAGAGCTCGTCAACGGGTGAGCCGTTCGCTGACGGCGTGAAACGCCTCTGGGCGCCCTGGCGCATGACCTACGTGGGCGCGACCGGGGCCCCGGCCTCCGGATGTGTCTTCTGCGCGGCCTTGGCGGCACCGGACGACCGCAAGCACCTCGTCCTCCACCGGGCCGCCGACGCCTTCCTGATCCTGAACGCCTACCCCTATGCGCCCGGCCACCTCATGGCCGTGATCAACCGGCACGTCGGCACGCTCGGTGAGGTCCGCGCCGAGGAGATCGCCGCGGCGATCGAGCTCGTGAAGAAAGCGGTCGCGCTCCTCACGGTGGAGTACCGGGCCGAAGGGTTCAACGTCGGGCTCAACCAGGGCCGGGTGGCGGGCGCGGGCATCACCGATCATCTGCACGTCCACGTCGTCCCGCGCTGGAACGGCGACACGAACTTCATGACGGTCTTCGCCGACGCGCGCGTCATGCCCGAGGCGCTCGAGGCGACGTACGACCGGCTCCGGGGCCGCCTCGTTGACTGAGCACCCGCAGGCGCCGACGCCCATGATGCGGCAGTACCGGGAGCTCAAGCGCCGGTACCCCGACCACCTGCTGCTGTTCCGCCTCGGCGACTTCTACGAGACGTTTTTCGAGGACGCCGAGCTCGCGGCGCGGCTCCTGCAGATCACGCTCACCGCGCGGCAGGACGCACCCATGGCCGGCATTCCGCATCACGCCGCCGACGGCTACATCGCGCGCCTCGTCCGCGCGGGCCAGAAGATCGCGGTGTGCGAGCAGCTCGAGGCGCCGGGGCCCGCCAAGAAGCTGCTCCGGCGCGACGTCGTCCGGGTCATCACGCCCGGCACGATCACCGACACGGCGTACCTCGCGGGGGCCGCAAACAACTTTCTCCTCGCGCTCGCGCCCCACCGCGACGCCACCGGCCTCGCACTCGTGGACGTGTCGACGGGGGAGTTCTGGGCGGGGGAGGACACCGGGCGCGACGACTCGACGTTGTCGGCGGCGCTCCTGCGTCGGCCCACCGAGATCCTCCTCCCCGGGACGGCGCGCGAGGAGCCGGCCCTCCTCGCCCGGCTTCGCGAGGCGGGCGCCACGCTGACCTTCCACGACGCCGAGGTGGCGAGCCCGCGCCGCGCCACCGCGGACCTCTGCGCGCACTTCGGCGTCGAGTCGCTCGACCGGTTCGGCGTCGGCGACCTCGGCCCGGGCCTCCAGGCGGCGGCCGTGGCACTCGGCTACCTGCGTCTGACCCAGGGCGAGGCCCTCGGCCACCTGACGCGGCTGACGCGCCTCGCGGCCGCCGACGCCATGCTGCTCGACGCGACGAGCGTCCAGACGCTCGAGCTGCTCGAGTCGAGCGGCGGCGCGGCGCGGAGCTCCCTCTTCGGCGTCCTCGACGAGACGCACACCCCCATGGGGACGCGCCTCCTCCGCCAGTGGCTCCTGCGACCGCTGCTCGACGTCGACGCGATCGGCGCGCGCCACGACGCGGTCGGCGCCCTCGTCGAGCGCCCGGCGGAGCGCGCGCGGCTGCGCGCACTCCTGAAGCGCGTCGGCGACCTCGAGCGTCTGACGAGCCGCGCGACGCTCGGCGTCGCCCACGCGCGCGACCTCGTCGGCCTGCGCGCCTGCCTCGCCCCCCTCGGCGAGATCCGCGCGGCCGCCGCCGCGCTCGAGGCGCCGCTCCTCGCCGCCGCCCGCGAGGAGCTCGCCGACCTCGACGCCCTCCACGCGATGCTCGACGCCGCGCTCGAGGACGAGCCGCCCGTGACGCTCCGCGAGGGCGGCCTCATTCGCGAGGGCTGGCACGCGGGCTTGCAGGCGCTCGTGCGGGACGCGCGCGAGGCGCGCGAGTGGATCGCGGGGCTCGAGGGCCGCGAGCGAGCGCGGACGGGGATCTCGAGCCTCCGGGTCCGCTTCAATCGGGTCTTCGGCTACGGCATCGAGGTCACGCACGCCCAGACCGGGCGCGTGCCGCCCGAGTACGTCCGCCGCCAGACCCTCGCGGGCGCCGAGCGTTACGTGACGACCGAGCTCAAGGAGTACGAGGGGAAGGTGCTGGGGGCCGACGAGCGGCGGCGCCGGCTCGAGTACGAGCTGTTCGACGGGGTGCGGCGGCAGGTGGCGGCGCGCGTCGCCGAGCTCTCCGCCACCGCGCGGGCGCTCGCGCGGCTCGACGTCCTCGCGGCGCTCGCCGAGGTGGCGCACGCGCGGGGCCACGTGCGCCCCGTCGTGGACCGCGGCGACGGGCTCGCGATCGTCGAGGGCCGCCACCCCGTGCTCGAGGCCCGGGCGGGCACGCCGGTGACGCCGAACGACCTGGCGCTCGACCGCGAAGCTCGCGTCGTGATCCTCACGGGGCCGAACATGGCCGGGAAGTCCGTCTATCTCCGGCAGACGGCCCACATCGCGATCCTGGCCCAGATGGGCGCCTTCGTGCCCGCGCGGGAGGCGCGCCTCGGCGTGCTCGACCGCGTGTTCACCCGGGTCGGCGCCCAGGACAATCTCGCGCGCGGCCAGAGCACGTTCCTCGTCGAGATGATCGAGACGGCCACGATCCTCAACAACGTGACGCCGCGCAGCCTCGTCCTCCTCGACGAAGTCGGGCGGGGGACCTCCACCTTCGATGGCCTGGCGATCGCGTGGGCCGTCGTCGAGGCGCTCCACGACGGCGGGCAGGGCGCCAAGGTGCTCTTCGCGACACACTTCCACGAGCTGACGCGTCTGGCCGGCCGGCTCGCGGGCGTCAGGAATTTCCACGTCGCGGTCCGCGAGTGGAACGACGAGATCGTCTTCCTGCACAAGGTCCAGCCGGGCAGCACCGACCGGAGCTACGGCGTCCAGGTCGCCCGGCTGGCCGGACTGCCCGCGGCCGTGATCGCGCGGGCGAAGGCGCTCCTCAGCGAGCTGGAGGAGGCGGGACAGACGCACGCCGACGTGCGGGACGCGGCGCAGCTCGGGCTCTTCGCGCCGCCCGCGCCCGATCCTGTCGCGACGGAGCTCGGGGCCCTCGACCTGGCGCATCTCACGCCGCTCGAGGCCCTCACCCTGCTGCACAAGTGGCAGCAGCGGGTCCGCGCGTGACGCGAATCCGCCGGCTCCCGGATCATCTGGTCAACAAGATCGCCGCGGGCGAGGTCGTCGAGCGGCCCGCGTCGGCGGTGAAGGAGCTGGTCGAGAACGCGGTCGACGCCGCGGCGCGGTCCATCCTGGTCGACCTGCGCGACGGGGGCGCCGCGCTGCTGCGCGTGGCCGACGACGGCGTCGGGATCGCCGCGGAGGAGCTGCCGCTCGCGCTCGAGCGCCACGCGACCTCCAAGCTCGCGAGTGACGCCGACCTCGACGCGATCGCCACGCTCGGCTTTCGCGGCGAGGCGCTCGCCGCGATTTGCGCGGTCTCGCGCTTCGGCGTCACGAGCCGCGCGCGCGGCGCCGCCGAGGGCCTGCGCCTCTGCGGCGAGGGGGGCGAGGTCACCCAGCGACTCACCGTTCCCGCCGAGGAGGGCACGAGCGTCGAGGTGCGCGACCTCTTCTTCAACACGCCCGCGCGCCTGAAATTCTTGAAATCGCCGGCCGCGGAGCTCGCCCAGAGCCTCCGCGCGCTCGCCCAGCTGGCGCTCGCGCATCCCGCGATCCAGCTGCGCGTCACCAACAATGGCAAGGGCGCGCTCACGGCGCCGGCTGCGAAGGACGTCCGCGAGCGGGCGGGCGCCGTCTGGGGCTGGGACGTCGCCGCACGCCTCCTGCCGGTCGCGCACGCCGAGCACGGCGTGCAGGTGAGCGGCCTCGCGAGTCCGCCCGACCTCACACGGGGCGGCCGCGACGACATCGTGCTGGTCGTCAACGGCCGGCCGGTGCGCGACCCCGGGCTCCTGCAGGCGACGCTCGACGCCTACCGCCCGCTGCTCCCGCGCGACCGCTTCCCGCTCGTGGTCCTCGCGATCGCCCTGCCGGAGGCGGACGTGGACGTGAACGTCCACCCGACGAAGGCGTGGGTGCGCTTCCGCCACCCGCGGCTGGTCTACGAGATGGTCGCGTCGGCCGCGCAGCGGGCGCTCAAGCGCCCGGCGGTGGTCCCGGGGCTCGACGTCGGGACCGGGGGGCTGCCGGAGCTCCGCGGCGCCGGGCTCGCGGCGGTGGCGGAGCAGCCGGCGCTCTTCGGCGAGGCGCCGGGCGAGGCGCGCCCCCTCTTCGGCCGGGTGCTCGGCCAGGTGCAGGACACCTTCGTCGTCTCGGCATCCGACGCGGAGGTCTTCTTCCTGGACCAGCACGTGGCGCACGAGCGGGTCATCTTCGAGCGTCTCCGGCGCGAGCTCGAGCGCGGCGCGCCGGCGTCGCAGGCGCTGCTCTTCCCCGAGCCCGTGGACCTCGGCCCGGCGGGGCGCGCGCTCCTCGAGCGCTGGCGCGCGCCGCTCGAGCGCCTCGGCTTCGCCTTCGAGGGCTTCGGCGGCGATGCGATCGTCGTGAGCGCGGTGCCCGCGCTCCTGAAGGGCGACGAGCCCAAGCGGCTCCTCCAGGCCGCGGTGGAGGAGCTCGGTGGGCCGAAGGCGGGCGAGCCGGCCGTCGACCGTGCGCTCGCGTTCGTCGCGTGCCGTGCGGCGGTGAAGGCGAACATGCCGCTGGCGCGGGAGGAGATGGAGCGCCTGATCGCCGAGCTCGGGGCAACGGAGACGCCGTACTTCTGCCCGCACGGGCGGCCGATCGTGAGCCGGGTGTCGCTCGCCGACATCCGCCGCGAGCTGAAGCGGAACTGGTAGTGGCCGTGCGAGCCGCAGGACGTCGCGGGGCAGGGGCCCCGCCGGCCGAGGCGAGCGAAAGATGGTAGTGCGAGCCGAGCGGCGCGTGCCGAGCCGTAACACGGTCGAGCCGAGTACACTGGAAGGCATGCGGGAGCGCAAGAAGCCCTGCGTGCTGGTCATCGCGGGGCCGACGGGCGTCGGCAAGACCGCGGTGGCGGTCGCATTGGCGCGCCGGGCGTCGATCGAGGTGATCAGCGCCGACTCGCGGCAGGTCTACCGGGGCATGGACGCCGCGACCGGCAAGCCGACGCGCGAGGAGCGCCTGGCGGTCGTCCATCACCTGATCGATGCCGTCGAGCCGGACGACCGTTATCAGGCGGCGCGGTTCCGGAGCGACGCGGCAGGGCTCGTGGAGGCCATCCACGCGCGCGGGCGACTCCCCGTGATCGTCGGCGGGACGGGGCTCTACATCCGCGCGCTGGTCCGCGGGCTCGACGCAGCACCGGCTGCCGATCCAGCGTTCCGCCGTGAACTGTCCTCGCTCGCGCGACGGGAGGGGCGCATCGTGCTCCACCGTCGGCTCGCGGCCGCGGCGCCGGAGGTCGCGCAGAGGCTCCACCCGAACGACGAGGTCCGCGTGGTGCGCGCGCTCGAGATCGTGCGCGCGAGGGGACGCGTGGCGCTCGAGCCCGAGCGCGCCTGGCGCGCCGAGGGGCCGTACGACGTCCTCTACGTCGGCCTCACGGCCGACCGCGAGAGCCTCGCGTGCCGTCTGCGCGCGCGGGCGGCGGCCTTCGTCGCCGCCGGGCTCCTCGACGAGGTGCGGGCGCTGCTCGCGCGCGGCTACGACCCCGCGCTGCCCTCGCTCTCGTCCATCGGCTACCGGGAGTTCGTCCAGGTGGCGCGGGGCGTCCTGTCTCCGGCCGAGGCGCTCCGGCGCATGCAGCGCGACACGGTCCGCTACGCGAAGCGCCAGTGGACCTGGTTCCAGCGCGAGCCGGACGTCGAGTGGATCGATGTGGGCGCCGCGGGCGCGACCGAGGGCGCGGCGCGCCGGATCGAGGCGAGGCTCTCGGAGGAGGGTGTGCTCGCGTGAGGCGTAGCCCGCAGAACGGGGCGAACGGACGGCCACAGAGAGAGCGCGCGGTGATCGCGGCGGTGAAGCGGCCCGCGCAACGGCGCTGGGAGATCGAGGAGTCGCTCGAGGAGCTCGCGGGTCTCGTCGCGGCGGCCGGCGGCAGCGTCGTCGACCGCATCGTCCAGGAGCGCGCGTCGCCGACACCGGGACTCTACTTCGGCAAGGGGAAGATCGAGGAGATCGGGCGCGCCGCGCAGGCGCGTGCGGCCAACCTCGTCGTCTGCGACGACCCGCTCTCGCCGAGCCAGGAGCGCAACATGTCCGAGGCGCTCGGCCTGAAGGTCATCGACCGGACGGCGCTGATCCTCGACATCTTCGCCCAGCGCGCGCGCTCGAGCGAGGGCAAGCTGCAGGTCGAGCTGGCGCAGCTCACGTATCTGTTGCCGCGGCTCGTCGGGCAGTGGACGCACCTCGAGCGGCTCGGCGGCGGCATCGGCACGAGGGGGCCGGGCGAGACCCAGCTCGAATCGGACCGTCGCGTCATCCGCCGCCGCGTGATGCAGATCAGACGCGAGCTCGAGCGCGTGCAGGTGCACCGGCGTCTGCAGCGCGCGGGCCGGCGGCGCACGGGCATGCCGGTCGTCGCGCTCGTCGGCTACACGAACGCCGGGAAGACGACGCTCCTGAACCGCCTCGCGGGCTCGCAGCTCACGGCCGCGGACCGCCTCTTCGTGACGCTCGACCCGGCGGCGCGCCTGGTCGAGCCCACGGGACGGCAGCCGTTCATTCTCACCGACACGGTCGGGTTCATCCGGAAGCTGCCCCACGAGCTGGTGGCGGCCTTCCGCGCCACGCTCGAGGAGCTAGCCGACGGCGACGTGCTCCTGCACGTCGTGGACGCGAGCCATCCGGCGCTCGATGAGCACCTGCGCGCGGTCCGCGACCTCCTCGAGGAGCTCGAGGTCGCGGACCGGCCGACGGTCCTGGCCCTGAACAAGAGCGACCGGCTCGACGCGCCGGTGGAGCCGCTGGTCGCGCGGCTCGGCGGCGTCGCGATCTCCGCCGCCACTGGCGCCGGGATCGACGCGCTCCTCGCGGCCGTCGACGCCGCGCTGCCCGCCCCCCCGGCGGTGACGCTTCGCATTCCGCACGGCGACGGCGCGGCGCTCGCGCTCTGCTATGCGCGCGGCCGCGTGCTCGCGCGTGCCGACGAGCCCGACGGGGTGCGGCTCGAGGTGGAGCTGCCGCGCCAGGTCCTGGGCACGCTCTCCGCCTACCGCGTGACGGGCTCACCACCGGTCCAGGTGATAGACTGAGCGCTCACCGATGGGACTCGCGAACTGGCTGACGCTGCTCCGCATCGTGATGGTGCCGGTCTTCGTGTCCCTGCTCGTCTACCGGAAGCCGGGCCCCGCGCTCGTGGTCTTCGCCACGGCGGCGTTCACCGACCTCCTCGACGGCTACATCGCGCGCCGGCGAGGGAGCCAGAGCCGGCTCGGCGCGTTCCTCGACCCGATGGCCGACAAGCTCCTCCTGACCGCGTCGTTCGTGACGCTCACCTACCTCAAGGCGCTGCCCTTCTGGATCGCCGCCGTCGTAATCAGCCGCGACGTCATCCTGGCCCTCGGCACCGTGCTCATCTTCATGCTTGGCGGCCGCGTCCACCCGCGGCCGACGTGGGCGGGCAAGGCGGCGACCTTCCTGCAGATCCTCACGGTTCTCGGCGGGCTGCTCGCCCCCTACGTCGCGCCGGGCCTGGCGGCGCGCGTCGCGCTCTGGCTCGCCGCGCTCTTCACGGTCGTCTCGGGCCTCCAGTATCTCGTTCAGGGCATGCGGTTCCTCAACGCCACGCACGACGAGGAGCGGGAGGGGTCCCGTGAGGGCGCGTTCCTGCGATAGCCCCGGGGCGGTGGAGGCGAGCGGAGTGGTCGTTGCCGTGGTCCGCGCGGGCACGCCCGCCGCCGCGGCGGGGCTCGTGGCGGGCGACCACATCCTCGCGATCAACGGCCACCCGCTCCGCGACGCGATCGACTTCCAGTTCCACGCGGGCGACGAGCGTCTGGTCCTCGAGGTCCTGCGCGACGGCGGCGCGTTGGCCCTCGCCCTCCGCCGGCGCGGCGCGGAGCTCGGCCTCGAGCTCGTGGCGCCCCGGGCCGCCGAGATCGCGACGTGCGCCAACAAGTGCGTGTTCTGCTTCATCCACCAGCTGCCGAAGGGAATGCGGCGAAGCCTCTACGTGAAGGACGACGACTTCCGGCTCTCGTTCCTCCACGGCAACTACATCACGCTGACCGATCTCGACGAGGCGGACCTGGCGCGCATCGTCGAGCAGCGCCTGTCGCCGCTCTACGTGTCCGTCCACGCGACGGACCCGGCGCTCCGCCGCCGGCTGCTCGGCGAGCCGCGCCGCTCCGCGGAGATCCTGCCGCGGATGGAGCGGCTCGCCAAGGCCGGTATCCGGATGCACGCCCAGATCGTGCTGTGCCCCGACTGGAACGACGGCCCGCACCTGGCGCGCACCGTCGGGGAGCTGGCCCCGCTCCACCCCGCGGTGGCGACGACCGCCGTCGTGCCCGTCGGGCTCACGCGCCACCGCGAGCGCCTCCCCGCGCTCCGCGGCCTCCGGCCCGACGAGGCGCGCGGCCTCGTGGACACCATCGGCGGCTGGCAGGAGCGTTTCCAGGCCGAGCTGGGGAGCCGCTTCGTCTTTCTCGCCGACGAGATCCACCTCCTCGCCGGGCGGGAGCCTCCGCCCGCGGACGCCTACGAGGGTTTTTCGATCGCCGAGGACGGCGTCGGTCTGGTGCGGCGCTTCGAGGACGAGTTCCGGGCGGCCCTCGGGCGCCGCCGTCGTCGCGCCGTCGCCCCGCCCGTCACGCTCGTCACGGGCGAGATGTTTGCGCCGCGCCTCCGCGCGCTGCTCGAGGGCGGCGGCCTCGCCGGGCCGGGCGTGCGTGTGGCGGCCGTGCCGAACGAGTTTTTCGGGCGCGCAATCGCCGTGGCGGGGCTCCTCACGGGGCGCGACATCCAGCGCCACCTCGCGACGCTCGGAGACCTCGGGCGTGCGGTGCTGGTGCCGGCGGCCGCCGTGCGCGATGTGGACGGCGTCTTCCTCGACGATCTGACCCCGGCGGACCTCGCGCGGGACCTGGGCGCCCCCGTCCGCGTGGTCGAGCCGTCGGCGGCCGCGCTCCTCGCGGCGCTGCGCGACGCCTGAGTCCCCCGCCGTGGCCGCGCGCGGCGAGCCGCCCGTCATCGCGATCGTCGGCCGCCCGAACGTGGGCAAGTCCACGCTCTTCAATCGGCTGGTCGGCCGGCGCCGGGCGATCGTGCGCGACGTGCCGGGGGTGACGCGCGATCGGTTGTACGGGCAGGTGAGCTTCGAGCGCTGGCAGGCGACGGTGATCGACACGGGGGGCTTCGACCCGTCCCCCGAGGAGCCGCTCGTCGAGGCCGTGCGCAAGCAGGTGCTCGTCGCGGTCGAGGAGGCGGACCTCGTCCTGTTCGTGGTGGACGCGCGAACCGGCGCGACCGCGCTCGATCTCGAGATCGCAGGCGTGCTCCGGCGCGCCAACCGACCGGTCGTCCTCGCCGCGAACAAGGTCGAGGCCGCGGGGCAGGAGGGCGCCCTCGGCGAGCTCTACACGCTCGGCTTCGGCCAGCCGCTCCCGGTGTCGGCCGAGCACGGCCGCGGCGTCGCCGAGCTGCTCGAGGTCCTCCGCGAGCGCGCGCCCGCACCCGCCGGGCGCGCCGAGCGTCCGGCCACGCCGGTCAACGTCGCCATCATCGGCCGCCCGAACGTCGGCAAGTCGTCGCTCGTGAACGCGATGGTCGGCCACGAGCGCGTGCTCGTCCACGAGGCCCCGGGCACCACGCGGGACGCCGTGGACATCACGCTCGTCTACGAGGGCCGCACCTACGTCCTCGTGGACACGGCCGGCATCCGGCGCAAGGGGCGCGTTCACGAGCCGCTCGAGAAGCTCTCCGTCGTCATGGCGCTGCGAAGCCTCGAGCGCTGCCACGTGGCCGTGGTCGTGCTGGACGCCTCGGAGGGCGCCGCGGCGCAGGACGCCCACATCGCCGGCTACGCGAACGAGGCCGGCCGCGCGACGGTCATCGTCGTGAACAAGTGGGACCTCGTGCCCCGGGGACTCGTGCGGAGGGCGGAGGTGGTGGACCAGATCCGCGACCGCCTGCCGTTCCTCGACTGGGCGCCCGTGTGCTTCACGTCGGCCGTGCGCCGCGAGGGGCTGCCCGAGCTCTTCGACACGATCGACCAGGCCGCGGTCGAGTTCCGGCGCCGGATCGCCCCGGGGGAGGTGACCCAGACGCTCCGCGCGGCGATCGAACGGCGGCCGATGTCCGTCGGCGGGGCGCCGCTCACGCTCTACTCGGCGGCGCAGGTCAGCACGGAGCCCCCGACGTTCGCACTGCGCGTGAACCGTCCCGACGGGATCCACTTCTCCTACGCGCGCTACCTGGCGAAGTCGCTGCGCCTGGCCCTCGGGCTCGCGGGCACGCCGATCCGCCTGTCGCTGCGCCGCGGCACCCCGCGGGCGCGGACACGGCCGGGGACACGGAAGGCGGCGCGATGAGGCTGCAGCGGCGGTCGGCGGTGCTCCTCGCGCTGCTCGTCCTCGCCCTCGGCGCCGTCGTCCTGGCGTCGAGGCCGCGCCCGTTCGGGCGCCCGCCCGACACGCTCGGGATCTCGCCGGTCGCGGCGGTGAGCCCGGACCATCTCGTGCCGATCGCCGACGCCGCCGGCCGCATCCAGATCCCGGTCGCCGACCGGATCCCGTCTCGGCTGCCCGCGGAGGGCGTGCCCGCCGGCTGGGGGCTCAAGGAGTTCACGGGACGGGCGGCGATCGAGGTGGTGCGCGAGGACGCCGGCGTGGCGCTCCGGCTCCGGAGCGTGCAGAGCTCGTTCGTCCTCTATCGCGACGCGATCGTGGACCTCCGGGAGTTCCCGTTCCTCTCGTGGAGCTGGAAGGTCGTGAAGCTGCCGCGCGCGGGTGACGTGCGCGCCGCCGCGACTGACGACCAGGCGGCGCAGGTCTACGTGATCTTCCCGCGGTGGCCGGCACCGCTCGTCAACAGCGAGGTGATCGGCTACGTCTGGGACGGCCGCGCACCGGTGGGAACGCGCCTGACGAGCCCGAAGGCGTCGAACGTCCGGATCATCGTCGTCGAGTCGGGACCGGCGAAGCGCGCCGTCTGGCAACGCGAGGTGCGGAACGTGGCGGAGGACTACGTCGCGCTCTTCGGCCGGCAGCCGCCGCGGGTCGGACAAGTCGGTCTGATGATCGACAGCAACGACACCCGGGCCGAGGCCGAGGCGCTCTTCGCAGGGCTGGTCTTTGCCAAGCCGCGCGCGGAACGCATGGAAAAGCCAACGTCTATGCTAAGATGACGCGCAAATGAGCCCTGGTAACCCGGACTACGAAGAGCCGGACGAGCAGTACGAGCTGGAACCGCCGCGCTCCATCTTCGCCGCGCTGTGGTTTCGCGTGATCTTGGTCGTGGCGGTGATCGGCGTCATCGCCGCCGTCGCCGTCCCGTACGTCCTCGAGTGGATGAACCCGCCACCCGTGAGCGTGACGCTGAAGCCGGACACGCCCGCGGGTCCGCTGGCGACCGCGCCGATGCCTAGCGCGCCGACGCCCGCGGCGCAGCCACCCGCGCCGACCACGCTGGCGCCTCCCGCCGCGGCGCCGACCGCGCCACAGATGGGTGCAAGGCCGCCCGCACCGCCGGCCGAGGAGAAGCGGGCGCCGGCGGCGAAGAGCCCTCCGAAGGCGGCCGCGCCGCGCACCGCGACGGCCGTCGCGAAGGCGCCCGCCGTGGGAGGCGGAAGCTTCTTCGTCCAGGTCGGCGCGTTCAAGGACGGCGAGCACGCCAGGAAGCTCGCCTCCAAGCTGCGCGACGACAAGTTCCGCGTCGCCGAGTCTCCGGCGGGCGCTCGCGGCGAGAGGAGCGCTGGGCCGGCGGAGCCCGCACCCGCGCCCGCGGGCGGCGACAAGTACGACGTGTTCATCAGCAGCGCCGAGGGGGTCGCAGACCTCAGCGCCAGGCTCTCCGCCAAGGGGCTCAGCATCGTGACGTCGCCGACTGGCCTCGTCGTGACGCCGAGCCTGCCTCTGCGGGAGGCCGTGGCGCTCTCGAAGGACCTCGCCACCGAGGGGCTCAAGGTACAGGTACGCCGCGCCGCGCCCGCAGGCGGCGCCGCGGCGCCCGCGCGCGAGGCCGCCCGGCCCCCCGCCAGCCCGCCCGCCGGCCCTGGCGACGGGCTCCATCGGGTGATGGTCGGGCCGTTCGCCGACCGGGCCGCGGCCCTGGAGGCGCTCCAGGCGCTCCGCGGGAAGGGCTACCGGGATTCGTTCATCGCGCGGGGTGGCGCGTGATGCCGCGAGGAGGTGACGCTTCACCGTGACCAAGAACGATCTCGTGAATGCCGTGGCGGCGCACGGGCTCTCGAAGCGCCAGTCGTCGTCGGTCGTCGAGTCGGTCTTCGACATCATCTTCCGCTGCTTCGAGCAGGGCGAGGACGTCAAGATCGTCGGCTTCGGCCACTTCCGGATCCGGAAGAAGGCTTCGCGGCGCGGCCGGAATCCCCAGACCGGCGAGTCCATCGAGATCACGGCGCGGAAGGTGCTCACGTTCAAGCCGAGCAAGGGGCTCAAGCAACGGATCAACACGCAGACGGCCTGACGGCGACGGACGTCGCCGAGAAGCTCTACTACCGCATCGGCGAGGTCGAGGCGGTCACGGGCGTCCCGGCCTACGTGCTCCGCTACTGGGAGTCCGAGTTCAAGCTGCTGCGCCCCAAGAAGAACGAGGCCGGCCAGCGCCTCTACCGCCCGCGCGACCTGGATCTCGTCAAGCGCATCAAGACGCTCCTGTACGAGGAGCGGCTCACCCTCGAAGGCGCGAAGAAGCGTCTCCTCGCCGAGTCGCGCCGCGCGAACGACCAGCTCGACCTCGGCATGAAGGAAGTCACCTACGCCCATGCGCTCCGGCGCATCCGCGAGCGCCTCACCGCGCTGCGCACGCGCCTCAACTCCTGACGGCGCGGGGAGTCTCCTTGAAGGGGGCAGGTGATTCTGCGACAATCCACGCCTGAGGTCGGGGCGTGGCGCAGCCCGGTAGCGCACTAGACTGGGGGTCTAGGGGTCGCTGGTTCAAATCCAGTCGCCCCGACCATTTTTCTCTCCGATGGCGGTTCTGCTCGTCACCAACGACGACGGGGTGCACGCCTCCGGGCTCGCCGCGCTCGCACGCGCGCTCGACGAGCTCGGCGACGTGTACGTCCTCGCGCCCGAGCGCGAGCACAGCGCCTGCGGGCATGCGCTGACGCTCCACCGGCCGCTCCGCGTGGAGCGCCTGGCCGAGCGGCGCTTCGCGGTGAACGGCACCCCCTCCGACTGCGTGAACCTCGGCGTCCTCGGCTTCCTGCCCGAGCGCCCCGCCCTCGTCGTCGCCGGCGTCAACCACGGCTCGAACCTTGGCGACGACGTCACCTACTCGGGCACCGTGTCGGCGGCGATGGAAGGCACGCTCCTCGGCGTGCCCTCGCTCGCGGTCTCGCTGGTCGACGGCGGCGATTTCGACGGCGCGGCGGCGATCGCGCGCCTCCTCGCGATGCGGGCGCTCGTCACCGCGCTCCCGCCGAAGACGCTCCTCAACGTGAACGTGCCGGCCGGCGTGCCGCGCGGGATCACGCTGACGCGGCTCGGGCACCGCGTCTATACGGGGAAGGTCGTCGAGCAGACGGACCCGCGGGGGCGCGCCCACTACTGGATCGGCGGGGGCGAGCCCGAGTGGGGCGAGCTCGCCGGCACGGACATGGGCGCGATCCACGCCGGCGACGTCTCGGTCACCCCGCTCCACCTCGATCTCACCAACCACCGGGCGCTCGACCAGCTCGCCGACCTCGCCTCTTCCCTCAACGCCCAGTATCGGCCCGCCGCTCGGACGCGCGCGCGGAGGGGGTAGTGGAGCGGGCGTACGACCCGTTCGAGCTGCCCCGCGCCCAGATGGTTGCGGAGCAGCTTGTGCGCCGCGCGATCACGGACGAGCGCGTGCTCGCGGCGATGCGCAAGGTCCCGCGCCACCTGTTCGTCGAGGAGGCGCTGCGCGGGCGCGCCTACGGCGACCACCCGTTGCCCATCGGCGAGGAGCAGACGATCTCCCAGCCCTACATCGTCGCGCTCATGACCCAGCTCCTCGAGCTCCAGGGGCGCGAAAAGGTCCTCGAGATCGGCACGGGCTCCGGCTATCAGACGGCGGTGCTCGCCGAGCTGGCGCGGCGCGTCTGCTCGATCGAGCGGCTCCCGCGTCTCGCCGAGCGCGCGCGGGGGCTGCTCGAGCAGCTCAGCTGCGTGAACGTCTGGGTGCGCGTCGGCAGCGGCACGCTCGGCTGGCCCGACGAGGCGCCCTTCGACCGCATCCTCGTCACCGCCGGCGGCCCGGGCGTGCCGCCGCCCCTCTTCCAGCAGCTCGCCGAGAGCGGGCGCATGGTGCTCCCGATCGGCGACGCCGAGAACCAGCGCCTCACCGTCGTGGAGAAGGCCGGGGGCGAGATGCGGATGCGTGAGGCCGGCGAGTGCAAGTTCGTGAAGCTGGTGGGAAAGTACGCCTGGGAGGCGTGACGAGCTTGTGTACAATAGGGCCGTCACTCGGGGCGTAGCGCAGCCTGGTAGCGCGCACGGTTCGGGACCGTGAAGTCGGAGGTTCAAATCCTCTCGCCCCGACCATTTGTCTGAGCGTCCGCCGGCCGGCGTCACCGGCCGGCGGACGGTCGCCGAGAACCCGGGCCGACCTCGTGACTGGGAGATCCGCGGCGGACATCATCGTCGAGGGGCGTGTACAAGGCGTCGGCTATCGCGACTTTGCGCAGCGTCGTGCACAGCGCCTCGGCCTCGCCGGCTACGTGAGCAACCTGAAGGACGGCCGCGTGCGCGCGCGCGCCGAGGGACCACGGGCGCTCATCGAGGAGTTCGTCCGCGAGCTCGAGAAGGGGCCGCCCCTCTCGCAGGTCGCGCACGTCACGGTCCACTGGGTGCCGCCGACCGACCAGTTCGCCGACTTCGGCATCCGCTACACGGAGTTCGAGCCGTGAGCCGCGCGTGTCGCGCCGCTGCCCTCGGGCTCGCGGTGCTCGCGGCGCCGGCGCTCGCGGGCGCCGACGTGGCGCCGCCGCCCCGGGTGCACGAGGTCGCGCGCGGCGACACGCTGGTCGGCCTCGCCAAGCGCTACGGCGCCACCGTCGGCGCGTTCGTGTCGGCGAATCAGCTGCGAGGTCCCGACGCCCCCCTGACGCCAGGCCAGCGCCTGGTGATCCCCGCGCCGCCGACGCGGCCACCCGTGAGCAAGACGCGCGTACCGGCGAAGGGCCCGGCCACGCCAGCGATGGCGCGTGCGGCGCCGCCGGCCGGGCCGCGTCCGCCGGCCAGCTTGGTCCTCGCCGTCCCGGACTTCGACGAGATGCGCCTGGCGTTCGCCTGGCCGGCCGAGGGTCCGGTGACGTCCACGTTCGGCCGGCGGCGGAGCGCCTGGCATCGCGGGATCGACATCAAGGCCGAGCGCGGGACGCCGGTGTGGGCGGCGGCGGCTGGCGTCGTCCTCGTGAGCCGGGTGGAGCCGCGCTACGGGCGCGTCATCAAGCTCGCGCACCCCTACGGCATCGTCACGGTCTACGCCCACAACGAGCAGAACCTCGTGAGGGCGGGCGACCGGGTCGCGGCCGGTGAGACGATCGCGACGGTCGGCAAGACCGGCCGCGCGACCGCGGACCACGTGCATTTCGAGATCCGGCGC
>Ga0066675_10000294_pt1 | contig 17975 bp, 15 predicted proteins | sample GraSoiAngelo_124_FD_62295 | JGI IMG/M metagenome (GOLD analysis project Ga0066675, IMG submission 62295) | Grasslands soil microbial communities from the Angelo Coastal Reserve, California, USA - 14_0927_05_20cm | ecosystem: Environmental > Terrestrial > Soil > Grasslands | place: USA... | reverse complement strand
GCATCTACGAGCAGGCCGGGCCGTTCTTCAAGCAGGCACGCGAGAAGGGCGTGAAGTCGAAGTTCCTCGGCCCCGACGGCATGGACTCCTCTGACCTGACGAAGATCGGGGGCAAGGCCGTGGTCGGCATGCACTACACGTCGGTCGCCGGTCCCGTCTCCGTCTACCCGCAGGCCAAGCAGTTCGCCGAGGACTACAAGAAGAAGTTCGGCAAGAACCCGGAGCCGTTCGCCGCGCAGGCGTACGACGCGACCGCGATCGCCGTCAAGGCCATCGAGGCCACCGCCAAGGGCGGCAAGGCGCCGACGCGCGAGGCGGTGACGGCGGCGATCCGCGGCGTGCGCCACACGGGCATCACCGGCTCCGTCGAGTTCGACGCCAAGGGTGACCCGAAGAAGGCGCTCTATTTCGTCCTCCAGGTCGTCAGCGACAATCCGGAGAAGTGGGGTGACAACAAAGAGGTGAAGCGACTCGTCATCGCGGCACCCTCCAAGTAGAAGACGATCGAGCGGGACGGGACGTCCCCCGGAGCCTCGGATCCCACGGGGTCCGGCGGCCCCCGCCCCGCTCGTGTTCCTGCCATCGCATGGACTACCCGCTGCTCGTCGGCATCTTCCCGCAGGTGCTCCTCGACGGCATCATCCTCGGCTTCATGTACGCGCTCATCGCGCTCGGCTACACGATGGTCTACGGCGTCCTCGAATTCATCAACTTTGCCCACTCCGAGATCTTCATCGTCGGCGCGTTCGTCGGCGTCGAGATCCTCTTGTCGCTCAAGGGCGCGGGCCTCCTCGAGACCCTGCCGTGGCCGCTCGTGCTCGTCCTGATCCTCGTCGCCGGCATGGCCGGGAGCGCCGCGCTCGCGGTCAGCGTCGAGCGAATCGCCTACCGGCCCCTGCGCGCGGCGCCGCGGCTCATCCCGCTGATCTCGGCCATCGGCGTGTCGTTCTTCCTCCAGGACCTGATCCGCCTGGTCGAGTCGGTCTGGCGCAACGCCTTCAACCTGGTCTACCCGACGATGGACGTGCTCAACGAGCGCTTCGAGCTCACCTCGACGCTGGACGTGTCCGTGAAGTCCCTCGTCGTGATCGTCGCGGCCCTCCTGATGCTGTGGGCCCTGCACGCCATCGTGAACCGGACCAAGGTGGGGACCGCGATCCGGGCCGTCGCCGAGGACCAGGCCGCGGCGAGCCTGATGGGCATCAACGTCAACCGGATCATCTCGCTCACATTCCTCATCGGCGGGGCCATGGGCGGCGCGGCCGGCGTGCTGTTCGGCGTGCAATACGGCCTGATCAATCCCTACAGCGGGTTCATCCCAGGGCTCAAGGCGTTCACCGCGGCGGTCCTGGGCGGGATCGGCAACATCCCCGGCGCGATGGTCGGCGGGATCGTGCTGGGGCTCCTCGAGGCGTTCGCCGCCTCGTACCTCTCGCTGCTCACCGGCGGCGCGTTCGGCGCCGAGTACAAGGACATCTTCGCCTTCTCGGTCCTGATCCTGATCCTGATCTTCCGGCCCAAGGGCCTCCTCGGCGAGGTCGTGCGGGAGCGCGCGTGATCCACGGGGTACTCGCCGTGGCGATGGTCGCGCTCTCGGCCTGGGCCGTCGCCACCTTCCCGAGGTCGGTCCTCGTCTTCCTGCTCTTCCAGGGATCGCTGCTGTTCACGTACCTCGCGCGGATCCCCGCGTGGCTCCGCGCCGCGCTGTTCGCCATGGCGCTCCTCGTCCTCATGCCGGTGATCGGCTACTACAACGGCTATTACCTCGAGGTCGCGACGCAGGTGGGCATCTTCGTCGCGCTGGCGCTGGGGTTGAACATCGTGGTCGGGCTCGCCGGTCTCCTGGACCTCGGGTACGTCGCCTTCTTCGCCGTCGGCGCGTACACGTGGGCGATCTTCGGGTCGCCCCACGCCAATCTGATCTTCGGCGGCGGGGCCTTTCCGCTCGCCCCCGGCTGGTTCTACCCCTTCCTCCTCGTCGGACTCCTCGTGGCCGCCGGCACGGGCCTTCTCCTCGGCCTGCCGGTGCTGCGCCTCCACGGTGACTACCTGGCGATCGTGACGCTCGGCTTCGGCGAAGTCATCCGCGTCCTCGCCAACAACCTCGACAAGCCGATCAACATCACCAACGGACCCAAGGGGATCACCCCGATCGTGCGGCCGCCCATGCCCTTCGGCCTGCCCACCTCGGAGGCGTTCTACTTCCTGGTCCTCGTCATCGTCGCCGTGGTCATCGTGGTCAACCGGCGGCTCGAGGACTCGCACATCGGCCGTGCGTGGGAAGCGATCCGCGAGGACCAGCTCGCCGCACAGGCGATGGGCGTCCCACTGGTCCGGGCGAAGCTCCTCGCCTTCGCCTGCGGCGCGTCCTTCGCCGGCGTGATGGGCGTCGTCTTCTCGGCGAAGCAGGTCTTCATCAACCCCGAGTCCTTCACCTTCCTCGAATCCATCGGTGTCCTGGCGATGGTGATCCTCGGCGGCATGGGATCGATCCCGGGGGCGGTGATCGGGGCGACCGTCGTCACCGTCCTGAACCTCCAGGTCCTGAAGGGACTGTCGCTCTGGCTGAACGAGCTGAAGAACGCGGGCGTCACGGTGCTGGGATACAGCCTCACGGACCTGCCGACGCAGCTCGAGCCTGCCAAGTACGAGCGGATGATCTTCGGCGTCATCCTGATCCTCATGATGATCTTCCGGCCGCAGGGGATCTTCCCCGTGCGCCGCCGGGCGCGCGAGCTCGAGCGCTGACGCCGGTGGCCGCGCTCTTCGAGGCCCGGAGCGTCACGAAGCGGTTCGGGGGGCTCACCGCGCTCTCGAGCGTGGACTTCGCGCTCGAGTCGGGGATCGCGTCGATCATCGGCCCCAACGGCGCCGGCAAGACCACGCTCTTCAACGTCTTCACCGGGCTCTACGCCTGTGACGAAGGGAGCGTGACCTTCAGGCAGCAGTCGCTCGTGGGGCTCCGCCCCGACGAGATCACCGCGCTCGGCGTCTGCCGGACCTTCCAGAACATCCGGCTCTTCGCCAACATGACCGCGATCGAAAACGTGCTCGTCGGCATGCACGCGCGTGTCACGCTCGGGCTCTGGAGCGTCCTCGCCCACACCGCCGGCTTCCACCACACGGAGCGCCGGCTCCAGGCGCGCGCCGAGGCGCTCCTCGAACGCGTCGGCCTCCGCACGCACGCGAACGACGTGGCGCGGAACCTGGCCTACGGCAGCCAGCGGCGGCTCGAGATCGCCCGCGCGCTGGCCTCCGAGCCCGCCCTCCTGCTCCTCGACGAGCCCACCGCCGGGATGACCCAGGGCGAGGCCGGGGCGCTCATGCGCCTCCTGCGCGACCTCGTCGCCGACCTCCGGCTCGCCATCATCCTGATCGAGCACAACATGCGCGTCGTGATGGAGGTGTCGGACCGCGTGACCGTGCTCGACCACGGCGAGAAGATCGCCGAGGGCCCGCCACGCGACGTTCAGACCAACGCCAGGGTGATCGAGGCGTACCTGGGCACGCGGGCTCGGGAGAGGCGGCCTCGTGCTGAGCGTTGACGTGCTCGACGTCGCCTACGGTCAGATCCGCGCCCTCAAGGGCGTCGCCCTCGCGGTCGGGCGCGGCGAGATCGTCGCGCTCCTCGGCAACAACGGCGCCGGCAAGACGACGACGCTCAAGACGATCTCGGGGCTGCTCCGCCCGACGAGCGGGACGATCACTCTGGAGGGCCAGCCGCTCGCGGGCGTGCCCCCGCACGAGATCGTCATGCGGGGCCTCGCGCACGTGCCCGAGGGCCGGCGGATCTTCAACCGGCTGACGGTGCGCGAGAACCTCGTGATGGGCGCGTACACGCGGCGTGACGCCGGCATCGCCGCCGACCTCGACCGCGTCTTCGCGCTCTTCCCGCGCCTCGGCGAGCGGGTCGCGCAGGTGGCGGGCACGCTCTCGGGCGGTGAGCAGCAGATGCTCGCGATCGCGCGCGCGCTCATGCTCGGCCCGCGACTGCTGCTCCTCGATGAGCCGAGCATGGGGCTGGCGCCTGTCCTCGTGGAGCAGATCTTCGATACCATCGTCGACATCAACCGGCAGGGCACGACGATCCTGCTGGTGGAGCAGAACGCCGCGATGGCGCTCTCGATCGCCCACCGCGGGTACGTGCTGGAGACGGGCTCGATCGCGCTCGCGGGCACGGCCGCCGAGCTCTCCGACAACGCGGACGTCCGCCGCGCCTACCTGGGTGAGTAAGCACCAGAGCGTCGGGACCTGGGCCCTGCCAGCCCTCGAGCGGGTGGCCCGATGAGTCGATCGCACGGCGTCCTCGTGATGGTCATCGCGTTCGGGGCCGTCTTGATCTTCGCAAATCTCGGCAATCGCCTCTTGTGGGAGGACGAGGCCGAAACGGCCCTCCTCGCGAAGAGCATTCTGAGGGTTGGCGTGCCGATCGCCTGGGACGGCCGGGACCTCATCTCCCAGGAGTGCGGAACCGACTATGACGCGAACTATCTCTGGCGGCAGACCCCCTGGCTGCCGATCTACTTGACCGCCCTGTCGTTCAAGCTCTTCGGTGTCGGCACGGTCTCGGCCCGCCTGCCGGCCGCAGTGATCGGGGTCCTGTCGGTCCTCTCCCTCTACGTCCTGGCCTGCTCCCTCTTCGCCGACCGGACGCTCGCCGTCCTCGCCACCACCCTCTTGGTCCTCTCGGTGCCGTTCCTGCTGCATGTCCGTCAGGCCCGGTACTACGCCCTCGCCATTCTTGCGACCATCTGGGTGCTGTACTTCTTCTTCGAGCTGCTCCGCGACCGGCGCTTCGCGCTGCTGGGGCTGACGCTGGCGCTGACCGTGCTGTTTCATTCGAGTTACTTGGCGTTCTTCGCGACCGTCGCAGGTCTTGCCCTCGCGTTCGTTACGGTCGGGTTCGAGGCGCCTGCCGGTCTCCGGCTGGCCGGGGCGGGCGTGGCGACCCTCGTCATCAATCTCGGGTCGCTCGCGGTATTCGACGTCACAGGGAAAACGGCCACGGTGCTCGCCGCCTCGTCAGGCCGGGTGTTCCTCGCCAACCTCTGGAGGTACGCAGTGTGGATCGAGCTGTTCGCCGTCTCCATCGTCCTCGTCGCCGTGCTTGTCGGGATGCGCTTTGCCTTGCCACGCGGGAAGGCGAACGCCGGCTGGCCTGCGCCGAAGGCGTGCCTGTCGCTCGCGGTCTTCGCGCTCGGCCACGTCCTGTTCGTCTCCGTGCCGACGCTCATCTTCTTTCGCTACGTGATCACACTTCTCCCTGTGTTCGCACTCCTCCAGGCGGCTGTACTCCGTGCTTTGTGGCAGGAGCATCGACTCCTCGCGGTGACTGCCTGCACCGTGCTCTTGTTCGTCGACCGCGCCGACCTGCTCCACGGCGACCTCGGCTCCACGCCGTTCAAGTACCTCGACGAGATCACCCACGATGTCCCGGGCCCCATCGCCGGTCTCGTCACCTATCTCCGTGCCACGGCCAAGCCTGGGGACCGGGTGTTCATCTCGTACGGCGATCTTCCGCTCAGGTTTCATACCGACCTGGAGGTGCGGGGCGGTATGACCTGTCAGAACCTTGCTGGCTGGCCGCTCCCCGATTGGCTCGTCGTCCGCTACTTCTATCCCTTCCGAACGGACTCGCCGGGCATGCAGAAAGAGGCTGAGTGGACGCTTCGATATCTTCACACCCAAATTCCGATGCACGTCTACAGGGAGGTCGAGTTGCCCTACGTCGACACGATTTGGGAGAGCATCCCGGAGCCCGATTCGCATATCTACCGAACGCCCAGTGAGGGGCGGCGGGTGACCATTCATCGAAAGGTCGTCCCGGGCCCCGCACCGCCCCGCTGAGTCCACGGCGCCGATGTCCGTGACGCCCCGCTCGATGAGCCGGCGGGCCGGCGTGGCCGCGTGGGCCCTACTGGGCCTGATCGTCCTGGCCGCCACCGCGGTCCGGCTTCGCCTCCTCGACATACCACTCGACCGCGACGAGGGTGAGTACGCGTACTTCGGACAACTCCTCCTCCAGGGCATCCCTCCCTACACGACGGCATACAACCTCAAGCTCCCGGGAATCTACGCGGTGTACGCCGGCATGTTCGCCGCGTTTGGGCAGACGCCCGTGGGCATCCACTTCGGGCTGCTGATCGCCAACGTCACCGCCTGCGTGCTCACGTTCCTCCTCGCCGCCCGGCTGTTCACTCCTGTCGCCGGCATCGTCGCGGCGGCGACGTTCGCGGTGTTGTCGCTCAGCTCCCGGCTCTACGGGCTGGCCGCGTACGCGGAGCACTTCGTCCTGCTGCCTGCGCTTGCGGGCGCGCTGCTCCTGCTCACGGCGGTCGAGTCCGGTCGACTGCGAGCATTCTTCGCGAGCGGTGTGCTGTTCGGGTTGGCGCTCGTGATCAAGCAGAGCGGCGCCGCCTTCGTCCTCTTCGGCGTGCTCTACGCGCTCACCCGCACGGTCTTGCCTGCCGCGACAGGCAGCGGCCTTCGCCGGCTGGCTCCGACGTCGGTGCTGCTCGGCGGGGCGCTCCTCCCGTACGTGAGCGTGTGCCTTGCGCTAACGCTCGCCGGCGCGTTCGAGAATTTCTGGTTCTGGACGTCAACGTACGCGTATTACTACGCGTCGGAGATCTCACTGTCCGGCGCCCTGAGGCTCCTCGCGCTCACGTTGGGAGAGATCCTGGCCACCACGTACCTCGTCGTCGCCCTCGCAGCAATCGGCGCGGCGGCGCTGGTTTTGGACCGAGCGGGCCGAGCGCGGCGCGCGTTCGTCGCCCTGTTCGCGCTATGCGCGTTCACCGGAACCGCCGCGGGCCTTCACTTCAGACCGCAGTACTTCTTGCTCCAGCTCCCGGCGGTGGCCCTGCTAGGGGGTATCGCCGTCGACGCGACCGCACGGCGTCTCGGGGCAAGCGCGCCAGCCCTTCGGATCGTCGTGCCACTCTCGCTCGCCATCCTCCCCCTGGCCATTCTGCTCTACGGCGAGCGCAGCATCCTGCTGGAGCGCTCGCCGGAGCGGCTGGCTCGCGTCCTGTACGCTCTGAACCCCTTCCCCGAGTCGATCGAGGTCGCGCGATACATTAAGGCGCGAACGGGCGACGGTGAGAAGCTCGCGGTCATCGGCTCCGAGCCCCAGATCTACTTTTACGCCCACCGACCCGCCGCGACCGGCTTCGTCTACACCTACGCGCTGATGGAGGAGAACAATCCGTACGCCTCGCGCATGCAGCGCCAGATGATCGAGGACATCGAGCGGGCACGTCCGCGGTTCGTCGTACTCGTCAACGCCTCGGTGTCTTGGGGCGTGCGCCCGGGCTCGGACAGGACGTTGTTCCAGTGGTGGGAGGGCTATCAGCGCGATTTCGATCGCGTCGGCTTCGTCGACATCACGGACCACGGCACGACCTATGTGTGGGGCGGGGACGCCGCCGGCTACGTCCCCCGGTCCCTCGTCTGGCTGGCAGTGTTCGAGCGAAAGGCCGGATGACTGGGCCACCGCGTCCCGCCTGGGCCCTCTGCCTCCTGGCGGTCGTCGTTCTCGTCACCGCGGCGATCCGCCTCAGGCTGCTCGATGTCCCACTCGATCGCGACGAAGGCGAGTACGCCTACTTCGCCCAGCTCCTGCTCGGGGGCGTCCCGCCGTACGCGCAGGCGTACAACTTCAAGATGCCCGGGATCTACGCCGTGTACGCCCTGATGCTCGCCCTCCTGGGCCAGACTCCCACGGGCATCCACCTCGGGCTGCTCGTCGCCGACGCCCTCACGACCGTGCTCCTGTTCCTCGTCGCCGTCCGGCTATTCGCGGCACGCGTCGCTGTCGTCGCCGCCGCGACCTTCGCCGCGCTCTCGCTGAGCCCGCGGCTGTACTTCACCTCCGCCTATGCCGAGCACTTCGTCCTGCCGCCCGTCCTGCTCGGCGTGCTCGTCCTCCTGCACGCGCTCGACCGGCGCCGCCTGCCGAGGTTCCTCGGCAGCGGCGTGCTCTTCGGCGCGGCCTTTCTCATGAAGCAGAGCGGCGGCGCCTTCGCGCTGTTCGCCCTCCTGTACGTCCTGCTCGCCCTGCGCGACGACGCGCGTCGTCGGCTCATCGCCGCCGCGGCGCTCGCCGCCGGCGCGCTGGCGCCGTTCGCGGCGCTCTGCGTGCTCATGCGCGTCGTGGGCACGTTCGACAACTTCTGGTTCTGGACCGTCACCTACGCGTCCGCGTACGCGACCGCCACGTCGCCCAGGGACGGCGTGCTCAACCTCGGGTGGGCGCTCCGCTGGATCCTGCCGACGTCGTATCTCGCCGTGGCGCTCGCGGGTCTCGGGCTCTCGGCGCTCCTCTGGGATCGCGAGACGCGCGCGAGGCGTCTCGTCGTCCTCCTCCTCCTCGGCGCCTCGCTCCTCGCGACGTCCGCGGGGCTCTACTTCCGGCATCAGTACTTCATCCTCTTGCTCCCCGTCCTCGGGATCCTCGCGGGTGTCGCGGTCGACGCCGTCGCGCGGCGTCTCGGACCGGTCCGCGCGCCGGCCCTGCGGTACGGGGTCCCGATCGCCCTGGCCGCCGTCCCGCTCCTCCACCTCGTGTACCTCGAGCGGGCCTTCCTCTTCACCGGAACGCCGCACCAGGTGCTGCGGGCCCTCTACGGCACGAACCCGTTCCCCGAGTCCGTCGAGATCGCGCGGTACATCCGGGAGCGCACGTCGCCGGACGAGCGGATCGCCGTGGTCGGCTCGGAGCCGCAGATCTATTTCTACGCGCGGCGCCGGGCGGCCACCGGGTATATCTACACGTACCCCCTGATGGAGCCGCAACCGTATGCCGCGGAGATGCAGCGCCAGATGATCCACGAGATCGAGGTCCTCGAGCCCCGGTTCATCGTCTTCGTGAAGATCCTGTCATCGTGGCAGGTCACGCCCCGGTCCGACACGACGATCTTCCACTGGTTCGACGGGTACCAGAAACGGTACGATCGGGTTGGCGTCGTCGAGATCCTCTCGCTCGGTCAGACGCGATACCTCTGGGGCCCGGAGGCCGCGACGTACACTCCGAGGGCCGACGCCTGGCTGGCGATCTTCGAGCGACGGCGCGCCGCGCACGCCGGCGCCACGGGGGAACGATGAGAACGAGCGGACTCACCTTCGAGCAGCACGAGATCGGCGCCACGCACCGGACGCTCGGCCGCACCGTGTCCGAAACCGACATCGTCAACTTCGTGAACCTCTGCGGCTTCACCGAGCCCCTCTTCATGGACATGGAGTACGTGGCGCGCGAGTCGGTCTTCAAGCGCCGCGCCGCGCCGGGCGCCCTCACCTTCGCCCTCGCGGAGGGTCTCATCATGCAGACGGGTCTCATCCACGGCACGGGCATGGCGTGGCTCGGCGGCGAGATCCGCGTGGTCGCGCCCGTGCTCGAGGGCGACACGCTGACGGTCGAGGTCGAGGTCGCCGACAAGCGCGAGACGAAGAAGCCCGACCGCGGCGTCGTCACCTACCGGCACCGCGTCCTGAACCAGCGCGGCGAGCTCGTCCTCGAGGCGCGGGTGCAGCGGATGATCCGGCGCGCGGGCGCCTGAGCGCGCCGTCCCGGGCGGTGCTGGTCCTCTCGCGCGACGACCTGCGGGCGTCCCTGACGCCGCTTGACCTCGTGGACGCCCTCGCCGCCGCGATCCGCGCCCACGCGGCCGGCCGCACGCGCGTGCCGCCGCGCGCCGTCCACCCCGTCAGCGCCGACGGTCTGCTCATCCTGATGCCAGCGGCGCTCGCGGACCCTGACGCCCTCACGGTCGGCACGAAGCTCCTCACCTACTACGGCGGCAATCGCGCGCAGGGCCAGCCGACGATCTACGCGACCTACGTCCTGCTGGACGGCGCCTCGGGCCGGCCGCTGGCACTGCTCGAGGGCACCTTCCTCACCGGGATCAGGACCGGCGCCGCCTCGGCCCTCGCCGCCCGTCACCTGGCGCGGCCGGACGCGCGCCGGCTCACGTGCTTCGGCGCCGGCGTGCAGGCCGGGTTCCAGCTGCGCTGCCTGGCGGCGGTCCTGCCGCTCGAGCGCGTGAGTGTCGTCGGCCGCGACCCCGGGCGCGCGCGCGCGTTCTGCGCCGAGCTCGAGCGGGAGCTCGGCATCCCCGTCGAGGTCGCGCCCGACGCGCGGAGCGCCGTCGCCGCCGCGGACGTCATCACGTGCGCGACGACGGCGACGGCACCGGTGGTGGCGGGCGTCGACCTCCGCCCCGGTGTCCACGTGGACGCCGTCGGCGCGTTCCGGCGCGACGCGCGCGAGGTCGACTCCGAGGCCGTGCGCCGGGCGCGCGTGGCCGTGGACACGTACGCGGGCGCCTGGGAGGAGGCCGGTGACCTCCTGATCCCGCTCGGCGAGGGCGCGATCGGGCGCGAGCATGTCGTCGCCGAGCTGGCCGAGCTGGTCGGCGGGATCCGCGTGGGGCGCACGAGGGCCGAGGAGATCACGCTCTTCAAGTCCGTCGGCTGGGCCCTGGAGGACCTCGCCGCCGCCCGGCTCGCGTACAATCGGGCGCGGGAGCGCTCCATCGGCCTGGAGGTGAGCCTGTGACGGGTCGGATCGTGCAACTCGGCGTCTCGCCGGGCGGGGTGCCCAAGACGCGCGTGACGGCGGCGCGCGGCGAGGTCACGCGCTTGCTCACGGAGGGCGAGGCCGCCCGGCTCGCCGGACCGACGCGAGCGTGAGGCGCGCCGCCGACGTCATCGTCATCGGCGGTGGCGTCACCGGCGCCTCCATCGCCTTCCACCTGACGTCGCTCGGCGTGCGCGACGTCCGCGTGCTCGAGCGCCGGTTCCTCGCCGCCGGCGGGACGGGCCGCTCGGTCGGCATCATCCGGCAGCTTTACCCGACGCCCGAGACGAGCGCGATGGTCTTGCGCTCGCTCCGGGTGTTCCAGCGCTTCGCCGACGCCGTCGGCGGCGACGCGGGCTACGTCGCCTGCGGCGCGCTCATCGGCGTCTCACGGGCGATGCGCCCGGCCCTGGAGGCAACGCTGGCCGTCCAGCGCGCACTCGGCATCCGGGCCGAGCTCCTCGAGCCCGCCGAGCTCCTCCGTGTGGAGCCGCGGATCGACGCCTCCGGGCTCGGTGCCGTCCTCCACGAGCCGGAATCGGGCTACGGCGATCCGACGGCGGTCACGCACGCGTTCGCCGACGGCGCGCGGCGCCACGGCGCCACGATCGAGCAGGGCGTCGAGGTCGTGGCGATCCACCGGCGCGGCGACCGCGTGACGGGCGTCACGACCGCCGGCGGCGAGTCGATCGACGCGCCCATCGTCGTGAACTGCGCCGGCCTCTGGGCAGGGCCGGTGGCGCGCCTGGCGGGCGTGGAGCTCCCGATCGTCGTCGGCCGCCATCCGGTCTTCATCGTGGAGCGCGACGCCGCCTTCGGCGGGCCGCACCCCGTCTATCTCGACCTGGCCGGCGGCGCCTACGTGCGCCCCGAGACCGGCAACCTCACGCTCACGGGCTCGCTGACGGACGACGAGACCGAGCATCCGATGGACCCCGAGCTCCTCGGCCGCGACACCGGGCTCGACGAGGCGACGCCGGTGCTCGAGCGGACCGGGCGGGCGCTCCCGCGCCTCGCCGAGGCGCGCTACCGCCAGGGCTACGCCGGAGCCTTCGACATCACGCCGGACTGGATGCCGATCCTCGACGAGTCGCCCGTGCGCGGCTTCTGGATCGCGGCCGGCATGAGCGGCCATGGGTTCAAGCTCGCTCCCGCCGTGGGGGAAATGATGGCGGCCCTCATCACGCGCGGGACCCCCCCGGTGAGCGCCCTGCCTTTCGCGCTCGCCCGGTTCACTGGCGCGCGGCCCGAAGGCACGTTCGTCGCGTCCTATCTCGGCGCGCCCGAGGGCCGCTGACAAGGAATGTAACCGATGGGTGCAACTCTGGCTCGAGGGCGTGTTCGGGCCCCCGCCCCTGAGCGGCGGCCCCTTAGGTCACGGGCACTTGCCGCGCGTCCCTTCCAGGGTGGGCCTGGCGTATCGCTTGCACAACGGTTGTCGTCCCGGACATGGCAGCATCGAAGGGCGCCACCGCTATAATCGTGGAGGTGTCGTCACGGTGATCGCGCGAATCGACCAGGCTGGCCCGAGGGTTATCTGCGTGGTCCTCATCCTTCTGATGGCCGTAGTCTTCGTGCCGATGTCGCAGTTCCGCCTCATCGACGGTGACGAGGGCACCTACCTCCTCGACGCGCGCCTCGTCATGGAAGGCCAGATGCTCTTCCACGACCTCTACTGGCCGCAGATGTTCCTGACGCCGTACATCTACGGCGCCTGGATGAAGTTCGTCGTCGGCTACTCCTGGTACGGCGCGCGGCTCCTGTCGGCGTTGGCCGCCGTCGCGCTCGGCCTCGTCCTCTATCGGCAGGTCCGGTACCTCACGGGGCGCCGGGCCTGGGGCGTCCTCGCGGTCGTCGTGTTCACCTTCACGAGCCTCGAGTTCGGCTGGCTGCCGCTCGTCAAGACCTTCCCCTTCGGCACGCTGATGCTCTTCGGCGCGTACGCGGTGCTCTCGCTGAGCGCCTCGCCGAACCGCTGGTTCTACAGCGGCTGTCTGCTCGGGCTCTCGATCGACATCCGGCTCTACGTCGTCTTCGTCGTGCCCGTGTTCCTCGTCCAGCTCTACCTCGATGAGCGCCACGACTTCAGGAAGCGCATGATGGAGGCCGCCCGCTTCGCCGTCGGCCTGACGCTGGCGCTGCTGCCCAACCAGTTCTTCTACCTCATCGATCCCGAGACCTTCGTCTTCAACATCATCGGGAGCCACGCGACCCGGTCGCCGTGGGGGTTCTTCGGATTCGTCCAGCAGAAGATCTACGTCGCGCTCCACGTGCTCGGAATCAACAGCGCCGACGGCGTGGCGAGCCTCCAGTTCGCGCTCCTCTTCCTCCTGAGCCTGGCGTCGTGGGTCGCGTGCGTGGCGGCGCGCCGGCGCCTGCCCCTCTCCGCGATGATCTTCGTCACGCTGGCGCTCGTGGGCCTGATCCCCACCCCGACCTACACCCAGTACTTCTCGATGACGGTCCCGTTCGTGATCGTCGACGCCGTGGTCTTCGTCGCCAGGATCGCCGCCGAGGGCGCGCCGCGCGGGCTCAGGCAGCTCGGCTCAGTGACCCTCGCGGTGTACGTCCTCCTCTCGCCGCTCGACTTCTACCGCTACACGGTCAGCGGCCGTGATCTCTTCTACTACGAGGGCAGCTACAAGAACTGGAAGATCTCGACGGTCCGGGCCGTCGGGCAGGCGATCGACCGTGAGATCACGCCGGAGCGTCCTGCCGTCATCGGGTTCTGGCCGGGGTACTTCGTCGAGACCCGGGCACGCATCCTCCCGAAGATGGAGAACCACTTCACGATCCACTTCGCCCCCTTCATGACGCAGCGGGAGGTCGGGAAGTTCAACTTCATGTCCTACGCCGAGCTGCTGAAGGCACTCGAGCGCCACGCGGTCGACGTGGTCGTCCTCGGCAATCTGCTCGACATGTGGGCGGCGGAAGCGCCGTGGCTGAAGGAGCAGGTCGTGCGCAACGGCTACGTGCGGGTCGCCACGCTCGGGGACACCGAGATCTACAAGCTCCCGGTGGGCCTCCGTTGACGCAGCTCACGTTCCGTGACCGGCGCGAGTTCAAGGCGTGGAACGACGCAATGGTCGAGAAGTACGACGTCGAGCAGTTCCACAGTCACCCGAGCCTCCTGGTCCGCTACGTCGAGCGGAAGCGCATTCGCCGCATCTTCGCCCTGCTGGCGCCGGAGCCCGCCGACCGGGTGCTCGAGGTCGGCTGCGGCGCGGGCCATCTGCTCGCCGCGCTCCCGACGGGCCGCGGCTTCGGACTCGACCTCGCGGAGTCGCTCCTCGCGAAGGCGGCGCGCCGCCTCGGCGGTCGCGACGTCCTGGTCCAGGGCGACGCCGAGCAGCTCCCGTTCCGCGCGTCCGCGTGGGACCGGGTCTATTGCTCCGAGGTCCTCGAGCACGTCCCCTCGCCCGCGCGCGCCCTCGCCGAGATGCGGCGTATCGTCGGGCCGCGCGGCGTCGTGGTGGTGTCGGTCCCGAACGAGCGCCTGATCAACGCCCTCAAGGCGGCGCTCCGACGGAGCGGCCTCTATCGCCTCCTCATGCGGGCCCGGACGGGCGACTACACCATGCCCGAGCGGATGGACGACGAGTGGCACCTGCACAGCTTCGACCTCGCGAGCTTCCGGGCGCTGATCCCGCCAGGCTTCAGGGTGACCCGCGTCGAGGGCGTCCCGTTTCGCTGGCTCCCGATCCGCTACGTCCTGCGCTGCGAGGCGGTGGACTGAGCATGGGCGGCCTCGAGGGGCTCTCCGTCGTCCTGCCGGTCCTCAACGAGCGGGACAACCTCGAACCGCTGCATGCCCGCCTGACGGAGGCGCTGGGGCCCCTGGGGCGCCCGTACGAGGTCGTCTACGTGGACGACGGGAGCACCGACGGCTCGTGGGACGTGCTGAAGCGCCTCGCCGCGAAGGACGCCCACGCGCGCCTGGTGAGGCTCCGCCGGAACTTCGGCCAGACGCCGGCGCTCACCGCCGGTTTCGTCCACTCGCGGCACCCGATCGTGGTGACGCTCGACGCGGACCTCCAGAACGATCCCCGCGACATCCCGCGGCTCGTTGCCGCGCTCGGCGACAGCTACGACGTGGTGTCGGGCTGGCGGCGGCACCGGAGCGACCCGTGGCTGACGCGTCTCCTGCCCTCGCACGTCGCGAACTATCTGATCCGCAAGCTCAGCGGCGTGCCCCTGCACGACTTCGGCTGCACGCTCAAGGCGTACCGGCGCGAGGTCATCCAGGACGTGAGCCTCTACGGTGAGATGCACCGCTTCCTGCCCGTCCTGGCGGCGTGGGTCGGCGGCCGCGTCTGCGAGCTCGAGGTCAGGCACCACCCGCGCACGCGGGGCACATCCAAATACGGGCTCACCCGGACCTACAAGGTCCTCGTGGACCTCATCACGCTCAAGTTCATCAGCGGGTTCTCGACGCGGCCCAACTACGTCTTCGGCGGGTTCGGCCTGGCGAACCTGGCGCTCGGGTTCCTGGCGTTCGACGTCGTGGCCTACCGGGTCCTGGTGCTCCGGCACTACGAGGCGACGCCGCTCGTCTTCGTCATGATGTTGCTCCTGATCACCGGCACGCTCTCACTCTTCATCGGTTTCCTCGCCGAGATCGTGATCCGCGGGTTCTACGATACGCAGCGGAAGCCGACCTATTACGTGCGCGAGACGGCGGGCCCGGACGAGGAGCCGTAGCGTCCGTGTGCGGGATCGTCGGGAACGTCTTCGCGCGCGCCGACCGGCGCCCGGACCCCGCCGTCCTGCGGCGCATGAACGACCGGCTCGCCCACCGCGGGCCCGACGACGAGGGCTTCTTCGTGAACGGGCCCGCGGGGCTCGCGATGCGCCGGCTCAAGATCATCGACCTCGCGACCGGCCACCAGCCGATGACGGGCGAGGACCGCCGGGTCTGGGTCGTCTTCAACGGCGAGATCTACAACTACCGCGAGCTCACCCGGGTCCTCGCCGCCCGCGGGCACGCCTTCGCGACGCGCTCGGACACCGAGGTCATCGTCCACGGCCTCGAGGACCGTGGCGTCGAGTCCATCGCGGACCTCGAGGGCATGTTCGCCTTCGCCGCCTGGGACGAGCCCGCGCGCACGCTCGTCCTGGCCCGCGACCGCCTCGGGATCAAGCCCCTCTACTACGCGGTCCTGCCCGACCAGCTCGTCTTCGCGTCCGAGCTCCGGGCCCTGGTCGAGCACCCCGAGGTCGACCGGCGCCTCGACCTCACCGCCCTCTCGCGCTACCTGGCGCACGAGTACGTGCCCGCGCCGCACGCGATCCTGCGCTCGGTGCGGAAGCTGCCCGCCGGCCACTGGCTCAGTTACACCGACGGGCGCCTGAAGGTCGAGCCGTACTGGGACGTCCAGTTCGGCCGCCCCGGGCCCGTCGGTGAGGCCGAGGCGGTCGCAGCGCTGCGCGCGACGCTCGACGCGTCGGTCCGAGAGCACCTCGTGAGCGACGTGCCGCTCGGCGTCTTCCTGTCGGGTGGGATCGACTCGAGCACGGTGGCGGCGTTCGCTGCCCGCCACGCCTCGGGCCGGCTCAAGACCTTTTCGATCGGCTTCGAGGACCCGTCCTTCGACGAGTCCGCCCATGCGCGGCGCGTGGCGCGCGCCCTCGACACGGATCACCACGAGGAGATCCTGAGCCCACGGGCGGCCGTCGACCTGGTCGGCCGGCTGCCGGATCTGCTCGACGAGCCGCTCGGCGACGCCTCGCTGCTGCCGACCTACCTGCTCTCCCACTTCACCCGGAGGTCCGTGACGGTGGCGCTCTCGGGCGACGGCGGGGACGAGCTCTTCGCGGGCTACCCGACCTACCAGGCCCACCGCCTCGCGGGCGTCTTCGGGCACCTGCCCCGGTGGCTCCGCCGGGGCGTGGTGGGCCCCGCGGTCGAGCGGCTGCCGGTGTCGCTCGACGACCTGAGCCTCGACTTCAGGCTCCGGCGTTTCGTCGCCGGCCTGGAGCACCCGCCGGTCGAGCGTCACGCGCTGTGGCTCGGCTCCTTCACGCCGGCCGAGCAGCGCGAGCTCTTCACGACCGACACGCTCGCGCGGCTTCCGGCGCCGCCGTCCTACGACGCCTTCCACGAGATCCTCGCCCACGCCACCTCCGCCGAGGGCCTCGAGCGCATGCTCTACCTCGACCTCAAGGGCTATCTCGGCGAGGGCGTGCTCACGAAGGTGGACCGCGCGAGCATGGCCTGCTCGCTCGAGGTACGGGTGCCACTCCTCGACCGGCGCGTCGTCGAGCTCGCCGCGAGCCTCCCGATGCGCCTCAAGCTCCGGGGCTTCACGACGAAGTACGCGCTCAAGCGCGCGGTGCGGGACGTCCTGCCAAAGGAGGTCCTCGGACGTCCGAAGAAGGGGTTCGGCGTGCCGCTCGGGCGGTGGTTCAGGGGCGAGCTGCGCCAGGTCCTGCGCGACGCGTGCGCGCCCGACGTGATCCGGCGCGACGGCCTCTTCAGGCCCGAGGGGATCGAGCGGCTGCTGGCCGAGCACGACGCCGGCCGGCACGACCACCGGAAGAAGCTCTACACGCTACTCGCCTTCCAGCTCTGGGCGCAGCGATACCACCCGGTCTGAGCGTGCTCAGCCGCCGGGAGCGTCCGACGCCGGCCACGCGGGGATCAGCCACGTCAGGACCAGCGCAACGAGCGTGAGGAGGCCGAGCGCGCCCAGCGCCGTTGCCGCCCCCGAACCGCCGTCGCCCCGCGGCTCGACGCGCACCGTCGCGAGGAGCGGTGGGTAGACGTAGTGCTTGCGCGTCGGCTGCTCGGCCGAGGCGCGGATGAACTGCACGCGGAAGCGGTACCAGCCTCCAGGTCCGACACCTTGCAGGGTGACGAGGAGGCCGCCGAAGGGCCGGCCGGGGACTGCGCGGACATATGCGGCCGGCGTGCCCTGGAAGGCGCCCGCCGGCGAGAGGAAGAGCCAGCCCCTGGCGCCGTCGCGCACGGCCGAGACATACACGTCAACGGCGTCCCCGTCGGGTTCCGAGCTCGCGTCGCCTCGATTCACTCGGAGCGTGAGGCTCCCGCCCTCCGACACCTCGGTCGGCGCCACCTCGATCGCGAAGGGCGCGGCAGGGAGCTTGGCGTCGGCGGCGCTTGGCCACACGGCGAGGGCGAGAGCGAGCGCCGCGCCCGAGGTGGCCCGGCGCCCCGGCGCCCAGAGAAGACCCGCGACGACGAGCGCGGTGAGCGCGCTGACGAGCAGGCCCACGCGGAACGACGCCGGCGCGTAACGGAACTCGACCTGGTGGCGCCCGGGCGGCAGCCAGACCGCTCGCAGCGCGTGGTCGGCGCGCCACAGAGGCTGCTCGGCACCGTCGACCCGCACCTGCCAGCCTGGAAACCATGCGTCGGCGAGGACGAGGTAGGCGGCGG
>Ga0066675_10000279_pt1 | contig 18218 bp, 15 predicted proteins | sample GraSoiAngelo_124_FD_62295 | JGI IMG/M metagenome (GOLD analysis project Ga0066675, IMG submission 62295) | Grasslands soil microbial communities from the Angelo Coastal Reserve, California, USA - 14_0927_05_20cm | ecosystem: Environmental > Terrestrial > Soil > Grasslands | place: USA... | reverse complement strand
GCCACGACTCCATGAACGCCACTGGAATTCCACTGAAAGAACCAGCCGTTTCTGCTGCCGCAGGAGACACAGAGCAGTTGGAGCGCGCGTACATCGACGCCTCAACACGTGTGCCAGTGCTGATGTTTTACACATCGGCCATGGCGTGGCTGATCCTGGGCACGCTGCTGGCCGGTTTCGTTTCATTCAAACTTCACGAGCCTGACCTGCTTTCGAACATCAGTTTTCTAACATGGGGACGCGTGCGGCCTGCGCACATGAACGTGATGGTTTACGGCTGGGCCTCCATGGCGGGGATGGGCACGGCCATCTGGCTCATGGCGCGGTTGTGCCGCACCGTTTTGCGATATCCGCTGTTGCTCGTTGCAGGCGCTGTTTTTTGGAATTTGGGCGTGCTGCTGGGAGTAGGCGGAATTCTTCTCGGCGACAGCACCGGTTATCAATGGCTCGAATTTCCCGGCTACGCAGCGATTATTCTGTTCGTCGCCTACACGCTCGTTGCCTCGTGGGCGGTGCTCATGTTTCGCTACCGACGCGGCGAACAAATTTATATTACGCAATGGTATTTGCTCGGCGCGTTTCTCTGGTTTCCATGGCTCTACGCGGCTGGGCAACTGATGCTCTTCGTCGTGCCGGTGCAGGGAGTTTTGCAATCGGCTGTCGGCTGGTGGTACGCGAATAATCTGCTCTTTCTCTGGTTCGGCGCGATCGGGCTTGGCACCGCGTATTACATGATTCCCAAAGTCATCGGTCGCCCGGTTTACAGTTATCATTTGGCGACGATCGGTTTCTGGAGCTACGCGCTTTTCTCGAGCTGGACCGGAATGCAGCGGCTCGTCGATGGACCGTTCCCGGCGTGGATGATCACCGCCAGCATCGCGGCGACGATCCTCACGACCATCCCTGTCGCCACCGTCGGCCTGAATCATCACATGACCATGCAGGGCTATTTTCCGCTCATGCGCTATAGCCCTACGCTGCGGTTCACCGTGTTCGGCGCGATGTCTTACACAGTGTTTAGTCTCGTTGGTGTTTTGATTTCGCTACGCTCCGTGGCGCGCTACGTGAATTTCACCCAGGCGAGCATCGCTTACTCCCATCTCGGTCTTTACGCGTTTTTCACCATGGTGATTTTCGGTTCGATGTACTATATCGTGCCGCGACTGATTGGGCGTGAATGGCGCTACGCGTCATTGATCAAACTGCATTTCTGGGCATCGGCCTATGGCATCGGCCTGATGACGCTCATGCTCCTCGCTGGCGGCTTTCTCCAAGGCGCGGACATGGAAAACCCGTCGCTAGCTTTCAGCGAGACCACGGAAACGGTCCTTCCATATCTACGCGGACGCAGCCTGGCCGGCATTTTGCTCACTGTATCGCATTTTATCTTCGCGTATCACTTTGGGCTCATGCTTTTGGGATTGGGCCGACAATCGACTGTTCCCACGTTCCTCAATCCCGTTGAGGCGGAGGGTTCTGAAACGCACTTATGAAAGGTCTCGCTCCTCTCTTTCTCGGAATTTTCGGGACGTTCGCCTTTTCTTGGGTGGGTTTGACCGTAATTCCGAATTGGCAAATCGGACACCTTAATCCGCAAATGGAGGAGGACGGCAGCGACGTTTATCCCCAACCGCAATCGGGAATGGTCACGCGGGGAGCACGCGTTTACGCTGCGAACGGCTGCATTTATTGTCACAGCCAGCAAGTGCGCGCCGATTACGCGGCGGACGATATCGAGCGAAAATGGGGTGAGCGTCGCAGCGCGCCGCGCGATTACATTTTCGAGCAGCCGGTATTTCTCGGGAAGATGCGCATGGGCCAGGACATTACAAACATCGGCGCGCGCGCGCCGGCGGAACAGGAAAACGCTCCACCCGGCGGCGCCGCAAGTCCTGCGGCTTCGCCCGCGCCGCAAGGAGGCGCACCCGCACCAAGTGTTGCTCCTTCCGGTCCGGCAGCCGCCGGGTCGCCGGCAAAGGTCGGTTCGCCGGGGCCAGCGAGTTCTCCTGCGACACCTCCGGCAAAGGCCGCTTCGCCCGCACTGGCCGCACCATCTCCAAGAGCAACTGCGTCGCCTTCCCCGGCAGGTTCTCCTGCAACATCGCCGGCAGCCCCTGCTGCATCGCCATCGCCATCAGGTTCGCCTCCGGCGGCCGCCGGATCGCCGCCGTCGAATGCTGGTTCACCTCCGTCGGGCGCCCCACCTCCCAAAGCATCTGCATCGCCATCGCCAGCAGGTTCGCCTCCCGCGGCCGCCGGATCGCCGGCAGCGTTTCCAGGTTCGCCTGCGCCAAAGGCGCCAGCGAGTCCGGGTCCGAAGGCGCCTCCCGCGTCGCCATCTCCGGCAGCAGCGGCGGCGGCAAATGCAAGTCCAGCTGCATCAGCAAGTCCGGCAGCAGGAGCACCGTGGCCCGTGCAGACGAGTGGCGAGCCCCCGATGTACTCCGCCGCGTGGCATCATGTGCATCTTTATTCGCCGCGCAGCATCAACATCGATTCGGACATGCCGTCTTATCATTTTCTTTATCAAACGCGTCGCATCAGTGACGCGCATTCGGCTGATGCATTGCAGCTCACGGGTTCCGATGCGCCGCCAGAAGGCTGGGAAATTGTTCCTACTTTCGACGCGAAATGTCTTGTTGCTTATTTAATGTCGCTCAACCAATCGCATCCCTTGAAAGAAGTCAGATCAGCTGCTGGGCCGGCAGCATCTCCAGCGCAATCGCCAGCGGCGGCGCCCGCACAATCGCCGGCAGCCGGAAAGTGACGATGCTATGAACGAGGAAACTCCGAAACCGGCATCCCGCGTGGGGCAGGGAATGGATTACGGCGAACAGGCAGATGTGTTGAAGGTGCATGCCGCTGTTCAGCGCGAAAAACGGGAGCCTCGCGTCGGCGCCGAACCGCTCTCGATTTGGCTGATTGCAGTGTACGGGCTGGCGGTATTTTTTGGCGGTGCCTATCTCGGCCGTTACTCGGGAAATTTTAGCGGTGAAGCGCTTGACCCGTACGGCGGCGAGCCACAAGCGATGAAAAAAGCTGCCGGACCGCAAGGCGCAGAACAGGTGGCAGAACTTTCGCCGCACGATCGCGGCAAAAAAATCTTCTCAGCGAATTGCCAGACTTGCCACCAGGCCAACGGTCTTGGCGTGGGCGGTCAATATCCTCCCCTCGCAGGTTCGGAATTTACAACCGGCGGCTCGCGTCGGCCGGCGATGATTGTTCTAAAGGGTTTGCAAGGTCCAGTGACTGTGAAAGGCCAAAAATTCGGCGCTGCCGTGATGCAACCCTGGGACAAAACATTGACCGACCAAAAGATTGCTGATGTGCTGACATACGAACGGAGCGAGTGGGGTAACAGTGCCAGCGCGGTTACGGCCGAGCAAATTGCCGCCCTGCGCAAAGAGCTGGCCAACCATCCAGAATCATTCACCGAGCCTGATATACTGGGCGTTCCGGCCGATGCTGAACTTCCCGGCGGTGCACCCGCGGGCGGTGGACCGCCAAAACCAGGCGAAGCCGCAAAGGCGGCCCCTCCGCCAAAACCACAAGGATAACGCACAGCTTGCCGTGAGCGCAGTCGAACGGGCGCGTCTGACGGATTCTGGGGAGCACACGCCGCTGGCGTGTAGTTGTCGGCAGCTTGCTGACACCACCCGATCATGAGCTTGCTAGATGTCTAAGGAGTGTCTCGCGAAAAACGATAAGAATTCGACTCACCGCTTGGTCGTTCAATACTTGGATTCTTTCGCTCGTTCACAACTGCGCGCAACGTTTCCTGACCGACATTGACGAGGTCGTGTTTTATTGGTGTCGGATAGCAAAAACGCTGCCTGGGCCGACTTTACAGCAAGGTTTGGAGTTTATGGACTCCAGTCGCGATCACGTGATCGCGTCCGCCAGCAATTCGGCCATGTGCCTGGGCCGCGTGTTCGTTAGATCGCTAATTTGATGGCGGCAGCTTGTGCCTGAGGCGATGATCTCTGTCCCCGGTGGTTGATTGTCGATCTTGTTGATCAAGCGCTGGCCGACCTGAACGGAAAGATCGTATTTCTCTGCGAGCGCGCCGAACGCGCCTGCCATTCCACAACAGGCGGTGTCGAGCACCGTTGCTTTTCGCCCAGGCAGACGTTCCGCGAGTCTTTTCATGAAGGCCGGATTCATGATCGATTTTGCGTGGCAATGCGGATGAATCGCGATGTTCGCTTCCAAATGTTTGAATTGCCCCGCACCCGGTTCGTTCGCGAGCAAATCATCCACAAATTTTTCGAAGAGGAAGCACCGCTTCGCGACGTTCTCCGCATTCTCGATCTTTAGCTCGCGGTAATCTTCCACGAACATTGACCAACACGATGGCTCGAGGAACAAGATCGGAGCGCCAGGCAGTTGAGAGTCGAGAGTTGATTGTTGAGAGCCGAGAGAATTCAAAAGATCGATGTTGTGTTTCCCAGCTTTTGCTGCGTCTTCCAAATTTCCCTGGCTGAACGCTGGTCGTCCACAGCAGCGCCGATTTCTCGCGAGCGACACCTCAAAGCCGAGCGCTTCCAGCACTTTCGCCGCAGCAATTCCAATGTGCGGCTCATGGTAACGCACAAAAGTGTCGTCCCACAGAATGACGGCGCCTCGCCTCTGTAGCCGCGTTCTATGATCGCCTCTGTAGCCGCGATCGTTGATCGCGGACGCGCGGCCGGGGTCACCGACCCTGGCTACAGTGGCGTCTGCCACAGACGTCCTACAATGTCGGGCGAACCAGCGATCAAATCGTTCGTTTGCATAATGTGGCAACGAACGTTTGGCTGAAAGGCCGAGCGTTTTTTCCATGACCGCACGGAGCGGTTTTAGATCGACAATCGCATTGGCGAGTTGCGGCAATGCGCAACCGATGCGGCCTAACAAATCGACGTTGCTGAAAATCCGCTCGCGCAACGGCAATCCATCACGTCGCCATCGCGCATACATCAATTCCGCTTTCAACAGCGCGAGATTCACGTTCGACGGACATTCGGGTGTACAACCCTTGCAGGAGAGACAGTTGCTTAGCGCGGCATGGAGCTCTTCGGATTTCAACGGATCGTGTCCATTGACCCGCAACTCGAGCGCTGCGCGGATGATATTTGCGCGGCCTCGCGTGGACATGACTTCCTCGCCGGTCGCCATAAACGTCGGGCACATGATGCCGGTCTGTTTAAGGCAGCCGCCGCAGCCGTTGCATTGCTCAAGATTGCCGATGAACGAGCGGTCCTTGAACGCGAACGCGAGCACCGGCTGGAATGGAAGCTCGAGCGGGCGTGTGAAATTCTCGCGCAAATGATTATCGATCTTGGTAGGGACGCCGCGCCGCGGCGTCCGGTCGGCGCAGCGCGCCGACCCTACCTCGAAAATTTTCCCTGGATTGAAAATATTTTTCGGATCGAAAGTATTTTTGATTGCGCGCATCACTTCGAGCAGATCATCGCCGAGCTGCTCGCGCATGTACTCGGTGCGGGCGATGCCAACGCCATGCTCAGCGGAGAGCGAGCCTTTGAACTGCCGCACCAGCGCGGAAGTTTGGTCAGCGACTTGCCGGAATTTTTTCAAATCTGTTGCGCTATGCAGATCGAGAACCGGCCGAACGTGGAGTAGTCCGCTGGCAGCGTGACCATAGTAACTCGCTTCGAGCCCGAGCGGTTTCATGATCGATTGCAATCCACGCACGTATTCGGGCAACTGCGCGGGGCGAACGGCGGCATCTTCGATAAACGCGACCGGCTTGGCCGGACCAATGCAACCGGTCAAAAGCGACAGGCCAGATTTGCGCACCGACCAGACGAGATTCATCTGTGCGGAATCTGTGAGAATTTTCGTGCGCAGCCCGATCTTTCTCGACTGCAAGATCGACAATCGTTCTGCCACATCATCGTAGAATTCGACGATCAAAATCGATTCGCAGGGCTTCGCGTGGAGTTCGAGTAAATCGCGCGCCGCCTGAAAATGAAGCTGGCCTCTGGTTTGATCCAGCAAAAGGCGATCGATGTGTTCGATGGCGGCAGGTTTAAGATCGAGAAGCTCGACCGTGGCTTGCATCGCTTCTCCCACAGATGCGAAAAAAATCAGGCCCAACCCTTTTTCCCGCGGCAGCGGCGAGATTTTGACTTCAGCCGAGAAAATTGCAGCGAGCGTTCCTTCGCTGCCCGCAAGAATATTGGTCAGATCATTCGGCGTACGCAGGAATCTTTCGATGCCGTAACCTGGCCAGCGCTTCAATAAGCCTGGCGGCCAACGCTCGGCCATCTCAGCGCTCTTTGCGCGAACGAGGTGGTCGATCTTGTTGCGCTCGGCGCCCAAGGTGTGGTGCTCGGTACCGATCGTTTCGATTCGGCCATCGGCCGTTACAATTTCCAATGAAAGGACGTGATCGGCTGTCGTCCCGTAAACCGGCACGCGTGCGCCGGAGGAATTGTTCGCGATCATGCCACCGAGCGTGGCACGGGCACTCGTTGCAACATCAGGGCCAAAACAAAACCCATGCGTTCTTAGGAAGTCGTTGAGCTGATCCAGCACGACACCGGCGCCGACCCGCACGCTGCGTTTTTCGAAGTGGAGATCGGTGATCTGACGGTTGTAGCGCGAGAACTCCACGATCAATCCTTCGCCGATCGCGTTTCCAACCAGACTTGTGCCGGCACCTCGCGGCGTAATCGAAACATCGGCATCGGCCGCGGCGCGAACGACCGCACTTGCCTGCTGTGCATTTTTCGGAAACGCCGCGCCGACCGGCTCGATCTGATAAATCGAAGCATCGGTCGCGTAAAGCTGTCGCGTCAGATTATCAAACCGAACATCGCAGCCGGTTTGCTTGATTTTCCTTTCCTGGAGAGAGGTCATCCCTTGGGAATTAGATTATCCCGCCAAACGCTAACGTAGCACAGGCTTCTAGCCTGTGGGGTATCCGGGCATCTTGCCTGGCGTTTAACATGATTCCGCAGGCGAGACGCCGGCCGGCCGCACAGCCAAGATGGCTGTGCTACAGCAGCGGCATCTGCGCGCTCTCCGGCGTCGTTTCGGCGAAGCGAACGCCAACGCCGATGAGACGCACCGGTTTTCCAGTGCGAGCAAATGCTTCGGCGAGCAGCGAGCGGAAATCCTGCAAGGTGGGCGCGAGTCCGGCGCGCTCGGCGGTCGTGCGCGTGAAATCGTTGAACTTCAGTTTCACAAAAATCTTCGTGATACATCGAGTCGCCTCCTTTTGCGCGAGGTCGGCCATTACGTCTTGGAATAAATCTTCGAGTTTCTCTTCACATTGCTCGACCGTGGTAAGATCGACTGCGAAGGTTTCCTCGGTGCTGAGCGATTTACGGGGGCGGTCCGGCTCCACCGGCCGGTCATCAACGCCGCGAGAGAGATCGTAGAGCTCGAGACCAAACTTGCCGAAAAGTTCGACAAGTTCCGGACGGGGGAAGCGCTGCAGCTCGCCGCAAGTTTTCACGCCGAGCTCTTCCAGTTTTCGCTCCGTCTTCTCGCCGATTCCCCAAATCTTGCGCACCGGAAGTTTCTCCATAAAGGCCGGCACTCCTTCTGGCGTGACTTCAAATTGCCCGTTCGGCTTGTGTATTTCACTCGCGATTTTTGCGATCAATTTGTTCGGACCGATTCCCACCGACGAGGTCAGTTTCGTTTTGCGAAAGATGGTCCCGCGGATCACTTGTGCGAGTGGTCCCGGTGCGCCCGGATGGTTACTGACGTCGAGATACGCTTCGTCGAGCGAGAGTGGTTCGATCAACGGAGTGAACCGATACAGGATTCCACGGATGACGGCGGCTTCGCGGCGATAGACATCGAACCGTGTCGGCAACACGATGAGTTTTGGACAGCGTTGCAACGCCATAAAAGTGGGCATGGCCGAGCGCACACCGAACTTGCGCGCCTCGTAATTGCATGTTGTCAAAACCCCGCGTCGATCTCGTGCGCCGCCCACGCCAACTGGCTTGCCGCGCAGCGAGGGACGGTCGCGGACCTCAATCGCGGCGTAGAAGCAGTCCATATCCAGATGGATAATTGCGCGCGGCCTTGAATCTTTTTCCACCGACCAAATGTAGCTTCAATAGCCGCACTATCATCTTTGGCTAAGGAAGCGGGGATTGCCTTTTCGCGGAATTTACGTCATGACGACCGATGATATGACATCAACCGCAACACGAGTTTTTATGGTCCGGCATGGCGCCACGGTCATGAGTGCCGAGGACCGGTTTGCCGGCGCGACCGATGTTGCCCTTTCCGATGAGGGCCGCGAGCAAACACGGCGATTAGCAGAACGGTTAAGTCACGAAAAAGTTGCCGCAGTCTACGCGTCGCCCCTCGGACGCACGGTTGAGACCGCTCAAATTCTTGCGGCGCCGCACAATCTGAAGGTGCAGACGCGCGATGGTTTTCGGGAAATTTCGCACGGTCGCTGGGAACAAATGACCCGGCGCGAAGTGGAAAAAGAGTTTCCGGAAGAAGCCGCAGAATGGGAGAAGGACCCCTACACATTTGCGCCCGTGGGCGGCGAAAGCGGTCTGGCCGTGACGGCTCGCGCTTTGCCGGCACTGATCGAGCTAGTGCGCGAGCATCGAGGCAAAAATATTTTGGTTGTCTCACATAAGGCGACGATCCGGCTATTGCTCAGCTCATTGCTCGGCTTCGATCCGCGCCGTTACCGCGACAACCTCGACCAGAAACCGGCCGCGCTAAACATTGTCGATTTCAGGGATGCCACGCGTGCCCGACTGACGTTGTTTAACGACACGTCGCATTATGACAAGGCCGGCAAGGCGATCCCGGAAATCCCGGAAGCGCGTCTGTCGAAGTGGTGGAACAGCCTGACGAAGTGAGCGGATTAGCCGATGACTTAGCCACGAGGGACGTGAATGGACACGAAAGACTGAGAGGCTTCGCAAGCGCTCAGCTGCCGCCACGGGAAAAATCGGCGGGGATTTCCAAAATTTCGCGCTTTGCAAATCGCGCGTCTCTCTAGATATTGAAACAATCACTTTCTACTGAAATGGACGCTTCCACTTCTCTCGAAACGCATCACGATCCACACGCCCACGCCGCCGAACATGAACATCACGAGCTCGGGTGGTGGCGAAAATATGTTTTCTCCACCGACCATAAAGTGATCGGCATCCAGTACGGATTCACCGGGCTGATCTTCCTCTTCTTTGGTTTTTCGCTGATGATGCTGATGCGATGGCAACTGGCCTATCCTGGCCAGGCTTTGCCAGTGATTGGGAAGTTTCTTCCGCATATTTTCGGGCCGGGCACAATGCCGGACGGCAAAATGACGCCTGACTTTTACAATTCGTTAGGCGCGATGCACGGCACGATCATGGTCTTTCTCGGGATTGTGCCATTGGCGTTCGCGGCCTTCGGGAATTTTGTCGTACCGCTGCAAATCGGCGCGCCGGATATGGCCTTCCCGAAAGTAAACATGGCAAGCTACTGGGCCGTTTTTGTCGGGAGCATTGTGATGCTGATCAGTTTCTTTGTGCCCGGCGGCGCGGCCAAGAGCGGCTGGACTTCCTACGTGCCGCTGGCCGCGATTGCCGACACCGGCCCGGGACATCTTCCGGTTTTCAATGGGCAGACGCTCTGGCTGATCGGGTTTATTTTTTTGATCACGTCCTCTTTGCTCGGCGCGATTAATTTCATCGCGACCATCATTCAGTTGCGCGCCAAAGGGTTGACGTGGATGCGGCTGCCATTTTTTGTCTGGGCACAGTTTGTAACGGCGTTCCTGCTCTTGCTGGCGTTTCCGCCGCTGGAGGCGGGGATCATCATGCAACTGATGGATCGCGTGGCGGACACGAGCTTTTTTATGCCGGCAGGTCTTGTGGTAAATGGCGCGGCGCTGCACATCAGTGGTGGCGGCAGCCCGCTTTTGTGGCAGCATCTTTTCTGGTTCCTCGCCCATCCCGAAGTGTATGTGCTCATTTTGCCGGGCATGGGCATCATCGCCGAAATTCTAGCGAACAATTCACGCAAACCGCTTTGGGGATATAAGTCGCTCGTCTTCTCCGTGCTCACGATCGGCTTTTTGTCGTTCATTGTCTGGGCGCACCATATGTGGCTCACCGGCATGGGCTCGGCGGTCAGCGCATTTTTCCAAACGACCACACTTATCATCTCGATCCCGTCGGTGATCATCTTGAGCGCGTTTTTCATTTCACTCTGGGGCGGCTCGATCCGGTTCACAGTGCCAATGCTTTTTGCCACGGCGTTCCTGCCCATGTTTGGAATTGGTGGTCTCACCGGCATTCCGCTGGCGTTCAATTCAGCCGATCTTTACCTGCACGACACTTACTACGTGATCGCGCATTTTCATTACATCGTCGCGCCGGGCACCATCTTCGCGCTCTTCGCGGGGATTTATTATTGGTTTCCGAAAGCGACCGGTCGAAGGATGAACGATTTCTGGGGCAAAGTGCATTTTTGGCCGACGCTCATCTGCATGAACGTGATTTTTCTGCCGATGTTTTTGCAGGGAATGGCCGGCATGCACCGGCGTTGGTACGATGGTGGGCAGGGGTGGACCGTTTCGGGTGATCACACGATTTGGGGATTGACTGGTTTTCAATGGAACACGCCGATCTCGTGGGCCGCATGGATCATGGGTCTGGCGCAAATTCCCTTCATCATTAATTTCTTCTGGAGTATCAAGCGCGGCGAAAAGGTGAACGACAATCCATGGGAAGCGACGACGCTGGAGTGGACTGCGCCTTCGCCGCCGCCACACGGAAATTTCGTGACGACGCCTGTTGCCTATCGCGGCCCCTACGAATACAGCCTGCCCGGACGCGATGGTGATTTCACGATGCAGAATGAGCCCGTGGAGCCGAGCGAGCGCGTGCGGCGCAAGACCGCTGAACCAGTGCTCGTGTAGCTGACGAGATGGAGATTCCGTACACAGTCTCCACGCGGCCTGACACCGGCCTCTGGAACGCCAAGGTCGGCATCTGGCTTTTCCTTGCCTCGGAAGTGATGCTCTTCGGCGGACTTTTTTCTGCCTACATCTTTTTGCGACTCGATGCGCCGCCGGGTATGTGGCCGCACGGGTTGCTCAACGTTCCCGTCGGCACAATGAACACGGCCATCCTCATCATGTCGTCGGTCACGGTGGTGCTCGCGTGGGCGGCGCTCAAGATGAGAAAATATCGCGCCTACTGGTGGTACATGCTGGCCACCATCCTGTGCGGCGTGATTTTCTTGACCGTCAAACTCGTTTACGAATGGCCACAGAAGTTCGATCACTTCGGCGCTTACATTAAACCGGAAGAGCTCGGGAAGTACGAACAGTATCTTGGGAATGAGCATGCAGCCGCGAAAGGCCTTCCGCCGCGCCTCGAGGTCACTGGTCATTTGCACAATCGCGCGGCTCTGAACGACCCAAACATTAAGGAATACGAAGTTGCGCTTGATCCGCTAAACGCCGATCCCAGCAATCCTGCGATGGACCGGCCGCACTTCTTCTATATGCCGCCTACCGACAAGATCGCCACGATCGAAAAGGCGGATGTTCAATACGCTACCATGTTCCTGCCTAAGCACAGCGCGTATTTTGCTAGTTATTTCACGATCACCGGTTTGCATGGCATGCATGTGCTCGGCGGTGTGCTGGTCTTCATCTACATGTGGTTGCCGGTCAGCAAAAGGCTTTACCAGCGCAACCCAGAACATCTGGCTAATCGCGTCGAAGTAGCGGGCCTTTTTTGGCATTTTGTCGATCTGATCTGGATTTTCGTCTTCCCACTTTTTTATCTGCTCTAAGCCATGAACAACCCGCCTGACGTTTCCCAAGACCCAAAGGAGTACGAGGAATACGCGCACAACGTGCAGAAGCACGTCCGGGGTTACTTGATGGTGGGTGGGCTCCTGCTCACGTTTACAGCCATTACAGTCGCACTTTCTTATGTCGATTTTGGCGCACGCAAAGCGAACATCGCCGTGGCCATGCTGGTGGCGACGCTAAAGGCGGGCCTGGTAGCGGCGATTTTCATGCATCTTGCCGCGGAAAAACGGCTCATCTACCGCATCCTTATTTTCACCGGTTTTTTTGTGCTCGGGCTCTTCTGGCTTATATTTTTGGCCTGGTACGACTACCCGGTCTTTCGTTAAATGTCGCTTAAAGGCTTCCATATTGTTTTCATCATTTTCTCGACGCTGCTGGCGCTGGGGACCGGAGCGTGGTGCATCTGGGTGGATCTCGTGGAGGGCGCGCCGATTTATCTTGCCGGAGCAATCTTATCGTTTGCCGCGGCCGTTGTGCTGATGGTGTACGGCGTCTGGTTCTATCGAAAAATGAAACGGCTTCGTATCATCACATGAAAACGAAGATTTTATCGATCCTGCTTTTATTTATCTTTTCGCCCGTCGGACAGGCACTGGCATGTCCGTTTTGCTATGGTGCAAAAGATGGAAAATCGACCGAGCACATGGCGGTGGCAATCTGGTTCCTTTTTGGCGCGGTTATGTCGGTATTGGGTGGGATCGGAGCGTTCAGTTTTCATCTCTGGCGGCATGGGCGTATGCCCGCCGAACCTTATCAAGAGATCACCGAGGAAGATCTGAGCGACTATGAGTAGCCTCGCGCTGATCAATGAATTCCTAGGCCAGCCGCCGAACGCCTCCTCACATGGATATCAAATCGACCATATCCTCGAGTTTTGTCACTGGTTCATGGGCGCGCTTTTTCTCGGTTGGTCGGCGTTTTTTGTTTTCGTCCTGATTCGTTTCCGGAAAGGACGGCACCCGGCTGCGGATCACCATGGTGTGAGGAGTCCCATCTCGACGCATCTGGAATTCTCGGTTGTCTTGATCGAGGCCGTACTTCTGCTTGGATTTGCGATTCCGCTCTGGGCAAAGCGCGTGAATCAGTTTCCGCCCGGCAGGGACGCCCTCGTTGTCCACGTCGTTGGCCAGCAGTTTAGCTGGAATTTTCAGTTGGCCGGGCCGGACGGACAATTTGGCCGGCGCGATATCAGCTTTGTGAGCAACTCGAATCCGATGGGCCTCGATCCCAGCGATCCCGCCGGCAAAGACGATGTCATTACGCAAGGCGAACTTCATGTGCCGGTGAATCGCCCAGTTATTCTTGAACTTGCCTCGAAAGATGTGATTCACGATTTCTTCTTGCCACACATGCGCATCGGTGGTGACGCGATCCCGGGTTCGCTCATTCCGATCTGGTTCACACCACTCAAGACCGGTACGTACGAGGTAATTTGCGCCCAGCTTTGCGGTCTTGGCCATTACAGCATGAAAGGCTCACTGGTGGTCGATACGCCGGAGGATTATCAGGCCTGGCTCAAAGAGCGCGCCGAGCTGGCCGGTACGCAGGGCGGGTCTCCAGCTGGTGCGCCGAAAGCGGAAAACCAGCCAGCGGCTCAACCGGAAAACAAACCCGCCGCGCTCGCGCCTTCCCCAAGCCCCGGCGGATAAGTTCTCTTTTCGTGGCGGCGAGTCCATGACCGCCGCATCCCGGTTATTTTCTGCCGTGGGCGAATCGATCTCGAATGGTGCGACGGTCACAGACCACTTTAGCAAATGGCTTAACCGTTTCGCGTGGCTGACATGCGTCGCGACACTCTTGCTCATTTGCAGCGGTGGAATGGTAACGAGCAAGGGCGTCGGCCTCTCGGTGCCAGATTGGCCGACCACGTTTGGCTACAACATGTTTCTGTTCCCAGTCTCAAAATGGATCGGCGCAATTTTCTTTGAGCATACGCACCGCTTGATCGCTTCGGCCGTTGGATTCCTGACGATCATCCTCGCGATCTGGCTTTGGCGCAGCGACCCTCGGCGATGGGTTCGCAACCTCGGAGCGGTTGCCCTCGGCGCGGTGATTTTGCAGGGCGTGCTCGGTGGACTGCGCGTCACCATGCTTAAGGACGAGATCGGAATCTTTCATGCCTGTCTCGCGCAAGCGTTTCTCGGACTGCTGATCGTGATTGCGCTGGTGACCTCAAAATTTTGGCGAACACTCGCTAACTCCGTTGTCGATCCAAAAAAAATTGCGCCGATCACAACGCTGGTTATTGCAATAACGCTTGCGATTTATGTGCAACTTGCGCTCGGGGCGACGATGCGGCACGAGCATCGCGACTTGGCGATTCTCGATTTTCCCACGGCAAATGGCGCATGGATTCCGGATACCAGCGCGACTGTGCTTGCAAGAATCAACGCCTGGCGCGATGCGCGTGGCTTATCTGACGTGACTGCGTTCCAAATCTGGCTGCAAATGGCGCACCGGTTTCTCGCGCTTCTTATCGCGATCGCGGTGGTTGCATTTTGTCTCCGTGTTGGGAGAGACGCGCAGGGCGTCACTGCGCTCAAGCGATTGTCGGTCTTCTGGGTTGCGTTGGTTGCGTGCCAGATTACGCTCGGGGCATGGACAATTTGGAGTAACAAGGCGGCCGACGTCGCCACTGCGCATGTCGCGGGTGGCGCGATCATGCTATCTTTTGGCGTGAGCATTAGCGCAATTTGCTGGCGAATCTTGCATCGACGGCTTGATAGGGCGCCATACCAGTCTGGCTCGGATCCGTCTGACGCGCCGCAACCCGTCGTCGCATGAAAAATGCTGTGATTCGCAATGCGACCGAGGTTGAAACTGCTGCGAGAAATGGCGAATCGGTGCGTGGCCGCGTGCTTGATTTCGCCGAGCTGTTCAAAGCGCGACTCACACTGCTTGTTCTGCTCACTACCGCGGCCGGTTTTTATCTCGGAGCTGAATCACCCATCAACTATGCGGCATTGTTTCACGTTGTGTTTGGAACGGCGGCCGCGGCGGCCGGCGCAGCCGCCCTCAACCAGTGGTTGGAACGCAAGCTCGACGCGCTCATGCGTCGAACGAGAACACGCCCCGTTCCGGCTGGCCGCATGCGCCCTGCCGAAGCGCTTACGCTCGGCGTCGCTCTTTCAGTTCTTGGCGTCAGCTATCTTGGGGCGACCTGTAATGCGCTTAGTGCGACGCTCGCCGCGCTTACAATTGTCATCTATATCTTCGGCTACACACCGCTGAAGCGCGCCAGCACCGCGAACACGGTAGTAGGTGCCATCCCGGGTGCGGTCCCGCCAATGATTGGTTGGGTGGCTGCGCGCGGAGCGATTGAAGCCGGCGCATGGAGCCTTTTCGCGATCCTGTTGTTGTGGCAATTGCCGCATTTCTTTGCGATTGCCTGGATGCACCGGGAAGATTATTCGCGCGCGGGCTTCCGCATGATTTCGAGCGATGACCGCAGCGGCGAACGCAGCGCCAGCCAAAGTGTGTTTTTCTGCATTTTGCTTCTGGTGATAGCGGGCCTGCCCGCATTTCTTGGAGTTGTCACGTTCGCTTACCTCGCAATCGAGCTTGTGCTTGGCGGTTTGTTTGTTGCCGTCGCGATGCGTTTTTTAAAGGCGCGCACCGTTAGGGCAGCTCGTTTGCTGTTTATCACATCGATTGTTTATCTTCCGCTGTTGCTGGCGGCTTTGGTCCTGACGAAGTCATGAACACGACCTCTGTGACCTTTGTGGGGGAAGCTGACAGCTTCCCCTACAGCCTACAGCCTCTCGTGTTAACACAATCATGAACACGACTTCTGCGACAATGAATCGGGCGCCATCGCGCCGTGCAACGGTGTGGAAAGCGACATTGATTCTCATCCCATTTGTTACGGCGGGAGTTTTGCTTTGGTTACGTCAGGTAGAGATTAACGCGCTCCAGCGACGAACCGTTTCCTCCTACGGCGCGGTGCCACATTTCCAGCTCATAAACCAGGAGGGACAACCATTCGACTCCGCGCGATTGGCTGGGAAGATTTGGATCGCTGACTTCATTTACACGACTTGTCCCGGGCCCTGTCCGATGATCAGCACACGGATGAGTGAATTGCAGGAGCCATTGGAAAAGACCGACGTGCATTTGGTCTCGTTTAGTGTCGACCCTGAGAAAGACAAGCCGGAGGTTCTGCGCGGGTACGCTGAGAAGTTGCGCGCCGACTCAAAACGCTGGGATTTTCTCACAGGACCCAAGTCCACGATTTACAAACTTTCGCATGATGATTTCAAACTTGCGGTGTCCGATGGCAGCGATGAAGCCGGAATTCCTGTGCATAGCACCCGGATGGTTTTGGTGGATCAACATGGCGAAATCCGCGGTTATTACGAAGCAACGGCAGCGGACGCGGTGACGAGATTGCTCGCCGACACGAGTCATCTGTTACGCGAGCAACCAAAATGATGTTGTAGCCGTGTCGTCTGCGGAATCGAAATCGTCGCAGCCGACACGGCTGCCTCTACAGAAGACGTGGAAAGTCTAGCCGACCGGATCCGGGCCGGCCGAAGGACCTTCATCGCAAACTGTTTGTAGATAATCTCGATATTCACCTTTCGGCAACCGATCGATAATCGCTGAGAGTTGTGCCTGGCTGATAAACCCCATGCGAAGGGCGACTTCCTCAAGACACGCGATTTTCAATCCCTGTCGATGCTCGATTGTGGCGATGTAATTCCCAGCTTCGAGCAAGCTCATCTGTGTGCCGGCGTCGAGCCAGGCCATGCCACGACTGAGCAATTTCACGTGTAACTGCTTGTCCTTGAGATAAAGCAAATTCAGGTCGGTGATCTCTAGCTCGCCGCGAGCCGATGGACGCAGCATTCGGCAAAGATCGACAACGCGTTCGTCGTAAACATAAAGCCCCGGTACCGCAAAATGACTTTTGGGTTGTTTTGGTTTTTCCTCGAGACTGATTGCCTTGCCCTCGCCGTCGAACTCGACGACGCCGTAGCGTTGCGGATCGCGCACTTGATATCCAAAAATGCATGCGCCACGCTCGATGGCGAGTGCGTCGCGATAGAAGTCGAGTTTCCCATAGAAAATGTTGTCGCCAAGAATGAGCGATGCACCCGAGTTCCCAATAAATTTCGTGCCGATCAAAAAGGCTTGTGCGATCCCTTCCGGTTTCGGCTGCTCGGCGTACTCGATCCGAATGCCGAGTTGCGCCCCGTCTCCCAAATAGTCTTCCAGCATTGGCAGATCTTTTGGAGTCGAGACGATGAGCACCTGGCGTAGGCCGCCGAGCATTAAAGTCGCCAGCGGATAGCAGATCATCGGTTTGTCGTATATTGGGAGAAGCTGTTTGCAGACGATTTTCGTCAGCGGATAAAGGCGTCTTCCGGCGCCGCCGGCGAGAAGAATGGCCTTCTTCATTTTGAATCTTCGATTTTCGATTTTTGATCGCTACGACTCGAGCGCAAAAGCAACTTCGCCCATTCCTGCCAGAAACGTGCGCCCGTCGTCAAATCCATCCGAGTCTTTTGACTGATTACGGCAAGCGCCTTACGCGGAGCAGAATGGAATGTGGTCTTGTCGAAAAGAAACGAAGTATCGAGTTGTTCGAGCAATTTGCGATTGCTGAGACGACCGCCCACACATTCCGATAACGCGTTCTGGATCCACTCTCGAGACAATTCTGACCGCAGCTCAATTGTGGCGCTTACTGTCACGTTGAGAAGTTTCTTCAGCATGAGAGCACCGACGAGCGCGCGAGAACTCGTCGCGTGGATGTGCGAAACGTTTTTCTCGCGGAGCGGTTTTTGCAGCGCGAGAGCAAAACGGGCCTGCCGCAAGAAAATTGCGCTTGGTGCCCGGGTGCTCTGCTGTGCCCGTTCCTCTTCCAATTTTTGCGCGAGAGCGCGGTTTGTTCGCCATTCTGCTTCTATCACCACCGGGTCTGGCAAAAATTCCAGTGACGGCGCTATTTGTTCCATCGCACGATTCAGCCGGGCCTTGGAATTGAATTCGCATACCAGCGGAATGATGGGCACACCGCGGCGCTTCATCTCTTCAAGCTCGCGTTCGAGGAGCGGCAGACCGTTATCGGGCCAGCGATCGATCAGATACGCAACCGCCGCTGGCCGGAACATGGGGCTATGCCCTGTGTGCCGACCGGAGATGTTCTCCGCCGCCCCCAATCCAGCGGGTCGCAAACCCGCTGGGCGCACAGGCTGCAAGTCTATGTTCCGATGATTGCGCGCGGCACCCTCTATCAACCGGAGCAGTGGCGTGACAGTGTCTTCAATTCGGAAATGCTGCTCAATCCGCGCCCGCCCGGCACGGCCGTAACGCAATCGCAATTCAGTGTCGCGCAGCAACTGCTCAAGGGCCTGGGTCAGCGCGAACGTGTCCTCGGGAGAAACCAATACGCCAGTTTGGCCGCCCA